>Ga0187779_10000161_pt1 | contig 49878 bp, 44 predicted proteins | sample 1015_Q2_SP10_10__FD_132435 | JGI IMG/M metagenome (GOLD analysis project Ga0187779, IMG submission 132435) | Tropical peat soil microbial communities from peatlands in Department of Meta, Colombia - 1015_Q2_SP10_10_MG | ecosystem: Environmental > Terrestrial > Soil > Wetlands > Peat | place...
CGATCTACTTCAACATGCCGCGCGGTTACGACGAACTGCTGCCGCATTTCCGCTCGGACGCGAAGCTGCGGGAGAATTTTTTCAGCCGCGTCAAGCTCTTGTTCTACGCCGGAGCCGCGTTGTCGCAGGCGCTGTGGGATGCCTACCGCGAACTAATGGTGGAGGCATGCGGCGAACGGATCATGATGGCGACGGGGCTGGGTGCGACGGAAACTTCGCCGATGGCGCTGCAGTGCTCCTGGGACACGGACCAATCCGGCGTAATTGGAATTCCGATCTCGGGGGTCGAGGCCAAACTCGTGCCGACGGGGGGGAAACTCGAGTGCCGCGTGAAAGGCCCGAACGTCACGCCCGGTTATTGGAAGGAACCGGAACTCACGCGCAGGGCGTTCGACGAGGAGGGCTACTACAAATTCGGCGACGCGGTGCGGTTCGTCGACCCGGAGGACGTCAACAAGGGCCTGCTCTTCGATGGCCGGCTGGCGGAAGATTTCAAGCTCGCTTCGGCGACATTCGTCAACGTGGGTCCGCTGCGGCTGAAAATCATTCACTGGTTCGCGCCGTACATCACCGACGTCGTGATCGCAGGGCACGACCAAAACTACATCGCCGTGATGCTCGTGCCGAATCTGGAGGCATGCCGGACCCTGGCGGGCCTGCCGAAAGGAAGTCCGGCGAGCACGATTCTTCGCCGCGATACCGTGACGCAGAAGATTGGCTCGCTGCTTGAATCGTTTGCCGGGCAAGCGACTGGGAATTCGAATCGCGTCGAGAGGGCGATGTTGCTTGAAGAGCCGCCGTCGCTCGACGCGGGAGAGATTACCGACAAGGGCTCGCTCAATCAGCGCGTGATACTGGATCGGCGCGCAGATCTGGTAGAGGAACTGTACGAGGAGAGTCCGTCAGATCGTGTGCTGAGGATTGGTGAGAACTAGCCGCGCCTAGACACCATAGGTCGTGTCCTAAACTCATTTGGATCGAAGGAAAACACCAACGCGACTACTTGCTGCCGGTGAATCTGCGCATAGGATCGGTGCTTCGCGCCGATCGTTTTGTCGGACCTAAAAGGTCCGACCCCCTAAACGACTCGGCCGAGGTCGTCTTGTAGCGCCCCGAGAGAAAAAGCCCACCCGATGCGGTTGACGCAAAGGATGGGCCTTCGAGATTGAGCTTCCAGATTAAGCAGCAGGCTGCAGCTGTAGTTGCGCGATCGGTTGCGCTTTCAGCGCCGGAGTAGATGCAGGCGCTGCCGGCGCACTTGCTCTCGGGCTGCTGTAACTTCTCGGACGCAGATTAAACCGCACGCCGTGCTTCGCGTTTTCGTCGATCGTGCGACGCATGTCGACCTGATTGATCGGCACCGTTCCTTCGCCGCCGTAAGCGACCACGTAATGGACCGTGCTACCCGAAATCCAGTAGTCCGTGGCCGGATACATTGTGCCATCGGTCAAATAGAGCATGACGGTGGGAGTGGACTCGGCAACATTGCCAGTGTCCGGGCCGGGATCGTAGGAATACTGATCCTGCGGAGCGGCCGTTGGCGCTGAGTTGCTGTAGTAGTCGCCGTTATCTGGTGGAGCCGCGTACGGCGGGCCGTAGGAATAGTAGTCGCCATAGTCCGAGTCAGGTGCGGGCTCGGGCGGCGGAGCGTATGGTGGGCCGTATTCATAGTAGCCGACCGGGTAGCCGTAGTATGGGCAGCCTCCCCACCAATACGGATCACACCAGTAAGGGCCCCATGCCCAACCGGGTCCCCACCAGCCAAAGCCCCAAGGCCAGCCCCAGCCGAATCCGAGTCCCCAACCCCAACCTCCCCAGCCCCAACCGCGACCGCCCCAGCCGCGTCCACCCCATCCGAAGCCGCGACCGCCGAAGCCTCGATCGAAGCCGCCGCTATTGAAGCCGCGTGCTCCGGTCCCGACTGTGCCGCGAGTGGATCCGAAGGAGTGCCAGGCACCGTCGGCGATACCCGCGCGCGCGCCAGCGAAACCGCCGGTCGTGCCTCGGGAGCCGCCGAATGAATGGAAGTTGCCGTCCGCGATTCCGGGACGAGCGGTGGCACCGCGCCCGGCGCTGAAGCCGCGTCCGAATCCGCGCGAGGCCCAGCCCCGGGATGAGTAGCTGCGAGCGCCACTGAACGCACCGCCTCGACCTGTGCCGCTAAAGGACCGTGCGCCACCGAAGGTGCCGCCTCGGTAGCCGCCTCCGCCAAAGGAGCGGGCGCCACCGAAGCTGCCACCGCGGAAACCTCCGCCGCTGCGCATAGCGCTACCGCCTCGGAATCCGCCACCACCTCCGTGGAAGCCGCCGCCTCCCCCGTGAAAGCCACCGCCGCCACCATGCCCTCCGCCGCCATGTCTGGCTGCTAGAGCAGGATTCGGTAGGAAAGCTAGAGTCAGAATTGCAATGAAAGGAATGAATACCTTAGAAAGGAAAGATTTCAGCATCTGGGTACACCTCCATAGAACCAGGCCCTGGAGCGGCCCCAGCGATTCACGACATTCTACTCGATTAGATAACTGGAGGGCAGCAAAGGTTTCCCGAAGGGCGGCGCTCACTCCACGGTCTCAGTGGCAGCTTTCGCCCCGGCTTCGACGGAAACAGACGCAGCTGGTTTTGCAGTGCGCGCAGTTGTAATTGCGACGACGCTGACCAAGACCAGCAACGTGCCAAGAATCGTCCGTATACCCAGAGATTCTCCCGCGAAGAAATAGCCGATGAGCACGGCGACGACGGGATTGACGTATGCGTAGGTGCCGACTTTCGTCGGCGACTCGTGGTGGACCAGCCAAAGGTACGCCGTGAACGCGACGATCGAGCCGGCGACGATCAGATAAAGCAGCGAGAACCATGCCGCGCGAGAAATCGCCGCGGGATGAAAAACGCCAAATTCGCCGAACCCTGCTGAAGCGATCGACAGCAAGATGCCGCCGGCCAGCATTTGCGTTCCCGAGCTCATGACTTTCGAAGACGGGAGCGAAAGCCTGCGCATCAGTACGGTCCCGACGGCCCAACTGAGCGAGGCAAAGATCAGCGCGAGCGCACCGAGTGGGTTGACGGGCGCTCCGCCCACGAACGACGAGCGGCTGGCCAGGACGGCTACTCCTGCGATGCCAGCCAAGAGCGCAAGAGCGAGGCGGAGCGTGAGCGTCTGCGTGCGCAGAAGCGTGATCTCACACAGCGCGATGAATAGGGGGATCGTGGCCATCATGACCGCGGTGATACCCGAAGGAACGCACTTCTCGGCCCAGAAAAGCAGTCCGTAGTCGCAAACGAAAAAGAGGACGGCGAGCAGAGCGATCGCGCTCCACTGACGGCGGTCGGGCGATTGCTCGCCGCGCGCGATGGCCCAGGCGTAAAGAACAGCGCCGGCGACAATGAACCGCAGTGCCGCCATGAGAAGCGGCGGAAACTCGCGGACGCCGATGCGGATGGCGAGATACGTCGAGCCCCAGACGAGGTAGATGATGGCGAACGCGAGGAGCGTCTTCCACGTGGAGCGATGCGCGTGGGCGTCCATGACCAATCCAGGCGAGCAGTATGACCCAGGATGAATCCCCGCCGATAGAGCTACGCCGGGGTCACAAGCAGCCAATTTGGAATGCGAGCGGACTGGCTTCTGTGAAGACGCTCGGCAGATTGTTTCAGCCGCCAAGAAGTTCGGCGGGGACGCCGAGCTCCTTCGCTCCGGCGGTGCCGAAGCCGGGGCCACGAGACAGCCAGAGGAGCAGCGGCAAACCGTGATTGGGGTAGCGCCGCATCATTTCCTTTGCGATCGCGGTGAAGTGCACGCCGGGCTTCGCCACATCGCGATAGTCCCGCAGCCAGCGGAGCATGTCGGCGAAAATTTCGGCGCCGCCGAACTTGCCGTGGCCGGGGAAAACGGTGTCGATCGGACCGATGCCGCGCGCCTGCTCGATCGCGTTCATCCACGAATCGGGGTTGTTGGTGTCCGACATGTAGAGATGGTAGCGATTGAAGATGAGATCGCCGGCGATCAGTACGCGCGCGGAGGGCACGTAGAAAGCAGTGGAGTGAACCGTCTCCGCAATCGGCGAATCGATGAAAATGATCTCGCGCTCTTCGAGATACATTTCGCTCCCGCGAAGCGGCTTGGGATAGACGATGTCGCCTGCGGGAAGAAGGCTGCCGAACATGTCCTGCCAGTGAAGGCGCTTCGCAGGCCATTCGAGCATGCCGTCGATTACGCCCTGCCGGGCAAGAATCGGCGCTCCGGGGAAAGCCGCAGCGAAATCGTTGATGCCGCCGTAGTGATCAGGATGCGCGTGCGTGATGCAGATGGCGCGGAGATGTTTGCCGCTCTGCTTCACGAGGCCGAGAAGCTTTTCGACGTCGGGTTTCACGAAGCCGCAATCGATGAGGACGGCGTCGTGGCGCGCAGAGATCAGCACAGCGTTCGGCGCGAGGAAATGTTCTTCGCCGGTGAACATATCGAAACGCAAGCCGTTGGATTCGACCGAAGAGATCATGTGAGCCTCGGGATGAGCAAGATCGCGGCGGATTCTACCACGCGCCGTGTCCGCGAGGGCGGTCTGCAAACGCGGGAGCGCCGGCCCGCAGCCAGTGCGCTTACAATTCGGGCTTGTGATATGCTCCCGGAAATCGGAAAGGAGGCCCTCGGTGCGAAACAGGGTCTTGGGTGGATTCATAGCGGCTGCAATCTTCTTGGCGGCGGGGACTGCATGGGCACACCATTCGCCGTCGTCCATTTTCGACATGACGAAGCCGTTTACGCTCTCGGGGACGCTGACGCAAGTCGAGTGGGTGAACCCGCACATCGCGCTTTACATCGACGCGAAGAAGGCCGATGGAAGCGGCGTCGAAAACTGGAAATGGGAGAGTGCGCCACCGGCGTTCTTGCGGCGAGTCGGAGTGACCAGTGCGCAATTCAAGAATGCAATAGGGCAGACGGTATCCGCGAGCGGGTTCCGTGCGAAGGATGGATCGCTCTACGGATTCTTGACGAAAATCACTTTTGCCGATGGAACGTCGCTCGAAATGGTCGCGCCGGGCGCGGCCGATTCTCGTTAGCTTCGCGTGAGGAAGGAGGCCGGAACATGAGAAACCAAATCGGCTTGGCGTTCGCGGCTGCAATTCTTTTGGCTATTCCCTCATTCGCCCAGCAGAATGCGACGAGCACGGCGACGGGCGCCGTGCGGATGTTGAACGGTCATCCTGATCTGAGCGGGATCTGGCAGTACTCGGTGCTCGTGCCCGGCGGCGGCGTGAAGAGAAGCGAAGCGAGCGGCACGGTGGACGTCAAGCAGATCGATCTAAGCGGACGCATGCCGGCGAAGGTGCCGGTGCCCGGCGCGCTACCATCTCAGACAGCGCCGTCCTACAAGCCCGAATTTCAAGCGAAGGTGAAATATCTCTTCGACAACGAAGCGAAGCTCGACAAAGTGTTTTTCTGCGGCAAGCCGGGCGTGCCGCGGCTTGGCCCTCCTCGACAAATCATTCAGCAGCCAAATGAAATGATCTTTCTTTATGAGGACATGTCCGGCGATACGTACCGCATTGTGCCGACCGACGGACGTGCGCATCGAGCTGACGCCGATCCTTCGTACAACGGAGATTCCCTCGGGCACTGGGAGGGCGACACGCTGGTTGTGGATGCCACGAATTTTGTCGACGACACGTGGTTCGGCGAAAACGGCTATTTCCATACGCCGGCGATGCACGTCATCGAGCGATTCTGGCGAGTGGGCAACGAACTGGCGTATCAGGTGACCATCGACGATCCGAACGTGCTGACGCAGCCGTGGACGGAAGCGCCGCGACTGATCAAGCCATCCACTGAGCCGTTGCTGGAATCGCCCGCGTGCGCGGAAGACGACGCAAAGCGGATGCTGAATCTGGATCACCACGCGCAGAGGTAGGGCATCTCCAGGAGTGTGTTTGCAGCTCACTGCTGCGCGAATGGGAAAGGACCTTTACGCTTTCCCGTCGCCCAGTCTGTCGCAGGGGTAAGGGCTGTAGGTTGTGACTCGTCTTCTCGTTCGGGTCCGACGTAAATCATCATCACAGCTTCCCCAACATCCGGATCAGTGGCTCCATCTATCTCAATGCGTATTGCCCGAAAGGCACTTTGAATGGCAAGCAAGTGAGGTTCGTTAATGTTGAAGTAACCGCCCGCATCCCAGTGTTTCAACGAGTAGTCTCTGTTTCCACCCCGACGATAAACTGTGACTCCGATCGGAGGGCGAGTTAGTGGGATGCGCTCAACACTCGCATTCACATTCCACCCTGCGCGCCCTATGAGACTGATGAACTGATTTGCGTACGCACAATCTTGTTCGTCGTTTGGAGGACACGCCATCTGAATTTCTAGATCTCCGCTTCCCGTTTCCTTCAACGCCTTGTCGAACCACGCGCGTTCTTTTTCGCTCAGAATATGTCGCCTTATGGGAGGCCAGACCCAAAAGCCGAACGTAGTCAGCACGCACGCGGCAACGAGCATCGCCGAAGAAAAGTTAAGCCAGCGTTTACGACCGCGTTGGACGAGGCTCAGCGTCCAAATTGGGTGGACCAGAAATGCGGCCATTAAGACCAACCCGCAAGCCGTTGCGGCCTGCCCGATCTTCGGTGCCGCAAGGGAGAGACCGACGGCCATGACCGCAGCAAGATACCAGCCGACGTCCAGCCCTTTCTGTTTTGGAGTCGCGCGATGCTCTTTGTGCGGTTTTGACATCAACAATAGCGCTAGTTTCGATCAGAATGGTTTGACCTGGCCGTTCTTGTCGATCTGGTTGCGGTTGTTTTCTTCGCAGATGTATTCGAGCTGATCCCACTCGCGATGGCGGGTGAACGTGTGAACGGTGTGCCAGGGCTGCGTGAATACATCAGGATCAGTCAGGGTCATGCGGTCTTCCATGAGATCGGGATTGACCAGACGGATGCGTTCAACGATGTGCAGATTCGGGCCATGGCGCAGACGGCTGTAGCCGATCGGCGTGTTGTGGCCGAGTCCGATGGTGTCGATCACGAGCGTGCCGCCTTCCCAATGGCCGATCGAATTGCCGTTGAAAGTTGGATCGAGTTTGGCCGGATGGGTTCGGCCGTCCATGAAGACGCGGCGAACCTGCATGTAGGCTTCCTGGATGATGGTGACGCGGCCCGGCGTAAATAGAAATTCGACGTCGTAGGGCATGGACATGATCGTGGGCATGCCAGGCGGAAGGCAGTTCGCGGCATCGGTGGCAGGCTCTACATTTTTCGAGTCCTCTTCGTTGAAAACCTTGACCTGCGCTGCGGCTGATGTTGTGAGCGAAGGAACTTCGGGAGGGGGATCGCCCGGCTTGGGAAAGTTGAGGACCCAGATTCCTGCCCAATCCGGGTACGGACCATACGGGGCAGGATGTCCGGTCGGATCTGACGATTTCGCGGCAGGCGCGCCGGCAGTTTTTTGCGCAGCCTGCCCCTGAGCCAACGCCGATGCGCCACCGAAAACGGACAGACCCAGCAGTGCCGTAACGAAAAATTTCATGTTGTCTCCACCCAGACGAGAAGCGCGGCGCCGAAGTTGCCGCGAAAGAAGCGCTACAATAGTTCTGTCGTATTATAGTACTTTATGCGGGCGGCGCTAGGCTGTGTCGGGCCGGCCGGAGCAAAATCGGGTCTCCGTTGACGGGGGTGGATCGATGAGGAAGGCCGTTCTTTCGGCGTGCATGTGCGCGCTCTTGCTGCTGGCAGCTGGGGCCGCGTTTGCGCACCACTCTTTCGCGATGTTCGACCGTTCGAAAGAGACTACCCTCGTTGGCACGGTTCACGAATTTCAGTGGACGAATCCGCACAGCTGGATCGAGCTCGATGTGCCGAACGACAGCGGCGGCGTCGACAAGTGGAGCATCGAGCTAAACAGCCCCAACAATCTCTCGCGCCAAGGATGGAGATCGGACAGCATCAAGCCGGGTGATAAGGTCTCGGTAGTCATCTGGCCTCTCCGAAGCGGTGAAAAGGGCGGACTCTTCATATCGCTGACGCTACCGGACGGCTCGACGCTGGATGAAGCGGCTTTCCGACACCGGCCGAAGCAATGATTGGAACGTGAAGTTCGGCGGATTCGTCTTATCAGCACTGGCAGGAATTGGGGAACAGATTCTCAAAGCAACGGAATCGGGTGGAGAACGGAGGAGTGAGATGAGGAAGATTTCAGTCGTTGCGTGGATGGGCTTGGTTGCGCTGGTGACGGCCGGGACTGCGGCCGCGCATCACTCCGCCGCGATGTTCGACCGCGACAAGCAGGTCTCGCTCACGGGCACGATCGTGCAGTTCGAGTGGACCAATCCGCACAGCTGGATTCAGATCGACGTGCCGAACGACAGCGGCGGCACAGATCGCTGGAGCGTCGAGTGCAACAGCCCCAACAATCTCGTGCGCCAGGGATGGAAATCCACGAGCCTCAAGCCGGGCGACAAAGTCACGATCGTGATTCACCCGTTGAGGAACGGCGATAAGGGCGGAAGCTTTCTCTCGGTGACGCTCCCAACTGGCGAGGTGCTTACCGATCCTGCCTATCGCGCGGCGCCGAAATACTAGATTCGCGCGACCGTCAAAGCCTAGAGCAGATTCCTCACCTCCGTCCCCGAGCGGGATCGTCGGGGCTGGGTTCGGAATGACACCAAGTTTCGCGGAACGCTGTAGTTTTTCCTGGCCTTAGTGCGTGCTGAGAAGATGCTCGTTGAGGTCGGGAGTGCACTCGACCTCGGTGATATCGGTATCGTCGACGCGAACCCAATGCTTGGTGCTGGTCCACTCCCCTTCCCAGTTCTTCGGGTCGGTCATGATGTACTGAATTTCGAGCCTCTTGCCGCCATCCTGTAGCTTCATGCGCTCGATTACGTGAAAGTCCTCGCTGACCGGCAGGCCCTGATCGATCCAGTGATGCGCGCTGACCATTGCAGTCGTGTCGACGACGAGTGTGTCGCCTTCCCAGTGACCGATGGAGTCGCCGTTGAACGTGCGGACTACGATATCGGGTTCAGTGTGGGGCCGGCCATCGAGATAGATGATGCGAAGACCGTTTTCAAATCCGCTGACCATGTAAATCGCCGTGGGAAGCTGAATCATGGCGATGGGCCAGACACGCGTCATCAGCATCGGCAGGCCGGCGGGGTAGCAATGGCCGATGTCGTCGCGATAGGGCTTGTGCTCGGCGGCGTATTTTTTCGCTTCGTCGAAGGCCGCTTGCGCCTCGGACTTGAACTTCGGATAAGGCGGGCCGAACATGAACGAGCTGAATCCGGCGCTAAGATCGACGGTCCAGGTGCCGGTGAGATTGAACGGCGGCTTCGGGCGCGGCTTCGCCAGGTTGTTCGGCGCGAGCGCACCTTCGGGAATTTCCGGAATGTCCTTTTTCTGCGGCGATTGCTGCGCCTGGGCTCGCGCGACCGGCGCGAATTCGCCGAGAGAAAACGCAAGCACGAGTGCGCCCGCGATGCTCCATTTCGACTTGATCATTTGTTCCACCCCCAATTGAGAGATCCTTATCGGACCGTCACTTTACGAATCTTCGGCGCGCGCGTCAACGCCAGACTGGACGATTTCAGTCTTTTCTGCGAACAAAAGCATCGAGCATTCCGGTCGACAGAGGCGGCGCAACAGAGTAGTATTTTGGGCGCAATCGGGGGTGGACTTGACCGAAGCGCTTCAGAATTTCTGCGACTGGCTGGCTAATACTCCGCTTAGCCTGAAGATTCAAACCATAACGTGGATCATTCCGGCGGTGCAGACTATCCATATTCTCTGTGTGGCGCTTGTGATGTCGTGCATGGCGATGATGGATTTGCGATTGATCGGAGTGGCGGGGACGCGGAGGCCGGTGTCGGTGGCGGTTAGCCGGTTTGTGCCGTGGGTATGGGGAGCGCTGCCAGTGCTGTTGGCGACGGGCACCATATTGACGATCGGCGAGCCGTCGCGCGAGCTGCTGAATCCATATTTTCGGACCAAGATGGCGACCCTGGTGGTGGTGATTCTGATCACGTTTTTCGTGCAGCGGCAAAACAAGAAGGATGCGAATTACTGGGAGGCGCGTAAGGGGATGGCAGCGCTGGCCGGCGTGTTTTCGTTGCTGCTGTGGGTGGGAATCGTTACCTGCGGGCGCTGGATTGCTTACTACTGATTCTGCCGCGTTCGCGGCTAACGGGGGATCCTCGGTTTGATGGTCATTCCGGAATTTTGTGCGTGGCTTGAAAACACTGCTCTGGGGACGGAGATTCGACAGTCCACGTGGATGTTTCCCACAATTGAGACCCTGCATGTCCTCGCGACGGTGATGGTGGTGGGATCGGTGACGATGCTCGACCTGCGGCTGCTGAATCTTGCGTATCGCGATCGCAGCATTCGCGAAGTGCACGAGGACGTGCTGCCGTGGACGTGGTCGAGCTTCGCGGTCGCCGCAGTTGCGGGGTCCCTGCTATTTACGTCGAGCGCGACGAAGTACTACCACAACTTCACGTTTCGGATGAAGATGCTGTTTTTGCTCCTCGTCGGAATTAATGCAGTGTTCTTCGAGTTGCGGACGTACCCCCGCGTCATGGATTGGGACAGGGAGGCGCGCATTCCTCTGGCGGCGAAAATGGCCGGGGCGGTGGGCCTGCTCCTCTGGATCGGCGTAGTGGCGTTTGGCCGATGGACCGGCTTCACGAAGTAGACAGAACGCCGGTTTCCGCACCTCCGTCGCTACCAGCCGGCTTTCATTCCGTAAGGCGCAGGATTGACGAGCGCCTCAACGCGCATGATCTTGCCGTCCTGAATCTTGAACATCTCGGCGATTTCCCAGGTCCAGGGAGCCGTGCGGGTCTGCTTGATGGTGCGGCCGTCGGCGAGCGTGTAAGAACGAAGCGTGGCGTCGTGATCGAAAAAGCCGAGAACGAAGACGAGGCCGCGCTCTTCGTCAATCACGGCGAAGCGGCGATCGCGGATCAAAGTGTCCGGTTGAAAATTGCGCGTCTTGATCTGGTCCGCGCAACCCATGCCGAGAACGGAATCGGGGGTTGTGGCAAGCGCGGCGTTATTTGTGGTTTGGACTCCGGATTCGATGCGATTGCAGTTGGCATCAAACGGAACAAATGACGCGTGGCCCTTTTCGATGGCATTGAAGTAGCTGTTGGCAATGGCGATCATGTTCTGACGCGAGCGACGCTGCGCGGGAGGGACGGTTTCGGAAAATATCGGATTCGGCGTGACGAGATTTTCGGGGCGCGCAAGGCTGCCGGGTTCCTTGCGCGAAATGATGACTTCGACTTCGGAGATTCGGTGTAATTCGACCTTCAGGCGTACGCAGAAAATCACCGGCACGCCGTTTTCCGGCATCACGCCCATGAACATCGCCTGTCCGGCTTGCGGATCGTCGGCGTAGATTTTGTAAGTCGGCAGGCCGCTCGCGGTGCCCCAGAATCCATCTCCGAGTTTCAGAAGCTGCCCGTTTTCGGTGTATTTCACTTCCCGGCTGAGCGGGAGATGCGACGGGTCGTGCGCGACCATGGCGGCGATCAGTTCGTCGACGAAGACATTGAGGCATGCGCGGTCGCAATCGTAGTTGTAGTTGGGATCAAAATCGGCTGGAGGAGCAGTGGTCTGCGCGCGGGCGGCGGCTGGCGCGAAGGAGAAGAATGTCAGAATCGCAGCGACGGCGAGAATGTTTCGAGGAGTTGCCATAGTGCCTCACGTAAGTGGTTTTTGTTCCGGGGCTAGAGCCCAATCTACTTTGTCGCACAGTTTCGTGGGGCTGAAGCCCCGCTTCCACCGAAACGCCAGAAATAGCCTCAGGTCTCAAGACCTGAGCTACATGAACTCGAACTATTTCTTGGCGTAGTTCACCCACGGGCTGGGCATGTAATACGGAACTGTTGTCAGAACCGCTTCGATCTGGCGGAGCTTTGCGTCCTTGACCTTAAACAGCTCGAAGATGAGGAATGTGTACGGGCGATCGAAGGGTGGACCGATGGTGCGGACGCTCCCGTCGACCAACTTGTTCTGGCGGACGGTGCCATTGTGATCGAAGAAGGTGGCGACGAAAACCATCTGGCGCTGCTCGTCGACAACGAAGCGGCGATCGCGGCAGCGCGTGACGATTTTGAGCAGCCCGGTCTCAAGCTGAGCCTGGCAACCCATTTTTGCGACCGGGTTCGTCGCGTTGGGATTGTTCGCGGTGATGAAGCCGTTCTCCATGCGCTGGCAATCGGGATCAAACGTCGTGTAGATCTTTCCCGTGTTGAGTTGGATCGTGTCGAAATAGCCGTTGGCGAGCTGAACTAGCTTTTGGCGGGAGACCCGCTGATCGGCGGGCTCGTCTTCGCTGAACAGCGGCTTATCGCGGAGATTTTCCGGACCGCCCATGATGGGCCCTGCTCCGCGCGAGCCCGGGTTGTCGGGACGCGCGACGATCACTTCAATTTCTGCGACTTTGTTATCGACAACTTTGAGGCGTGCGGCAAAACAGGATAGGTGAGTATCCTCATTCGCGACGCCCAGGAAGCCGACCTGGCCCGTTTGAGGATCGTCGACGTAGACTTTGTATGGGCCCCAGCCGTCGGAGGTCTGCCACAAACCCTCGCCGATCGGCATCTCCACGTTGTTCTCCGTGTACTTCACACTCGCGCTGTGCGGGACCTTCGATGGATCGTGCGCGGCCACGGCGGCCATGTATTGATCGACGAATCCGTTGAGACAAGCGCGGTCGCAGTCTGCGGCTTTGGCCGGAACTGGCCTCGCGCCAACTGAGCGGACGGCAACGGCGCCAAGGATCAGTGCAGACACAAGAATTGCGAAAATTTTCCTGCGGATCATGCTCCCCCCGGAATCCCGTATCCTAGCGGCTCGACGCGGCGAATCTATACCAGAACGCACGCCGTCGCAATCGCCAGTTCGGCCGAGCTGTATTGCCGTCAGCGCATCACGCGCCGCGTCGACGAGGAGGCGCAGTCGAAGCCGGAGGGAATCAGGTTTTCGGCAGATCGTCGCCGGAGACCCACCAGCCATGGACCTGGCTGTAGGTGCGGAACGGTAGCTTCACAGTCGCGACCGGCTTATCTTCGAGATGCGCCGTGTCCACGATTACCAGATCGGACCTGCCACCTTCGAGCAGGCGGTTCGCCACGCCGACGAGATAGCCGTCACCTTCAGGCGCGTCTTTGCTGCGCGGGACGAAGCAGCATTCCTGCAGGCTCGAATCGTCGCCGACCCAGAACTCGCGCGTCTTGCGCGTGGAGTGGTCGAACATCGTGTACGAGTTTGTCGGGCGGAATGCGACGTTGCCGAGCTTGGGATTCACGGGCTTCGTCGGATCGGTGGTAGGCATGAAGCCAATCCTGTACGGAATCGTCTGATAACGATCATCCTGACGCGGGAGAGCGCCGCTCTGCGGGTAGAGCTCTTCCATGCCGTAGTCCCGTGGAGTCTTGTCCGAGAGATCGACGGAAAGGCGATGCACGGTCCCCGACGCCGCTTTCGGGTCGAAGGGCTCGCCGTGGAGATTCGGGAAAAACGGGAACTGATTCTTCAGAGCCATATCCATGTCGACGTAAATCTTGTTGCCATCGTTGAACGCACCCATGACGTGCGTGGCGCAGCGTTCCGGTCCTTTGAACCAACGGACATCCTTGCCATCGCCGCCGCGCTCGAGCACGCCGAACCACGTGGGCAGCGTGGAATCCCATGCGAAATGCACCTGGCCCTGCTGCATGCGCTGGACGTTGGTGGCCATGGGAAGGATCAGGAACGCGACGTATTTCTGTGAGACCGCGAAGTCGTGGATCATGCCGACGTAAGGAACTTTGATCCAGCATTCCCAGGTGATCTGGCCTTTGGCGTTCGCGGAAAAAACGTACACGTCGTCGGTGGCCAATCCCTTGGCTTCGTAGCCGAAAGAGATCATCTCGCCGGTCGTGCGATCAAATTTCGGATGGGCCGTGTGCGTGAGGCTGTGGAAGCCGCCGCCGAACGTGTAGTAATCGTCCACTGTTTCGAGAGTGTGAGGATTCATCGCGACGGGAGGGCTATCTTCCTTGAGCGCGAAGAGCAGGCCGTGGTGATAGACGACATGCGTGTTCGCAGTGCCACGGCTGACGCCCTTGACACTCGGATCGTCGTGGAAAGGATTGCGATACACGTTGAATAGTCGCCTGCGCGCCTCTGCTTGCGCTTTGAATCGTTGCGTGCGTGCGTAGCGTGAACGGAAATCGACGTGCCCATTCTGGATGCGAAACATGCTGACGTGTCCCTCGCCGTCAAATGGAATGCCGCGAGGCGCCGGATACTGCCAGTCGGGGCCGACGCGATAAAACGCGCCGTCAATATTCGAGGGAATTTCGCCTTCGATGTCGCAATCGCGGATCTCGCATTCGCAGCGGAATGGGCTGCCGCCTCCGAAGCCGGACTGATTGCCGAAGTGAACTGTTTCGGCATTCGCAGACGGCGCGAACGGAGAGAGAGCGCCCGCCACGGCGGGCAGGCCCGCAGCGGCCGTCGAGCCGGCCGCAGCCGCCAACGTACCCATAAAATTTCGGCGATTCATCGCCGCTCCACTTTGAGCTTTTTTCGATTGCTTGGATCTCTTTCGCATGTGTGGTCACCCCCCGGAAGCGTCGCAAGTCGCGCGATAGTAGGTAGCACACCCGCGGCGGAACTTACAAGCAAGATGCGGCGTTGGGCTGGAATTAGACTTGCCTCGAGAACGGCACAAGAATAGGCAGGTCTCACATCGCTGGTTGGGCGAGACTGGCGCGCCCTAGGTTGGGGGTTGCAGTCGCTCCAGCTCGGCGCGGTCTATCGCGATTCGCTCCGCGAACGCAGCAATAAATTCTGTCCCCCTAGCGATGTTCACGTGATCGCCGCGGAAGAGCGGCGCGAACGGAGGCTCGAGCAGGTAGCTCTCTAGAACTCCGTGTAGGATATTACTGGACTGTTCGGGACTCAGACGGGCGCGGATTCGCAACGGGGACGTCGTCGGGAGATTCCACAACGAAACAGGGATGTCGGTAGCGAAGCGAGTTGCCGAGGATCAGACAGGCCGCGTGTTAGTGGGAATCTTCGCTTTCGGTGCAGTGGCGGCAGGCCGACAAAGCCTGCTCGCTCACTTCAAATGCACCCCTTTCGGGTCGATTTCCTCTCGCAGCAGACGCAACTCCTCGGCAGTAGGAAGAGGCGTCGTAGGAATGTCTTTCGGGATGTGCAATGGGAATCCCGTATTTTCCACCAGCTCTTCCACTCGAATCCCCGGATGCAATGAGAGCACTGACATTGAGTGTGTCTTCTCATCAAATCCGAGAACGGCCATGTCAGTAATCACGCGACTGGGCCCGCCGCCGCGCAAATTCAATTCCTGGCGGCTGCGCCCACCTGCGAAGCCGGGACTCGTGAGGTGAGTCACGGCGATGGGTAACTTTCTTTTCTCATGGCGCATGATCACAATCACGCGCTTGGCCAGCGAGGCAACATCATTTCCTCCCGCGCTGCCATTCACATACCGCACCTTCCCGGAATCATCTTTCACAAGAGTCGTATTAATGTTGCCGTACCGGTCCAGCTCCAAAGCGCCCAGAAACCCTACGTCGACAACACCCCGGTGTAAATTCATCCCCATCACATCGAGAAAACCGCTCAAGCACGTGGCTCGGTAAAACGCCCGGGAGTCCGGCAACCCCACCGGTGTGTCCTTCGGACTCGGATTCATCACTCCGGTCTCAAGCATAGTCGTGAGCCTGGGCGCGTGTGTACGTCTGGCAAGCACGCTGGCAACTTCGGGCAATCCAAGGCCCACGACGACCACTTCACCATCATGAAGTTCCCGCGCCCCGGCAGCGGCCATGATTTCGCTGGCACGGACATCGGACCGTGCATTGCTGCCTTTCGTTCCTTCGGTCACCGGCATCGAACGAATCCGTCCTTTCTACGCTGCGCTCTATCCCGGTCAGTAACCCAAGATTGGCTCAGCTCTCAGTTCCGCCATGCGCCGTAGTCCGCCAAGCTTCTCCAGGTATTCCCAGTGATCGCGGCAGCCGAGAACAAATTTGTCCAAGTATTCTTGAACGCGCCGGGGGTCTTTCGCGTGTTCCACGTACAGGCGCAGATGATCGGCATCGTAATCGTAGCAGCGAAAAACCGAGGTCGGCATCGCACCAAACGGTTGATGAATGATCGCCTCCACTCGGTGACCGGGTATGATTGTCCGCTCAGGCGAGCGCTGGATAAACTCGGTGGGAACAAGCTCCTCCGCCACTACAACCAACCGGCGGGCAGCCTTAGCTTGCTCCTCGTTAGTCCAGCGGGCTCCGTCGATCTGACAATTTCCATCGCGGTCCGCGATCTGCACATGGATGAAGGAGACGTCCGGCGTAAGGGCCCTCAACAAGACGTACTCCTCCCCGGTGAAGGGACACTTTGATCGTTTCACATCTGAAGCACCCGGCCCCGCCTCTAATCGCTCCAAGATCTCAGAAGCAAACAACGACTTGATGGGAATGAAGGAGAGACCCAGCGCTCCTGCCAAATACCGAAAGCAAACTGTAAGGCTGGTTAAGTCTTCGCATTGTAGCGACTTGGTTTCGCGCGCGCGGTTCACACAGTGGGCGGGGCCGAATCGGTCCAGCGATCCCCCTCCCATGATGAGGTGCTTCACCAGTCCCGCTCCCACAAGCAAGTCGGTATCGAGCCCCACAACTCCCTGGGAGAGCGTCAAATCCTGCTTCTGCTGGCGGATCAATTCGTGGACGACGGCGATTGGGTTGCGGGCAATCGCGAAACCGCCCAATGCAATGTGGCTTCCCGAAGGAATCGTGCGAACGACTTCGGCAGCGGTTTTGATCTTGTCAGCCATACTCGAGGTGCCAGTCTGTCTGTCGGTGCAGACGAATCGTGGTGGTGCATCGTCGCGAGAGCGCAGAGCTTACCAAGCAGAATGGCTAATCGTCAACAAGCACGGCCCATGGATACCGCCATCGCCATCTTGGCAAGGAAACATCCGAATCTCGTTTGTGCGGTGACGGGGCTCGTGTTGGAAGGCTCAGGAGAAGGGGCCGCTCGAAAATACACGCAGGGCCGGCACGCTATTTTCGGTTTCCGGATGCGGTAAGCTCTGCGGGAGGCCGCCCAGTTCTCGAAGCGTGCAGGCGACGTAATAGCGCGCCATGTGCTTGCGCCAGTACATGGCAAAATCGGTGTTGTCGAGGGGTTTTACAGGAGAGTACGCCGCCTCGGCGGCGTCATGGATCGTTTCTTCCGTCAGCTTTTTCCCAATAATGGCCTTCTCCGAGAGCGTCGCCTCAATGGGATGGGAGCCAACCCCTCCCAAAACGATCCTAGCGTGCTCCACCGTCCGATCGCCCGCCAGGCGCAGGCAAGTGGCCACGCCGAGGACCGGGAAATCGAACGAACCACGGCGGCGAAGCTTCCAATACGTCGCTCGCCAGCCGTTCGTCGGCGGCAGATGGATTTCGGTCAGCAGTTCGTCGGGCCGTTTATTGAGGTAGTGGATTCCGTCATCCTTATAAAGTTCCGCCACCGGCAGCAGTCTTTCTTCCGAAGTCGAAACCAGCTTCACTTGCGCTCCGATGGCTACCATCACAGGGGCGGAGTCGCTCGACTGCACGGCCCAGCAGCGCGGGCTGGAGGGAGCCACCCAGCAGATCTCGCCGTCCTTTTTCATGCAAAAGTTAATTCCCTTGCGCCACTCGTAGTTCTGGTCGTAATAATTGCAGCGCGTATCGAGCAGCAGGTTTCCTCCAATGCTACCCATGTTGCGCAGCAGCGGCGTGGAGATCAACTCGGCAGCCTTCGACACGGCCGGATAGGCACGCTGGATGCGGCGGTCCTCCGCAACCTCAGTCAGAGTCAGACCCGCCCCCAGGACCATTCCCTGCGCTGGCTTGCCCTTCATCGTGCGCAGTTGCTTAAGCTGTGCCAGCCCGATGACCACCTTCGGCACCTGCTGCCGGCGCTTCATATTGGGATAGAGATCCGTACCGCCGGCTACAAACAGGGCGTCAGGCCCTCCGTCCGACATCATGCGGACGGCCTCGACCAAAGACTTGGGTTGCAGATAGCGAAATTTGGGAAGTCTCAGCATTCTAAGTCCCGCTTAGACAGACATCTCTGTGGGAACAATGACGCACGCAGCAATGCCTGTCTTACAGCCCGCCGTTACACCAAAACAGGCTGCGGCCGTTCTACAGCCTTGCCGTCGCCGCCTTCATCCGGCGTTGGCACAAAAATCGAGGCGGGCATGTCACAGTGCGGGAATACAGTAGGCCCGTATCTGCCTTCCTGCCCCTTGGCCTTCGCCCGAATCGCTCTCAGAACTTTATCCGGTGTGATCGGAACCTCGTCGATGCGAACCCCTACCGCGTCATAAATCGCGTTGGCGATCGCGGGCGGAACCGGCAACTGCGGTCCCTGTCCGGCTTCCTTGGCCCCGAACGGGCCATTGGAGTCCCGATCCTCGATCAAATAGGTGATAACTTCACACATCTCCATTGTGGTGGGGCTCTTGTATTCGAGGAAAGAGGGGAACTTGTGAACCACGTTGCGGTTCCCGCGGTAGGTCATCTCCTCCATCAAGGCCTCCCCCAAGCCCATGTAGATACTGCCTTCTATCTGCCCGATCGCCAGCACCGGATTGATGCACTGGCCGATGTCGTGAGCCATCCAGATGCGGGGGACGACGACAACGCCAGTTTCGGGATTGACCTCTACTTCAGCCACCGCCGCGGAATAGCTGTAGGCAGGTGAAGGACCGACTCCAGCTCCCTTGAACTTTCCAGGCGCGGCCGCCGGCTTGTAAGAACCAACCGTGCCGAGCGTGCCGAACTTCGCTTCGGCAAGCCACACGGCCTCCACAAACGTCACGCCTTTCTCCGGATTCTCCATGTCGAAAACGCGGCGATCTGCAAAGAGCAGCCGGTCGGAGGGAACCTCCAATTTCGCCGACACAGCCTGGATCAACATCTCCCTGGCCCGCTCGGCGGCCTGGATAGCCGCGTTGCCGGTCATAAGGGTGACCCGGCTCGAGTAACTGCCGAGGTCCACGGGAGTTAGATCGGTGTCGGCCGTGACGACCCGAATGTCAAAGGGATCGATCCCTAGGACCTCGGCGACGATATAGGCCAAAATCGAATCGGAACCCTGACCGATCTCTGTTGAGCCGCAGAAGACGGTCACGCCCCCGCTGCGGTCAAGTTTCAACTGCACGCCCGAGTGCGGCATGCTGTTCCAGTAGATGGGAGTGCCCGCCCCGGTCATGTAGCCGCTGCACGCCAACCCGATGCCTTTTCCGTAGGGGAGTTTGCGGAAGCGTTCCCTCCACTTGGAGCCTTCCACGACCTTGTCGATGCACTTGCCCAAGCCCATGCTGCCGATGCGAAGCCAATTCACTGTCAGCGAATTGGACGGGACCAGGTGCTTCTTGCGCATTTCGGCCGGATCGAGCGCCAACTGCTCCGCGATCTTGTCCATTTGAATTTCCTGGGCGAAGCGTGGCTGAGGAGTTCCGTGTCCCCGTTTCGGGCCGCAAGGCGCTTTGTTGGTGAACACTCGGACGGCTTCAAACTTGTAGCGCTTGATCTTATAGGTCGTCGGTTGCAGCACCCCGGTGTAGAACGTGCTGGCCACGCCGTGGCCTCCGTAGGCGCCGCCGTCCAAAAACGTGCGATGGTGCATGGCCGTGATGGTGCCGTCCTTCTTAAACCCGGTCTTGGTGGACATGAGAACGGGATGCCGACCGCGATGGCAATAGAAGACCTCCTCGCGCGTGAGGCAGATCTTGACGGGGCGCCCCGTCATCATCGCCAGTTTCGAGACGATAATTTCATGCGCAAAGGGATCGCACTTTCCTCCGAAGCCGCCTCCGTTCGTAGTGGCGATGACGCGGATATGATTCTGCGGTAGCCCCAGCACTTTGGCGAGCGACCGGTGCAGGTAGTGCGGGTCCTGGGTGCAAGTCCAGAGCGTGAGCTTACCGTCATGACCAAACTGGGCCACACTGGCGTGTTGCTCCAACGCCAGATGTGTGCTGCCCTCATAAAAAGTGATGTCTTCCCGGATAAAGTCGGCCTCGGCAAAGCCCACTTCCACGTCGCCGAATTCGTAAACCTGTCTCCGATGGATATTGCCGTATTCCCCATATTCATGGATGCGAGGCTCGGGGGTGTCGAGTGCGGCCTGTATCGAGGAGATGGCCGGGAGGAGTTCGTACTCGACGTCAATCAAATCCAGCGCTTCGGTCGCCACATCTTCATCCACTGCTGCGACGGCGGCGACCGGATCTCCCATCATGCGGACTTTGCCAATCGCCAGCGGGTGTTCATCTTCGCTGACGGGCAGAGCCCCATATGGGATCGGCAGGTCTTTTCCGAGGAGCACCAGCTTGACGCCTGGATAGCTTTCGGCCTTGGACGTATCGAGCTTCAGGATGCGGCCGTGCGGAACTGTGCTGCGCAAAATCTTGGTGTACAGCATGCGGGGGAAGACGAGGTCGTCGGCATACTTGGTCTGGCCGGTGACCTTCGATGCTGCGTCTACCTTGCGATGGGGCTTTCCTATGACGCGCAGGTCTTTTCGCTCGGCTCCGTTAGCGCCACCCATAAATACTCTCTTTGCTGGGCTCGGCCGGCTTGCCAGCCATCCGCGCGGCAGCCAGCTCCACTGCTTCGAATATCTTGATGTAGCCGGTGCAGCGGCAAATGTTTCCGGCGAGAGCCTTCTTGATCCGTTCGCGGGAAGGCTGCGGGGTTTCCTCCAGCAGCACTTTTGCCGTCAGGAGAAATCCCGGTGTGCAATATCCGCACTGGGCAGCCCCGAGTTCAGCAAACGCCTCCTGCAAGGGATGGAGCTTCGCTCCCTCTGCCATGCCTTCGACCGTGATGACTTCATGTCCTTCCAAGGCGACCCCCAGGACCAGGCAGGAAAGTACCGGACGACCATCCACGAGCACGGCGCAACATCCGCATTCCCCCAACTCGCAGCCGTGCTTGGTGCCGGTAAGCGCCAAATCTTCGCGAAGGACTTCCAGAAGGGTTTTATGCGGGGCAAACGCCACCTCGACTGGCTCACCATTCACCCGCAGGCAAATCTGCGCCTTCGCCCGTTTGGCATTGTTTCTTTTCTTGGTTGGTTTCATTCCTTGCTCTTAGATTTTATTCAGAGATTCCGCAACCAAACCAGTTCAACAGAATTTCAGCAGCATGGTGATCAGTCCGATTTCCATTATGGAGTTTGGGTTCGCCCAGTAAGATACTCCCGGCCGTCGCTGACTGCAACTGTCGGCCAGGATTGTACGGAACGCTGGCCGCAGGGATCATCGCCGAAATGGGCCTGTGGTTGACACCAAACGACCACATTCTGCTTTGCTGGTTTCCGAACAGACCGGCTTGGTTGCGAGCAGGCGATGAAAATCACTCCGAGAAGAACCCGAATTCGTTGGGCCAAAGGGTCCCGCAACCGAGCACCGGGTGCGGGGTCAGGACAGATCGTGCTCCTCCAAGTGGGCTCAGAAGCACAAAAACCTTCAGCCAGCGCAGAACTGTTCTTTCTTGACTCCTGCCCTTATAGAGCTTATCAGTTGGTCGTATAATTCCCGGAAACGAGGTATCAACTCTTCATGACCCAACCGAATAGAATCCTTTACCGCGGCGTTCCGATGATAGAGGGCTGGCCTGAGAAAATTATGGCTGCTCAACAAATTGTGGCGCTTACGCAGGAGCGGCGAGCCATTCCTCGCATTCGTTACGGCGACGAGCACGATGACTGGGGAGTAGATAAAAACGCGTGCCCTGATTGCCGAGTTCTAAGAGGCGAATTTCACGTGCCGAGTTGCGATTTCGAAGAGTGCCCTGTGTGCGGCGGCGAACTCCTTTGTTGTGATTGCATCTTCGATGAACCGGTGGAAGATGCCTGATGAACTCAAGCGGCTGCCACGACTGGGCCTTTCCGGAATTTCTACGAAGCTTGTGCTACCCGAGGCATGAAGCCGCACATGGCGCGACTCACGTTGGCACGCGAGATGGCCGCGATCACTTTGCTCGTCTGGAAGAAAGGAGTTCGTTTCGACGCCGAACATTTGAAACAACAAGCAGCTTGAGCGCCTGGTCGAGAACCCTTCCATTCCCGGATTCATTTCTGGCGATGGCTGGTGCGTTCTTCCCAGGCTCTGGTTCGAGGGTGCCGAGGCGATGCGGACCGAAAAAACTTTCGCGCTAAGTGGGCTCCCGGTTGTCTCGAGACTGCAAGGCAGGAGATGACATACTCTCCGACGCAAACCCGCTCTCTCCTGTGTACGTTACCCAACTCAAGAGTCCGGTTACCGCGAAGTTGAAACACAACGCAACGAATCCGGCATTCAGTCCCATGATGGGATCGTGCTTGCCGAGCATGAGAAGAACGGCAATCAGGACGCCAGTCACCATTCCGGCGAAGACGCCGGAGATGGTCACTCGCTTTGAATACAGGCCCAACACCGCACCTGGAAAAAACTGCGCCACCCCGGCATATCCCATCAGCAGAAGACCTACGAGAGTCGTGGAACCAAAAATGGCAGAACCAAGTGCGGCGCACGTGATTGCCAAGACGGTGATCTTCGCCAACCTCCCAACCTGTTGGTCGGTCATGCCGGGCGCCAGAATCGGGCGGCACAGGTTTTTTGCAAACAAGCTTGCCGCCGTAAGTATTAGGATCCCCGCCGGAACCATCGCCGTGAGGGCACCGGCTCCGCCAATCACCCCGAGGAACCAGGACGGGAAGGTCTTGCGCACAATCATTAACAACGAGAGGTCGCCATTGGCGAGCCCAGGCAACACCAGAAGCGCGGCCAGGCCTACAAAGAACATGAGCGGCATGGTAATGATGTAGAGGGGCATTACGACCGCGTTCCGGCGCAACGTGTCGCCACTTTTTGCAGTAAAGCTCGCGCCGAAGAAGTGCGGCCACATATAAAATCCAAATGCGCAGAGCAGGACGGTTGATACATACCAGGCGTGTCCGAGATTCGTGGTCGCCCCAGGCATTACCAAATGGCCCGGTTGGGCGCGCGCGACCGCCGCAAACATCGGACCAATGCCTCCAAAGTAAATGTATGGCACTGCGACGCCAACAAAAACCGCGGCAAAGAATAGAACAAGGTCCTTCAGTGCGCTGACCCACGCGACTCCCCGGATCCCGCTCGTGAATACAAAGCCGGCGACCATGGCGAAGGAGATCACCATGGCCGGCGTGCGATGAATCACTCCGAAACTCGCCACTTCCACAATGATTCCAAGACCTGTGATCTGAAGCTGCAAATAGGGGATGATGCAGATCATGCCCACAAGGGCAACAAAGGCGGTGAGATACTTGCTGTTGTAGCGTACTTGAAAGAAATCGGCTTGTGTTTGGAGGCGATATCGCCTTGCGGCTTCCCAAAGTTCGGGGAGAATATAGAAAGAAACCACATAGGCTAAACAGGTGTATCCGATAATGTACAGAACGGGTGCGCCTCTGGAGTACGCCCAGCCACTCGCCCCAAGGAACGTGAACGTGGTATAGATCTCCCCGGCCATCAGCAACCAGACCAGCAACAGGCCGAAACCTCGACCGCCCACGATCCATTGTTCGAGATCCATCTTGCGGTGAGATCCGCCAAGAAAACCGACAAACGCGCCCGCTGCGACGATGGCGGAAATTACGGTCAGAGCAACGACGCTTGAACTCACAGTGTGCCGCCGTCTTTGCGATGTGGCTGTGAAGCGCGATGTGTTTCCAACCGATATGCGCCCCACATACAGAGCGGAGTGAGGAGCAGCCATAAGATCAACCAGAAAAAGTTGAACGGCAAACCCAGAACTGTGGGATACACACGGTCCCAAAGTGACACTGAAAAACATGTGGCCGCGAAAGGAATTAGCCCCAGAAGAATTGACGCCGGAGATGGACGCTTCGCGGAGAACCTCTGATCATCGCGGTGTTCCATGTGCGCGGGAGTGTAACAGCATTTTGCAAGACAGGTTGGTCGAGATGGAAAATCGCTCGACGCGCCTGGCGGCGCAGTCGGAAAGGATCCAGAGGCCTGATTAACGCACTGAGCGGACAAGTACCCGCTGCGCCGAGAATGTGTGTTTCCCGCACGCCTTAAATCTAAGAATTCCACCCGCTGAAAACAACCACTTGGCAACGCTGTTTCAAGAACCTTTTTGGCGCACGCTGGCACAGCAGCCTTTCACCGTGAGATTTCAGGGGGAGCTATCTTCTCGAAGTAGGCGGCGACAACCGATCTTGCAACGGGCTTGCGATACTCACGAAAATCGCCATTCGCACGACAGACTCCAGGCAGTTCCTATCCATCTGGTTGGGCGATATTTGCACAACTCCCTCCGAGAGTGCCTGATGCGGTAAATGGGTAAAATGCTTAGGGCTCCGCCCGAATAACTAGGACGGGACACGGCGCGTGATGCAAGACCTCTTGGGAGACGCTGCCTAGAAAAAGGCCGTGTATTTTTCCACGCCCGTGACTGCCCATCACAATGAGGTCGGCGGACCAGTTCTTCGCCACCTCAATCATCTTTGAAACGGGTTTGCCAGACTCCAGGAACTCGGGGACGTCGGAGCTCACAGCGCGCGCTGCCGAAATGTCGCAAGAAGTTGCTTCGCTTCTCGTTCAGACATCTCCATCAACTATCTGCCGGTTCACCCCACATCGTTCCAGGAGCGACCGACGGTTCAAACACGTGGACGAAACCAACTTCGGCTTGAAGTGACTTTGCAAGCTTGCTACCCACGTCAGCAGCGTGCGCCGCAAGCGCGCTGTCGAGGCACGCCTTGTCGGCAATCACTAACTCGAAGCCCTGGCGCTCCATGCATACCCCCGCGTCTCGGCGATGCAGGAGCGTCTTCATCGCGGGCTAAGAACAGTTTGTTATAATCCTCCCCGTCATGAAGCTTCGATCGCTCATGTTCCTTGACTCCGCCGCGGCCCAAAGGCCGAGAGACTGATTCTGAAAGGCCAAGCCTTCCATGCAAGGGCTGGTAAATACATCTCAAGTGATGGCCGCCCTCGAACGGGGGATTGAAGGAGCTGGTGTATCCCGCGAGCAGGCGCTGTTGTTGATCGAGGATGCCCAGCTAGGTTCCTTGCTCGAGGCGGCCGCTGCGATCCGGGGCCGATCCAAGGGCCGAACAGTCAGCTACTCAAAGAAGATTTTCATCCCGCTGACCCACCTTTGCCGAGATTATTGCGGCTATTGCACGTTCCGAGCGGACCCTGCGGTCGATGGCGAGCCATACATGACATCGCAAGAAGTTCTTGCGGTGGCCGAAGCCGGCCGTCGTGCGGGATGCAAAGAGGCGCTGTTCAGCCTGGGTGATCAACCGGAAACGATATTCCCGGAGGCCCGAGCGTTTCTGCGAAAGCAGGGCTTCGAGCGGACGCTCGAATATCTCGCGACGATGACGCAGCTGGTCCTCGATGAAACGGGACTGTTGCCCCACTCGAATCCGGGGATCATGGACATAGGGGACCTGGAATGGCTGAAGGAATCCAACGTCAGCTTGGGGCTGATGCTCGAGAGCACGAGCTCCAGGCTTCGCCGCCCGCAAGGTCCGCACTGGAAGGCCCCGGATAAAGTGCCATCGCTTCGATTGCAAACGATCGAACGGGCGGGACTGCTATCGATCGCTTTTACAACTGGTATTCTCATCGGCATCGGGGAAACCGCAGAGGAGCGTATCGATTCATTGCTTGCCATTCGCGATCTCCACGAGAAGTACGGTCACATACAGGAAGTGATTATCCAACCATTCCGAGCCAAACCGGGGACGAGAATGGCACGCGAGCCTGAACCGTCCACGGAAGACCTGCTGCGGACCCTGGCCATCGCGCGATTGATCTTTGGCAGTGACATGAACATCCAGTCTCCGCCCAACCTACTCTCGGACGACTACCCGCGGTTGCTCGGAGCCGGAATCAACGATTGGGGCGGAATCTCTCCGCTGACGAAGGATTTCATCAATCCGGAGGCAGCATGGCCACAGATCTCTGTACTGGCCGATAAGACAGCCGCGGCCGGGTTCGTCCTGCGCGAGCGACTGGCGATTTATCCGGAATTCTCGTCGCGGCCACGATTCGTGCGTGCACCCCTCCAATCTGTTTTGCAGAAGCTCCAGGGAGAAGACGGTTATGCCCGAAACTGAGCGTGGCAAATGCTGAACATTCAGGACCCTCGGTGGCGAGAGATCTCCTGGGAGCAGGCTTTCAAGGCTGCGAATCCGACGGTTGCCGATGTCCTCGAGAAGGCTCTCGCTGGAAGAGATCTCGATGCGAGCGACGGACTCACTCTGTGCGGTGCGACAGATGACGACCTTCTCGCGGTGCTGAAGATTGCGAATGAGCTTCGCCGGCGCGCCGTCGGCGATCAAGTGACCTACGTCGTGAACCGGAACCTGAACTTCACGAATGTTTGCATTGTAGGCTGCGCGTTCTGTGGATTCGGTCGAGGCGCCCGCTCGCCGGATGCCTATTTTCATTCGACCGAGTCGCTCGTTGCCAAAGCAGTCGAAGCGGCCGAGCGCGGCGCCACCGAAGTGTGCATCCAAGGTGGATTGCCCCGCGACTTGGAGGGCACCTATTACGCTGATCTTCTGCGCACCATCAAATCGCATTTGCCGAATCTGCATCTGCACGCATATTCGCCCATGGAAATCGTGTACGGTGTCGAAAAGACCGGCGTGAATCTGTCTGAGTACCTGCGAACTCTGAAAGAGGCGGGGTTAGGAAGTATCCCGGGAACAGCAGCCGAAATCCTCGATGACCAGGTGCGCAAGGCCCTGAGCCCGAACAAGCTCAAGGTCCACCAGTGGATCAACGTGATTCGAACGGCGCACGATCTCGGCATTCCGTCCACGAGCACCATGATGTACGGTCACGCGGAACTGCCCGAGCATTGGGTGCGGCATTTGCTCTTGCTCCGCGAGATTCAGATGGACACGGGCGGGTTCACCGAATTTGTCCCCTTGGGCTTCATCCACTCACAGACCAGATTGTTCCGCGCAGGCCGCGCGCGTGCCGGGAGTTCGCTCGCCGAGCACTTGTTGGTGCATGCGCTCGCCCGCCTTCTTTTGAACGGACACATTAGCAACATCCAGGTGTCCTGGGTGAAACTTGGTTTCGAAAGGGCATTGGCCTGCCTGGAAGCCGGCGCCAACGACTTCGGCGGCACGTTGATGGAAGAAAGCATCTCAAAATCCGCAGGAGCGAATTTCGGAGAATCTGTCTTAGCCGGTGAGCTTCGCGCGCTGATCCGGACGATTGATCGGACGCCCGCCGAGCGCACCACAACCTACAAGATCCGTCGCGTGTTCAAACACGCAGATGCAGAAGAACTTCTGCCGCTGGAACGCATGGCCGCGCACCGAGAAGATCCCATGCTGCGCGACCAGGTGGGATACTAATGGATATCGTGGCACTCGCGGGCGGGATTGGTGCCTCAAAGCTCTTACTGGGACTCCATCGCGTGATGGATCCGCGCGACCTGACGGTCATCGTCAATACGGGCGACGACATCGTCCTGCACGGCCTCTCGATATCACCCGACCTGGATATTGTCACGTACACGTTGGCGGGCCTGGTGAATCCCGACACGGGGTGGGGGTTCCGGGGCGAAACGTTCCGCGCACTGGAGCAGCTCGCCGTTTATGGTCGCCCCCGGTGGTTCCGTCTTGGAGATCGCGACCTAGCCACCCACATCCACCGCTCGGACATGCTCCGCGCCGGGGCGCGCCTCACCGAAGTGGCGGATTCCATCCGAGAAGCGCTGGGTGTCCAGGCCAGAATTCTCCCCATGTGTGAGGAGCCGGTGCCAACCATCATTGATACCGGTCAGGGACGCCTTCACTTTCAAGAATACCTGGTCGAGCGACGCGCAGAGCCGATCGTGCGGGCCATCTCGTTCGATGGAATCGAACGAGCGCACCCGGCCCCAGGCGTCCTCGAAGCGCTCGAAAGTGCCCGTAGTATCGTGATTTGCCCGAGTAATCCGCTGATCAGCATTGGGCCGATTCTTGCAGTCCCGGGTGTGCGAGATGCCATGCGAAAGCGCCGGACCCACGTCGTCGCCGTGTGTCCCATCGTAGGAGGAAAATCGCTGAAGGGGCCGTCCGATCAGATGCTCGCGCAGCTGGGGCACGACGTATCGGCCCTCGGAGTGGCGCGAATGTATCAAGACTTCTGCGGCACGATGGTGATCGATCCGATCGACAGCGCCCAGGGTCCGGCAATCGAATCGCTTGGTGTAGAGGTCGTCATCCACCCAACGGTCATGCGGAACCTCGAGGACAAGGAGCTCCTCGCGCGTAGAATCATCCAGTTCACCGCGAAACAGAAGGCAGGAGCCGCTGCATGAAGGCGATCCTGATTCCGGTAAAGGAATTTCACGAGGCGAAGAAACGCCTGGCTCCGCATTTCTCCCCTGCCGACCGCGCGGCCTTGGCGGAAGCGATGTGCGAGGATTTCTTCAGCGTCGTGGCAGCAACGTGCTGTGCGGACCGCATTTTCGTGATCACCAAGGAACCCGGGGCTCTTTCGCGTGCCCGAGCGCGCGGCTGGGAAACGATTGTCGAATCTCACCAGACCTCGGAAAGCAAATCCGTGGATGCAGGGTCGCGCTACTGCGCCGAGCAGGGTGTTCGCGCTTTGCTTCGACTGCCTATCGATCTTCCGCTGGTCGAACCGCGCGACATCGAGGCAGTCTTCGAACAATTGGACGTGGCGCCGTCGGTGGTTATGGTTCCCTCGAGTGACGGCACGGGCACCAATGCGCTCCTGCGATCGCCCGCCATTCTCTTCCCGTCGTACTTCGGCCCCAATAGTTTCCCGCGTCACTTGGCCGAGGCGAAGGGGTGCGGCGCGCGTACTCGAGTTTTTCGAAATCCTCGTTTAGAACTCGATATTGATGAGTTGGAGGATCTGCGGAGGCTCTCGAATCGACTGCGGCCCGGTTCCGCCACGGCGCGATGGCTGATCGAACGTGACGTTGATCTCGGAGCGCCGCGGGCTAGCGCAGCCGGCAGTTAGATGACCTGATCTCGCCGGAAAGCGGCGATTTCAGCGGCGGTGTAACCGAGTTCACGAAGAATCGGCTCGGTATCCTGTCCCAAGGCCGGAATGGGATCGAAGCGCGCTGGACTATCGGACAGCCGTAGCGGGCTTCCCATGACGGGCACGGGCCCTACAGGCGATTCCATTTCCCGAATCATTTTTCGTGCGATCGTCTGAGGATGAGCCAAAACCTCGCCAATACCGTTTAGCTTCCCGTGCGGCAACTCGGCCTCTCCAAGACGGCGCATCCATTCGTCGTGCGGCTGTTCGAGAAACAGCTTCTCGACCATCTCCTCCAACATCGCACGATTCTCGCGACGGTCTGGGGCGGTGCGGAACCGTGCGTCTTCGAGCAACTCGGGACGCCGTGCGACCTTCCGGCAAAATACTTCCCAATCCTGCGGCGTGGCCACGGCGAGGCTGACGTAGACACCGTCGCCAGCCATATAGGGGCCGTAGGGAACGATGTAGTGGTGACGCATGCCGACACGCGCAGGCTCCTCGCCGCGATGCCAGTAGTGATGCGGAAAATATCCGAGCCAGGCGAGCGCCGATTCGAACATCGAGATGTCGATCACTTGTCCGCGGCCGGTTCGTTCCCTTTGATAAAGAGCCAGGAGAATTCCCACCGTCGCGTACATCGACGACGCGAGGTCGGTGATCGGCACTCCAACCTTGGCCGGCTTATCCGGATAGCCCGTCGTGGCAATGATCCCGGCTTCGCCCTGAATCAGCAGGTCATACGCTTTGACATCCCGGTAGGGGCCGTCTTGGCCGTAACCGGACAGAGAACAGTAGACGAGCCGTGGATTGCGGGCGCAGAGTTCCGCGGCTCCCAAGCCCAATCGATCGGTAACTCCCGGCGCGAAATTTTCGAGGACGACATCCACGCGTTCGGCCAATCGCTGTACGGCTTGCCGGCCTGCTGGCTTCTTGATGTCCACGGCGAAGCTGCGCTTGTTGCCATTGAGCCACACATAGCCGGAGGAAAGGCCGCGCACGACGGAGTCCCACGCGCGAATCAGATCGCCGGTTCCTGGCTTTTCGAGCTTGATGACTTCGGCACCCATGTCCGCGAGAATCCGCGAGCAGTGCGGACCCGACACGGACACTTCCAGCGCCAGGACGCGAACGCCATCCAGAGCCAGAGGCGCCTTTTTGGCGGCAGGTTCTGCCATCAGGGGCGGACCTCGGGGAACAGATTCTGCTTCGGCGCGTGGGCCCGTTTATAGACCATAACGCTGCGGCTGTAGTCGATGACGACCTTGCCATCCTGCTGGATCCCGCGAGTGCGGACCTTGACGATCCCCCACTGGGGTTTTGACTTGGACTCGCGCTTCTCCAACACTTCGGATTCGGAGTAGAGCGTGTCTCCCGCAAACAGCGGGTTGGGTAGCTTGATTTCGTCCCACCCGAGCGCAAAGCCGTTTTCGCTGACGTCCGCCACGCCCATTCCGGCGACGATGGCCAGCGTGAGCGCGCTATTGATCAGGCATTTGCCGAATTCGGTGCGTTTACCGTATTCGTTGTTGAAGTGAATCTGATTCGTGTTGTTGGTCAGCAGCGTGAACCAGATGTTGTCGTTCTCGGTCACCGTCCGCCCGAGGCGGCAGCGGTAAACGTCTCCCACTTCGAAATCTTCAAAGAATCGCCCCTCCCAACCAGGCTTGACTGCCATTTTGATTCCTCCCCGATCGATTTCTAAATTGAACTAACGTGGGAATGAAATGTTTAAGCCCCACAACTCCTATTGGCGTCGTAGCCTCGTTCTGCGCCACTACGGCGAGAGCCAAACCCACTACGAGGAACGAGTGCCCAGCGATTCCGCCAGCTCAAGAGTTTGCCGGGCCCTGTCCACAATTGGAAGATCAAGGAGTTGCCCGCCGAAGGCCACAGCGCCCTCGCCGCGGGTCCTCGCCTCATCGAAGGCCTTCAGCACTCTTCGCGCATAGTCGATTTCGTCCGCTGCCGGTGTGAACGCCCCGTTCACGATTTCAATCTGCGCGGGATGAATGAGTGACATCCCTGAGAATCCAAGACGGCGAGACTGGAGGGAAAATGTCTTCAGACCTTCGGTGTCCTGAAGGTCTGGCCACACGCCGTCCACGGATTGGACGTGCGCGCATGCCGCGGCCGTCACAAGCGAGGAACGAGCATAGATGAGGTCACGAGCTTCGCCTTCACGCCGCAACGGCAGGCTCAGCTCGCGCGAAAAATCCTCCGCGCCAAAGAGCAGTCCGATGACTCGTGGCGAAGCTGTCGCGATCGCGTATGCGTTATACAGTCCTTTTGGACTCTCCAAAGCGCACAGCAGCCGCACGCTTCCCTTCTGCAGCCCTACTTCGGGTTCACGGCGATCAAGAACCTGAGCGACGCTTTGGATCTGCTCAGGAGTCTCGACCTTCGGCACGACGAGCCCTTCGAGCCCCTTGCGCACAACGGCGGCAAGATCGTCGCGGCTGCGCTCGTGCCCGACGGCGTTGATGCGCACGTAGCGCGCGGGCGTGCGCAGTTTCGGCTCTGCCTTCAGTCGCGCCGCCACTTGGTCGAGGCAGGTGGCGATCTGCTGACGCGCACTGTCCTTCTCCGCCGGCGCCACGCCATCTTCGATGTCCATCATGATGGCGTCCACGGCGACGCCCAGCGATTTCTCAATCATGCGCTGACGATTCCCGGGGACGAACATCCAGGATCGCATTAGCTCATTTTTCCGGTCCATGGTTTTGCACCACCCCTCTCCATTGATGAATTCTGAATCGATTGCTTGCAGGCTTGCGCCTGCCGCACTCCGGCTTCTTGCCTTCCCTCTCCTTTAATACGACTTTGGCATCTTGAGCACATTTTGGCCGAGAAACGCCAGAATCAAATTGTTGCTCACCGGCGCGACGCTGAGAAGGCGGGTCTCTCGAAACTTTCTCTCAATATCGTAATCGCGTGCAAAACCGTAACCGCCGTAAGTGGTTAGGCATACATCGGCAGCTTCCCATGCCGCCTCGGACGCTAGCAGCTTGGCCAGGTTGGCCTCAGCGCCGCATTTCTCTTTGCGGTCGAACTTCGCAGCAGCATCGAAGCGCATGAGATCGGCAGCCTCCACGTGGGCGTAAGCCTTCGCGATGGGGAATTGGACACCCTGATTCGTGCCAATGGGCTTTCCAAAAACGACTCTTTCACGTGCGTACGTCGATGCCCGGTCGATGAACCAGCGGCCGTCTCCGATTGCCTCGGAGGCCACCAGAATCCGCTCCGCATTCCACCCGTCGATGATGTACCGAAACCCCTTGCCCTCTTCGCCGATGCGGTTCTCCACCGGGACCTCCACATCCTCGAGGAAGATCGTATTCGTGTGATGATTCACCATCATGTCGAGGGGGCGGATTTGCATGTTCCCCTTGACGTTCCGCATGTCCACGATGAACACGGAAATCCCCTGCGTTTTGTCCTGCACGTCGCTGTACGGTGTGGTGCGAGCCAACAGCAGCATCAAGTCCGATTGTTTCGCGCGGGAGATGAATATCTTCTGCCCGTTGACGACGTAACGATCCCCATCGCGAACGGCGCGGGTTTCGATGCGGGTGGTTTCCGATCCGGCATTCGGCTCGGTGACGGCAAACGCTTGGAGGCGCAACTCTCCCCGCGCGATTGCGGGCAGATAGCGCTGCTTCTGCTCCTCGCTCCCATGACGAAGCAAGGTCCCCATCGTGTACATCTGGGCATGGCAGGCGCCCGAGTTGCCTCCCGAACGGTTGATCTCCTCCAGGATGACGCCGGCTTCAGCGATCCCGAGTCCCGCGCCGCCAAATTGTTCCGGAATCAATGCGGCCAGATACCCGCTGGCGGTCAATGCGGTGACAAAGTCTTGCGGATACGCTTCCTTCTTGTCGACCTCGCGCCAATACGTGTCGGGGAAGTCCTTGCAAATCGCGGCTACATTCTCTCGGATTGCACGTAGTTCCTCCGTCGTCGTCCCCATGTCGTGTCCTCCGTGCTCGGGAACCCGTATTGCGGGCCTAGTCAAGCCACATCAGTTTGGCCGGGTTGTCCTGGAGCATCTGATAGAAATAGTCCTTGGCGTTGAGCTGGCGAGCACGCTCCACAGTCAACACCCGCCGCCCCACCAGAAGCTGCCGGGCGGCCTCTGCGTCAGCAGCAAAATCGCACATGATCGTCTCCTGGTAAGACTTGGTCTACGAATTCCCCCACGCTTCTACGAATCGCCGGGCATCCTCGATCACTGGCTCGGTCACAGGAACGTACGGAACAATCAACCGTGTGACGCCCGCCTCCACAAACGGTTTCAACCGATCCTTGATTTCCTGGATGGAGGTCGCGGGAATCACCGGCAATTTGTCCATGTAAGCATCCGTGATCTTGGTGCTGGCAGCTTTGAATCCGCCCGCCTTGAAGGCTTCCTGGACGGCGTTCACCTCTTCCTCGAATCCCGATGCCCTGAGCATGTCCTTGTAGTGGTCGGCGATGTTGTAGAAGGTCAGCACCTGCCGGATGCGCGACCTGGCCATGGCTCGGTCCGGATGTAGCGAAACGCGAACTTTCGCGATGATGTCAATCTTGCTTGGATCGCGTCCCACCTCAACGGCGCCCGCACGGACGCGGTCCGCGATCTCGCGAATCTTGGCCGGCGTCGCCATATTGATAAAGACTCCGTCAGAAATCTGCCCGACCAGCCGCGTCATCTGCGGTCCCAATCCCGCAAGGTAAATCGGAAAGGTTGGATGAGACGGTTTCCAGGAAAGCTGGAAGCGCTGTCCGGTCGAATACATCTCCCCTTGGTATTCCACGCGTTCGCCGGCAGCGGTCTTCCGAACGATTTCGATGTATTCCTTGGCACGGCGCAGGGGGCGATCAAACGTGCCTCCGTGCCAAGCGGCGATCGTTTTGTTAGCCACTCCCAGGCCCAACAGTAGCCTTCCTCCGGATAGATCCTGCAAGGTGGCCGATTGAATTCCTAGAGTCACCGCACTGCGTCCGTAGATGTGATAGATCGCGGTCCCGACTTTCAGTGTGCGCGTGCGCGCAGCGATGCCCGAAATCAGGACCAGAGGATCCGTGCTGTTCGATTCCCCTTTCCAGAAGGCGCCGAAACCGGCTTGTTCGATCAAGGGGGATAATTCCACGATCCCCGCGACGGGATAATGTGCGGCAGAGTTCAACTCAATGTCATAAAGCACGGTCGCTCCTCGCTTTCCCCGCAACTGCGCACAGAGAACGGCTCTCGCTCACCTGTGATACACCTCCCGTTCGGGTCAATTTCCTCCCGGAACCGGCGCAGCGCTTCGGCAGCGGGAAGTGTCGTGGTTGGCACGTCTTTCGGGATGTGCAACGGAAACCCTGTATCCTCTTTCAACTCTTAAAGTCCGATCCCCGGATGCAATGGAACCACACAAACAGAGTGCGTCTCAGCGTCGAACCCCAGCACAGCCATGTCGGCGATGGTGCGGTTCGGCCCTCCATCCCGCAGGCCCAACTTCTCCCGGCTACGTCCTTCCACGAAGCCCGGACTGGTCAGGTGGGCTACCGCAAGCGGAGGTTTTCGTTTTTATGGCGGGTGTGAGGCCCGCAACGGACGAGAGGTTACCTATTTGGAGGACCATAAGTCAAGAAATAATTGTCCCAGTTATCGCATTGCGAGAATATCGACCTGTTCAGTTGACTCCGCATGCCAGAATCTGATACTCATGTCACATGTGTTGATGCAGATGTTTGACGCTCGGAAGTGCCTTGACCCCTTGGTCGGCAGCTAGCACTCTGGCTGCTGTTTCGCTGGCCAGGCGTGCCAGCTGTAACCGCGCACAGAGAATCTCGGAATGGCACGCGAGAGAGAGGAACACGTGAATACAGCGAGTCGATTGCTGGCGGTCCTAAACCTCTTCACGATTGAAAAGTCTGAATGGACCGTTGAGGAGGCAGCCAAAGAAATTGGCGTCTCCGTGAGCACGGCGTACAGATACTTCCGAGACTTGTCTAAGGTGGGCCTTCTTGACTCGTCTCCCAGCGCCAAATATGTACTGGGGCCCGCAGTCATTGAGAATGATCGCAAGATTAGGCTAACCGATCCGCTGATTAAGGTCGGGCGGCCTGCCATGCAGCGTCTCGTCGCTCGCTCGGGCAGCGCGGGCGTGGCTCTGTTGTGCCGTATCTATCGGAATCGCGTCATGTGCGTGCATCAAGAGGCCAGAGTTCTTCCTGAAAATACCGTCGGCTATGAGCGCGGCCGACCGATGCCGATGTTTCGCGGCGCATCATCCAAGGTCATTTTTGCGAACCTTCCGTCGAGAACAGCGCGATGGTTTTTCGAGAAGTACGCTGACGAAATCACTGCAGGAGGGCTGGGCTCCGACTGGGAAACGATCAAGCTCAATCTGCGCCGCATCCGGAGATGTGGCGTTTATATTACCCGCGGCGAAGTTGACAGCGGCCGCGTTGGTATAGCGGCACCTGTATTTGGCCCAGACAGGAGCGTGATCGGTAGTATCACCATGGCCATTCCAGACGGTGAGGCGACTCCCCAGTTCGTGGCCAACATCTCTGCGCTTGTGCAGGCAGCCGCTCGCGAGATCGACGCGGGTCTGCAGTTTTTGTCATCGGGTGAGCTCGTTCAAGATCCTGGCCAGCCGCCCGTTTATCACGGACTGTCCAGCTCTCAAGATCCTGGCATTGCCGACACGTCGACAGGCTCTTGATTTTGGGATCGGGCGGATTACCTCGGTACTGGATTGCGGTGCGAGATGAAACGGTTTCGACAGACATCCAGCCGTCCCTCATGGCGGTCGGGCCCAGAGGGTTTGATTGATCTTCGCGGTATTGGGGCTTGGCTGATATGACCTCTTGGGGATGTAAACCGCTACCGAAACAAGTCTCTCTCCGCCGGCCGAATAAGGTCGCGTCCGCGTCCGCTTCCCTGCGATATCGCCAAACCCTGGAGAACCGCTGCCGGGACGCGGTTGATCTTGCCCATGATAAGTCCGCCAGCAGCCGCGAGTTCATCGGCCAACGCAATCACAGTCGCTTGAAGTGTCTTTCCGTGCGTGTCGCGTTGCCCCCGATAATCGACCAATGGTGCCATTCCCGCCACACCCAGCGCGACGTTCACCAAGCCTTCCCGCCACGGGCGTCCAAACGTATCGGAAATGATGACAGCCACATGAACGCCAAAAGCTCGCGCGAGTTGCTCCTGAAGCGTGCGTGCGGAGCGATCCGGATCCTCTGGCAGCAGCAGCGCCGTTCCACTTGGAACGTTCGAGACATCCACGCCGGCATTGGCACAGACAAAACCGTGCCGCGTCTTGGCGATGATCACGCCGCGCTCCATCCGCACGATGCTGCTCGCTTCCCGCAACACAATTTCGATCACGCGAGGGTCCTTTTGGTATTCCGCGGCCCACTGTTCCGCTTGCTCGGAAGGTTTGACGGACTCGAGACTGACGATTCTTCCTTCCGCCTTGGACACAACCTTTTGTGCCACGACGAGGACGTCTCCTTGCTTGATAACGAGTCGTTGCCGTTGGGCAGCTTCCACAAGGAGCCGTGCAAGATCGTCACCACACGCCACCTCCGGCAGTCCCGCTAACGGAATAATCTGCACCAGGGAGGGAGATGGTTTCTTGAGTGTCTCAGTATCCGGCATGTTTGCTGAATTTAGACAGCGCACAGACTAGCATCCGGAGCGGAACGCACCAAGCGGTTCAGGGGTGGGCTGCGGGCTTCTCTCGCGGGGACCGCGATTGAATCCGGGCGCGCTGATCAGCCGCACGACAAGTGGGCGCGCGGAGCGATCGAAAAGTGGGTCGTGTCTCGATGGAAAGCTTCGAATTGGGTCTCACGTCCAGAGGTATTTCGCGGAGGAAATATGAGTCCAGAGAAAATTGCCATTATCGGAGGAACCGGTGACCTAGGATTCGGCCTCGCCTTGCGATGGGCACGGGCGGGGCTGCAGGTCATGATCGGCTCCCGCGATGAAACCAAGGCCAAGGAAGCTGCGCAGCGCATACGGGACGCGTTGGACACACACGCCCCAACTGAGTCGGGGCGCATTTTGATCAGCGGGCTCGAGAACGCACAGGCCACCGCACAGGCTTCTGTCTTAGTGTTGGCCGTTCCGATCTCGGCCCAGGTCGACATCCTAAAGAGTATTCGAGGCTCCCTCGGAGGTGCCATCTTGGTGGACGCTACCGTTGCCTTGGCCGCAGCCTTGGGCGGTAAACCAACGCGGACCCTCAGACTTTGGCAAGGATCCGCCGCTGCACAGGCTCGCGAACTTGTTCCAGCCACAACGCCTGTGCTGGCAGCCTTCCACAATGTCTCGGCGGATGCTTTGCGCGACCTGTCGGTAACGCCCGAGTGCGACATCCTGGTCTGCGGAGATGATGCGGCAGCGAAACAAATTCTCTTTCGGTTGGTGAACTTAATCCCTGGCTTGCGCCCGATTGATGCGGGCCCGTTGGAAATGTCCAGCATTGTCGAGAGCATCACAGCTCTTTTGATTTCGGTGAACCGCCGCTATCGCGTCCATCACAGCGGCATTCGCATTACGGGATTGGAGCTCAAAACATGATAGAGGTAACGAGTCAAAGCGGGGCTGTCACCAAAAACCATCAGCACTTACATTGGTTTGGTCAAATTTGTCGTGGCGTCCGCGCTGGACAAGAGCGGCGAGCAAATGTTTCCGCGCAAGTGGAATCACGAGTTCATCGATCTGCCCGTTGTCGGACATCAACCCTCGTTTGATTTCGACACAATGACTAACATTGTCCACAAAGCAAACGGGCAGGACAGAGTTCTCCGCGCCTTGCTTGCGGGGACCGGACTCAGGGCAGGCGAAGCTCTTGGTTTGGAATTGAAACACCTTTCCTCAGATTGTCAGACGATCGCGATTGAGCAAAGTTGTTAGGAAGGTGATATTCAAACTCCCAAGACGAAGAATGCTTATCGGCAAGTGGACCTCTGCCCGATGCTGGCGGAACTCCTCAGAACTTTCGTAAAGGATCGTTAGTCTGGGTTGCTGTTTGCGAACAAGCCGGGTAAGCCGTTGTCACAATCCAATTTGCTTCGCCGCTCTCTCCATCGAACCCTCACGGAACTTGGTCGAGAAAAGGCGGGCATCCATGCAATGCGTGGATTCGGTGCCACATGGTTGAGGAAGCAGCGAACTCCCGAAGACCCAATCCGATTCTGGCTCGGTCATGCCAATCAGTCTGTAACGGATGGCTGCTCCAAGCTGGCGGATAATGTGGAGTTTCGCAAGCAGGTTGCTGAGAAAATCGGGTCGGGATTTGACGTTCCAGCTTACGAGAAAACTGTATTGGTACCTATGAGAGCTAGAAAACAAAAGAAAATTCAAAAGGCAGCTGCGGCTTAACTATCAACCACTGCGCGGGTTAGAGTGGCGCGCCCGGAGAGATTCGAACTCCCGACCCTCTGGTTCGAAGCCAGATGCTCTATCCAGCTGAGCTACGGGCGCGTGAGGTCATTCTAACGCGAATTGCCGATGGTCCGCACGCGACAGCATTTTCGGAGATGCGGAGGGCACATTCAGTGGGATCGGCAGCAAAGTTGTATCGCTAAGTCATTCGTCGAGGGTCGCAGCTGAATGCGCGAACCAACACTAGCGGTGAACGCTGGTTGCCTTGATCTTCACGGCACCTGCGCCACGCAGACGATTTTCGATCTCGGCGCGTGAGGCATCGGTCGGATCCAAAACTCCGATCAGAATGCGTCCGTTGGAGACCTCGGGATCGTAGAGTTTGGGTTTCCAATTCGGCAGTTTCGTCGTGATGAGAAGCGTGACGACCGTAGTGAGTACCGCGCCGAGCATCGTCAGCTCGTAGGTGACAATGCCTGAAGGCCAGGCTGCGAAAATCGGCATTCCACCAGTGACGATCGGATACGCGACCTGGGTCAGCCGCGCAAGAAGGAATCCGCACATACCTCCGACCAAGCCCCCTGCTGCGGCGATCCAAGGCATGGGCGTCTCGTGGTCCATTTTGCTGAACGAATAGTCGTCGAACGGCTCGGCGGACATGACCACGATTTTCTTTGGGCTGATCTCCGCGCGATGCAGCGCGTTCATTCCGCGCTCGGCAGATTCGGGATCGACAAACAATCCGTAAATGACTGGCGGACTTGGCATATCAGTCTGCCCCCGATTCGCTGGACCGAACGACAAGGCGCACGGCGTGAGTTTTCACGTGCTGGCCGGCTTTGAGTTCCCAAATGGAGATGATCGGAACGATCTTCGAAAAAATCATGTAGAGCAAGACCATGGCGCAGAAGGTGCCGGCGGTAATCGTGATTTCAACCCATGTCGGGCGATACGTGCCCCAGCTATAGGTCAAATATTTGTGGGATAGCGACGGCACGATGATTAAAAAGCGCTCAAGCCACATTCCGATGACCACCGTGAAGGACGCGATCGCTGTGCCTGTAATCGTCCGGAGCTTCTTGATTGCGAGGATCGGAAATGGGATCAGGAAATTGCAGGCCACCATGGTCCAGAAGAGCGGCGAGTAGGATCCGTGTTGGGTGGTCCAAAATACCGCCATCTCGGACGATTCGTTGCCATACCAGGAAGTGAGGCGCTCGGCAAACACGAAATAGAACCACAGGAGGCTCATCACCAGCAACAGTTTGCCGAGATTCTCGAAATGGATCGGCAGCAGATATTCCTCGAGGTGGAGAAACTTTCGCAAGAGCGCCATCGCGAGAATCAGGGCAGCAATGCCGCTGAAAATCGCGCCGGCGACGAAATAGGGCGCGAAGATCGTCGAGTGCCACATCGGCACCGGCGCCATCGCGAAGTCCCAGGACACGATGCTATGCACTGAAACAGCCACGGGGATCACGGCGATCGCCATGATATGCATGGCGGTTTCGAGGCGGTGCCATTGCTTCGGTGTGCCGGTCCAGCCAAGAGCGACCACACCATAAATTCTCTTCTTCAATCCTTCGGAACGGTCGCGGACCAAAGCGAAATCGGGAACCATGGGAAGCAGAAGGAAGGTGACGCTGCTCATCAGATAGGTGTTGATGGCGAAAAAGTCCCAGAGCAGTGGCGAACGAATGTTGGGCCAGAGACCGCGCTCGCTCGGATACGGGAAGAGCCAGAAGGCAAGCCACGGTCGCCCGAGGTGAATGATCGGAAACGTCGCGCCGATCGAGAGTGCGAAAACGGTGATGACCTCGGCGCAGCGCGTTACGGGCCGGCGCCAAGTTGCGTTCGCGAGGCGTAGGATGGCTGAGATCAGCGTACCGGCGTGGCTGAGTCCAATCCAGAAGACGAAATTCGTGATGTAGAAGCCCCAGAAAACGGGCGTGCGCAATCCGGATACGCCCAGCCCTGCGTACACTTGATAGAAAAACGCGCACAGCGCGGCGACGACAACGCCCCCGAAAAACGTGGCTGCAAGCAGATAGCGCCCCGACAGCCCAGAGAGGGGGCGCAGAAGGTCGACGGTAATTTGCTCAGCCGATTTCGTTGCCATGCCATGAATCCCGTGGGAGGTAAGTAACTTTGGGCCGTGTGCCGACTTCTTCAAGGAGCTTCGTTGCGCGGCCCGAATGCGCCAGGCGCGACACCTCACTTTCCGGATCACTCAAGTCGCCGAATACCATTGCACGCGTGGGGCAGGACTGCACGCAGGCCGGCTGAATCTCGCCGTCTTTCAAGTTCCGCTTTTCAGCTTCGGCCGCGATTTCTCCCGCCTTAATGCGTTGAACGCAGAAGGTGCATTTTTCCATCACACCGACTTCGCGAACGGAAACGTCCGGATTGAGCTGCAAATTGAGCGGCTTTTCCCAAACCGGATTGAAGAAATTGAAGTAGCGCACAACGTAGGGGCACGCGTTCGCGCAATAGCGAGTGCCGATGCAGCGGTTGTAGACCTGCCCGTTCAGGCCTTCCGATGTGTGATAGCTCGCGTACGTCGGACAGACCGGCTCGCACGGTGCCGCGTCGCACTGCTGGCAGAAAACCGGCCTGAACTTCACCGTGACATCAGGAAATTCGCCCTCGTAATATCGCTCGACGCGAATCCAGTGCTTGGCGCGGCTGTGCGCAGCCTGCTGTTCGCCTACCGTCGAAATATTGTTTTCGGCGTGGCACGCTACGACGCAGGCCTCGCAGCCCGTGCAGCGATCCAGATCAATCGCCATGCCCCACTGATGAGCCATATCCTCGTACCTTCCTAACGGTGCTTGAGCTCCGGCGAAGCTTCGGTCAAGCTGCCGCCGAACAAAATCAGTTTCCCCCTGCCCACGTTCGTAAGCTTCACGCGCGTCGCGGCCCAGGCGAGCGAACCGGTGCCCTCAACCGCCATAGGCGAAAGGATCGAAATCGGATTCGCGCCGCGGCCGCTCGCGTAACGCGTAAAGTTTTCGTGGCCCTGCCCGACAGGCATTGCAAGCACGTCGGGCGCAATTCCGGGAGCGATCAGCGCGGGAGCTTGCAACTTGCCGTGCTGAGACGCGACTTCGACCAAATCGCCTTGTTTGATCCCGAGTTTTTCCGCTGTGCGAGGATTGATCTCGACCCAGGTGCCCCACATCGTGGTCGAAAGCGGATCGGGCGCTTCCTGCATCCATGGCAGGTGCGCGACCGAGCCGTCATAGAAGAGCTGCGATGCAAATGGCAGGAAATGAAACGCGTACTCGCTGGGATCACCGTCGAATTTCGGTGCAACTGTTCTCGGAGCCGAAATGCCGGATGCTCCACCGGTCGGCGCAGCTTTGGCTTCTTCCGCGCTCCACCAGCCGCCCGATTCCTTTGCTCTTATCCAGAATTCATCCGCGTCTTTCACCGCCTTGCTTCCCTTTTCTTTGTAGAGCGCAGTGAACGACGCCTGAATCGCCTCGTCGTAGGTTTTCCACGGGAGCAACTTCGCTGAATCGCCGCCGAGCTGATGCGCGACGTCTAGCAGTACGTCCGGCATCGAGCGCGTGTTATGCAGCGGGTTCATCGCGGGCGGCGCGACACTTACGACCGCTTTCGCCGAACCTGATGACGGCACGTCGTCGAGCCACGACTCGAGCGGTGAATGATCGGGCAAGATCAAATCTGCCAGCGCGCTTGAATCGTCGATGAAACTCCCAAAGCTGACGATGAACGGGATTTTGTCGAGCGCGGCGCGCACGCCCCAGGCCGCGGGCGCTGCGAAAACCGGGTTCGCGTTGTAGAGCAAGAGCACTTTGACGGCAGCCGCCCCGGATGTGATCTGCGAGGCGAGCGTCTGAAGCGAAACGGCCGATTCCTTTGGACTCGGAGCAGGAGCGAACGAAATGCCACCGGATTTGCCGACACTGCCAAGCAGTGCATTGAGCGCGTTGACCGCAAGCGCGTTGAAAAGACCGTTAGACTGCGCCACAGCCGAGTCGCCGATTAGCGCAACTGCAGGATCGTGCGCCGCAGCTTCTCGCGCAATGCGCGCGATTCTTTCAGCCTTGATGCCAGTCTGCGCGGCGATTTTCTCGGGCGCGTAGTCCGGCAATCCCTGCGACCAGCCTTCAATCAGCGAGCCGGCATGACCGGCCGCGCTCGCGGGCCGCAGCTTTTCGGCAAGAACCACATGCGCGAGACCGAGCGCGAGGATGCCCTCGGCGCCTAGCTGCACGGGAATCCATTCGTCCGCGCTCGCACCGGTCTGCGAAATGCGCGGTTCGAATTGAACGAACTTGCCGCGCTCGCCAGGACGGCCCTTCCGCATGTTTCCGAACCCAAGCGACTGCGCGACCGGCGAGTTCCACGTGCCCAAGAAATCCGCGCCGAAAGAAATTAGGTAGTTGGATTGGCCGAGATCAACAGTTGGAAGCTGCGCATGGCCAAAACTTGCGGAGTTCGCGGCGCGGATGACAGCGTCGTCAAAGAAAGCGAACTCAACAGGTATCGCTTTCTTGAAGGACGCTGTGAAGCCATCGACAATGGTTTTTCGCTTGCCGCGAAGCAGAGACGTAACAAACGCCAGCCCGCCTTCCGATTTGCTGGCCTGCAAATCGGAGAGCTGAGATACAAGCTGCTTGATCGCGTCGTCCCAGCTGACTTCTCGAAATTGTCCCGAGCCTCGCGCGCCATTGCGTGCAAGCGGAGCTTTGATCCGGTCGGGATGATACGTGACCTGCAGCCCTGCCTGGCCGCGGGGACAGAGCTTGCCCTGATTGATCGGGTGCGCGGGATTACCTTCGAGCTTCTTCGCAAGGCCCATTTTCAGCAGGCCGAGCTGCCCATTGCGGATGACTTCGGCTTCTCCTTGCATCACGCGCACGAGCAGACCGCAACCGGCTGGACAGAGCGTGCAGATGCTCGGCTTCCACGTCGCGATGCCGGGAATCAAATCCTCTTCCGGCACGAACCGGATTAGCTGATGATCCGGATTGCCGCACCCTTCCAGCGCCGCCGTCGCTCCAGCCACTGCGGAAATTTTCAAGAAGTCACGACGTTCCATGATTTTCTATTACCGGCCTTCGTTCATCGCCAACACCACGACTAGTAATGACACGTAACGCAATCCACCGAAATGTTTTTCTGCCGGTGGCAATTGGTGCAAAAGCCCATCGTGTGATCCACTTTGCGCTCGGCGACCGTCTGCTGCCGCATGTCGCCGTGGCAAGCCGAGCAATCGACGCCCGCGCGGATGTGCGGCGCATGATTGAACTTCACATGAGCCGAGGGTTCGAATCCGTAGACTCGCTCCCAGGGAATGTCCTCGCCGCGCGCCCGATATGCCGCAAGTTTCCTGATCTCGGGCTTGTCCGTAGCGATCACTTGATGACAGGTCATACAGAAATTGACGCTCGGAATTCGCGCATCCGGCCCCTGATCCACGCCGACATGGCAATCAGTGCACTGCATTCCGTTGCCGAGGTGGACTTTATGGGTGTAGGCGATCGGCTGGACGGGCTTCGTACGTAGACCCAGAAACTCACGAATCGACTCGGAAACGGTTGAATGCGCCGGAGTGAAAATGTCGGAAGATTGCCCCGAAGGCGACGCGCCGCCCTGCGCCGACGAAATCTTCACCAAAATCGCCGCGAAGACCGCGAGCACACCGATCACTGCTGAAATTCGAAGATAATTGCTCAAACGGACCACGGGTCGCAACAAAAGACCCTCTTGATTATTAGAAGTATGTCGCCACTACAAACGCGGTATCGTACTCTGACGCACTTCAAGTGTAAACGCAATTTCTTCCTTCTCTGTCATTGGTGTCACACTTGCGTCCGCCGGGAATCTCTGCGGAAAATTCCGTACGCGACCGCACAGGTGAGCTGCACGAGAACGATCAATGCGGATTTGCGGGAACTTGGGAGGAGAAATGACGACGGGAGGCGCGGAAGCGCCCCCCGTCGTTTCTAAAGCGCTAAGGCAGGACGTAACGGAACGAAGTGAATACCATATTCTCGTTCGCGTGCGGCGCGCCGTTGGTGCTGTACGCAATGCCGTCGGCACCCGTTCCGCTCGCAACGCCTCTCCATGTGTTGCGGACGTAGCTGGAGTACTGCATGCCGTACTGCACTGTTCCCTTCGGTCCTTTGTAGAAGCGATACCAGAACTGAATCGAACCCTCTACGAGGTTGCGCGTATCGCCCGTGCAGTTCTGCAACGCCCCCGGGATAAAACCGTTGCCGCCGGCCACGCTAGTTGGGACACCGGTACTGGCCGAAGTTGACTGCGCCGCAAACGGCTGAATCTCCGCGCTGCAGCCCCAGTTCGCGAAGCCCTGCGCGCCATAGCCGACATTGGGAGTCGCGCCAGACTTGATGTAGCCTGCTCGTGCCGAATACTCGCCGCCTACGTAAAGGTTGATATCGAGCTTCGGCGTTGGGTGCAGTTGCACCGTGCCGAGGGCTTGGTAGTTATGGAGCAGTGCGAGCGTCCCGTCCACCGCGGGATTGACCGGGGTGGTCCAACGAATCGTCGCATCCGGCAGACCAACTGAGCCATAGCGCCCAATGCCGGTGCCGCCGAGGAAGTGGACGCCAAGATCAACGTGCTTCTCAAACAACGCCCACCGCGCGTTGCCGCCGACGCCGCCGCCAGTCTTCGAGTCGTTGAATGCGCCCGCTCCAGACCAGGTATCTGCCACCGACCCTCCGGAAACAGGGAGGGTGCCGCAGCCGGGCACTGGGGCGGCTGTGGACGTTACGGCGCACGGGAAAACGCGATCTCGGAACTGAGCAAATACGCCGAAGATCTCGTAGTGTCCAAATCCCGGCTCAAACACGGCCTTAACGATGAAATCCGGCGACGGATTGTACTGATAGTTACCGAGCGGATTGTAGAGTCCACCGCTCGCTCCGAAAGCACCCAACAGGAAGTCGTTGGAGACATTCGGCAGCAGAACGGTGTTGCCACTGACGGCGCCAGCCGCCACATTCGTGACGACGCGCGTACCGTTAAGTGCCGACGCCGAGCACGTACCCGTTGTGGTAGGCGTTCCGGCAAACGGGTTGGCAGGAGCGCAGCTGACCGTCGGATTTCCGTGAACCGTGAGGGTCGCCTGTGGTTCTTCGACAGAGACGCCCAACCATACTTTGTTGTTGAAATTCTTGGTCACGCGGAAACCGAATTGCCGAGCCCAACTGAAGCCCGCCACGTACTGCGCATCGATGACTTGGGGCAAGGCTTCCGATCGGTTGTCCATGCCCTTGGTGGTTTCAGTGAGCAAGCTCCACTGCTGGCCGCCTGTAAGCGTCCAGCCACTGTTAAACGCCGCCTGGCCCCAGAACTGCCGTTGGCGGAGCGTATAGCTGTTGCTTTGGTTGTTGTTCGATGTGGTGCCAGCAGAGAGGAAGTCGGCTTCATAGTAGCCGCCAATCTTCACTTTGTCGAGTTTGCCTTCAACCAACATGCCGAACCGCGACTGACGACCGCTCGCCTGAAACTCCGACATGTGGCCGTTGGATGAGCCGTTAAACGGCACCGAGTTCAAGGGCGTATTGACGTCGGCCGCGAGCGCCTTCTGCCGCCACACTGTTTCTGCCGCCATGAAGCCGATCGGGGTTAGAGAAATTCCCTTGATGTTGATGGTGTTGGGCGTCTCCGGCTTCTTGTCATCAGCGGCTCCGGCATTCACAGCCTTGGTCGCCAAGGCGACCTTGGGACCGATGCTCTCTGGATCGGCAGGATCGGCGGTCACGGCTTCCTTCGCCGCCGTTGCAGCGGTCAGCTGCTCCTCGAGCAGCTGCATCTTCTGCTGCTGTTCCTGAATCTGTCGGGACTGCGACTCCAAGAGATCGCGGAGTTCCTGTAATTCACTTTCCAGCTCCGAGCTGGAAGGCTCCGCCTTGGCCGCGGCGTTCGCTTTCGGATCGGCCAGCGACGTGTTGCCCGGCTGAGCTGGCGCGGCGCCGCTCTTCGCCTCCGTCGTTGACGGAGTTCCGTTGGCACCCGTCCCGCCTGCCTTCGCCAGAACCGGCGACGCAGCCAAGCCAAGCGCCACAATGCACGTAGCAAGTGCTCGCATTCCTTCCTCCTTGAATTTAACTGCGAATCTCCCAGCAACTACCCGTTTTCAAAAAAAGGCTTTAGATGAGGCCGTAGGAACCTAGACGCCCCGCTCGTCCCCAGGATCGATGCAAAACTGGGTTGCGGGGGACCCACCCTTGCAGAGCCGCCGGGCGCGGCTACAACGTAACTCTGCTTCCGGATACACCCGCGAACGACAGGCACGTTAAGTGGTGCGTGTGAACCTTCGGTGATTGGATTGTTAATTCTGTGTTACTGTCGGCCCGATTCTCGCGCGAAAGCACGACGCGAACCTCGCCGACACGCGCTGCGTGGAAGTAGTTGACAAAGTCTATAAAATAGGTAGACTTTATCGAGTCACTAGGGTATAAGAATAGCAGCCATGCGAATTTCACAACGAGGGCTTTACGCGCTGCAAGCGCTGACGGTTCTTGCACAGCATCCGTCCGGCGTCGTCAAGATCAAGGATATTGCTGCCGAGGAGCAATTGCCGGAGAAGTTCCTCGAGGCCATTCTCTTGGATCTCAAACGCGCGCGAATCGTCACGAGTTTGCGCGGCGCCAACGGCGGCTACCAGCTCAAACGGCCGGCGAAGAAAATCGCGCTTGGGGAAGTCATTCGCCGAATCGATGGTCCGCTTGCGCCGTTCGAAGACGCCGAGTCGCTCAGATGGCGCATCAGTTCCGATCCCAAACATCGTGCGTTGTTCCGCATTCTCCTGGATGTTCGAAACGCTACCGCCCGCATCCTGGATCACACCTCCCTCGCTGATTTGTGTTGTAGCCGCAACTAGTTTCTCGCCGCAGTCCGCTCAGTAACGAAAAGCAACAAGCCGTAGGTGCTTCACCCATAAGTAGTGCATTGCGGAGCTCGAAAGTTCCGCGACTCGTTTCGAGCTAGTTCCGACGGAGGTGAGCGAATGAGCGCAATTGCAACGCAGGACTGGCAACAGGACTTGTCCGTGACCGAGCGCGAACTTTTGCGCGAAGTCGCGCTCGCGCTGAGAACCATCCGTTACGGCTCGGTGACGCTGACCGTCCATGACGGGCGCATCGTTGAATTGAACAAAACAGAGCGGGTTCGCAAGGCTCCGGCATAGCTGCCTACAAGATCGTCACCCGACCCCGCACGGGGAGGGATGGGACCGAAATCGGCCAGGCGACCAGTTTACTGGAGGCCTGAAGCCAAAAACTGATCAGGAGAATTCAATGGCGACACAGTTAGGTCTTAGGCCCAAACAAATTACTCTCGCTCTAGCAACGATTCTCGCGGCGACGGTGTCCCTTTCGGCCGCGCCGCGCAACGGGGCTTCTACGTCGGATAGCGAAAGCGCGCCCAGTAAGACGCAGCCGACCAGCAAGGCGGCAGATCCTGGACAGCCCAAGTCGCCAGAATCGCCGGCGTCACCTGTGGCGGCCGAACTCGAGGAACTGAGAGAAACGCTGCAAACACAGGCGCAACAGTTTGCCGAACACAGCCAAGAACTCGACGCAGAACGGACGGCGCTTCGCGAGCAACTCGAGCGCATCGCGGCGCTGGAAACACAATTGGGCATCGCACCCGACCCGGGGGCTTCTTCCACGGCGGAGGCCGAGCTCCTGCCAGGCACCGGTCCCGTCGCCGTGCCATCTATTCCAGCTCCGGACCAAGATATTTCGAAAAGGTTGGACAACATCGAGAGCAAGCTGAAGGGTTTTGGCCCGTTTACGTTCGCCGGGGACTTTCGCCTGCGAGACGAGCCCTACTTCGGCGGGCCGACGAATCAGTCGCAGGTCCGCGACCGGGAGCGCTATCGCGCGCGCTTGAATATCAACGCCAAGCTGAATAGCGATATCAGCGGCGGCCTGACGCTCGCGACGGGAGATTTCAATGATCCGATCACGAACAACCAGACCGCCAACCAGGACTTCACGCGGAAGCCATTTTTCCTCGATAAAGCTTTCATCAACTACAACCCGCACCAGTTCAGCGCGCTCACGCTGATTGGCGGCAAGTTCGCCTATCCGTGGTACCGCACCGAACTGACTTGGGACAACGACATCAGCCCCGAAGGCGTGGCGCAGAAGCTCGAATGGAAGTCGGACACTTGGCACGTGCTGAGGCAATTCGCGCTGGTCGGATTCGAGCTGCCTTTCGGCGAGAGCACGAAGTTGAATCCGGTGACGACATTCACCAGCAATCCGCCGAACGCGCTGCTTCCTTATCCGAATTCGGGCATCAAGCAGAGCATCGTCTACGGCGGGCAGATTCAGACGCGTTGGCAGTTGGCGAGCTGGCTCTCGTTTACGGCCGACACTGCCTTCTACGACTTCCACAACGCCGACCAGATCCTCCTGGCCAACCAAGTTGCGTACGGCTCGGGCTCGGCAGGCAGTGCCGGCCTTGGCGAGTTCAAGCTGGCGGGCAACACGGTTACAAACTCGTTTCAGACCATTACGGAGTCCTTCGTGGTTCCGGTCTCCACGTACACCCCCCCGGGCGGGGGCGCAAGCATTCCTTGCGTTGTGAATACTCCAGCCGGGAACAAGTGCACCACGACGGTGGCCTCCTATATCGTCGGCGCGAAGTTCAACTCGAAGTTCGCGCTTTCGGACACGATTGCGCAGTTTGACATCAAGACGCCGTCCGAGCGGTGGCCCATTCGGCTTCTAGCGGACTACGTGCAGAACATCGAAGCGTGCGCCAACGACTCGACGCTCGCGTTCACTCCCGCACAGCTGGCGAATTTTCCAGTAGATGCAACGCTGACTCATGCGACAAAGAACCCGAGCATTACCAAGAGCGGCGCTGCTGATCCACTTGCCGTGAACGGCTGCAACAGCCACGACAGGCGTGGCCACTGGCTCGAGGCGAGGTTCGGCCGGCAGCAGGAGAAGGGCGACTTTCAGTTTGCCTACACCCACATGCTGATCGAGCGCGAAGCGGTGCTGTCGGATTTCAACTTCAGCGACATCCGCCAGGGTTCAGACGTGCTGCAGAACCGCGTCGAGGCTTTCTACCAGGCCAACAGGAACGTCCAGTTCGGCTTCACCGGCTTCATCGGCCGGCCGTTGCACCCAACCGTCACAACGCCGCAAGAAACCTATCTCAAGCGGCTCCAGTTTGACGTGATCTACAAATTCTAGGCGAACACGAAAATGAGACAAGGAACCCGAAAGACAGCCATGAGAAACGCAAAGAAGTTGTTCCCCACCACCCCCCTGAGAATGGTGACGGCGCTTGCCGTCGTCACCATTCTGCTGTTCTCGTCGAGCGCCACGGTTTTCGCGCAGGGCTCGGCAAACTTGCTCAACGTGTCGTACGACCCGACGCGGGAGCTTTACAAAGACTATAA
>Ga0187779_10000165_pt1 | contig 48971 bp, 40 predicted proteins | sample 1015_Q2_SP10_10__FD_132435 | JGI IMG/M metagenome (GOLD analysis project Ga0187779, IMG submission 132435) | Tropical peat soil microbial communities from peatlands in Department of Meta, Colombia - 1015_Q2_SP10_10_MG | ecosystem: Environmental > Terrestrial > Soil > Wetlands > Peat | place...
ACATCGCCGAGGACGTCGTCTACATCGTGCAGGGCCTAGACGTCCGCCACCCAAGCGTCGACCGAAGGTGAAGCGTTGGCAAGCCAGCGGCATCTGTCGCGGAGAAGAAGGCCTGCCGAAGGTAATACGATCGCCAACGATAGCCGAGTCCAATCGATGCTGCCCTTCTTTTGTCCAAAACATAGCGCCTTGAATTAATTGCACGATTTGGTGTCAATTCCCCAAGCAGTTCGCGTTGTCGGTGCCGTTTCTGCTTCTAGGATTAAGTCGCGAGGGTGACGTTCTCATCGCCTCAGAGTGATTTGGTGGCCCTTTCTTGGCCCGAGGAGAGTGATTCCTACTCAATCGAACAGCCCTTCCTTCAGCAGCTTCTTACCAGGCAAGAGCGGTGTAGAAACCCGAGAATACCGGCAGCTTCTATCGCAAGTTCTTCTCGCGCAAGCTCAAACGCAAGCCAATTAGAGAAAAATCTGTACTGTGAATTGTACTGTGTCTCCTTCGGAAGTCATATAGATCGTTGACCACTGCAGGAAACTCCAGATCATTCAAGTAGCTGCAAACACTTGCCTACCATGCACTTGTGACACGGGAGATCACCCCTTACCATTCCTGATTAAAGACTGATCCGCCCTGTCACGGCAGAGGTCGCGAGTTCGAGTCTCGTCGTCCCCGCCATATTTTCAATAACTTGCAAAGCCAAATTCCCTTCTCGGTTGCACACGCGTTGCACACTCTTCCTACTGAATCAGGCCCGAAACCGCGCCGCCGTTTGGCCCGGGCTGTCCAGATACTCCCGCTACCGCGTGCTCGGTTGCATCTTGCGGTTCTGCGAATACAGCCTTGACGGGAGCGACCGCACCTTGAGCGACATTCCCCAGCTCTCCCTTGCCCGCGTTCCACACACGTTCGCCGAGGCCGGGCTGCCGTTTGGCCCGGCCAAGGTGCGCGGGGAACCTCCACGGCTAGTAGCCATCCTACGAGGCCCCCCATCAACAGAGGAGCATTTGCCAAAAGTATTTCCCTATATGCTTAAGAAGAATTGGAAGGGTTGAGGAGGCGAGAAATGGAGTTTCTTAAGGGAGTCGGGACGGTGATTGGCGGCGTATTCCTAACATGGGAATTGGAATCGGAATCTTCCTGGTGGCAGGCTCCTTCGCCGCGCTCTGCAACATGCTCGTGCGCCATGCTATGAGGATGCGTGACCTATGACTGTCTGGCTTGTCTTTATTCTTTGACCCTGAAGCTTACAGCCCGCGTTGCGCCGCGGGAAGAGAGGCCGCCGCACTTCGCAAATGGTAACTCACTACCACGGCACAGTTTTTTTCCAGGAGGATTGACTTGAGAGAATGGTGCCGGGGGAGATCACCTTTGGGGCCACGGACTAAAGCGCTAGCCATTGCTTCCAGGTGGTCCGCGCACGCCCCCTTCTCCCGCTCCACCGCTTGCCGGTCCACGCGGTCAAGGGCGGCAGCAATTACTGGATATAGGTCCTCCATTAAATGAGCAACACACTTGGGCAGATCGTCGGCTGTAAAGAGATACTTTATCAAGATAGGCTGTGCCAGTTCCTTTGCTTCCTTCTCCCAGTATTTCTCCCGGTCGGTCATGGGGATTCTGCGATTGGGTAAGCGTGACTGCGCGTCCCTTATATCCTTTCCCCAATAGTCGCTCTCGCTCATGGTTTGGCCTCCAATCAGTCGGTTAGCTTCGGCTGATTCGCTGGGCATCAATCGTGAACTTTTCCAGTTTTTGCCGTATTTTGCAGCGCGGGCAAATGGGCACGCTTTTATTGGGCAGCCCTCGCCCATTCGCTTCAATGCACTCAAGCCTTACACCGGGAAGGTATTCAAATGCGCATGAGGGCATCTCTTCAAGCATTTCTTCGAGAATGTCAGTCTCAGTCTTGGCTTTTCGCCTCATGGGTATCGATCATTAGGGCGTCCAAGCGTTGCTTTACCTTGCAGCGTGGACAGATTTTCTCAAATTGGCGGCGGAGCCCTAGACGGTCTGCTTCCAAGCAATCCACAAATATTCCATTGTGGATCCTGAGATTCATCCACCGCATATCAGGCTGTGCAAGCATCTCCATCAAGAACTCAGCTTCGCTTTTCATGGGCATTTGCAAGGGCAAAATTCAGGCTTTCTTCTTTAATTTCTCCTGCTCCAAGATGCCCTGCAATCGCCGCCAATTCCGACCGCTATTCTCCACTCCCAGTAGTGCCGCGTTCTTGTACTCTTGCGTTCCTCCACAGTGGGCATTGCATAGCGTACTAAGGGCGTCGATATAGGCGTTAGCCACATCCAGCACTTCTTGGATTGTTATTTCTCGCTCCATAAAATCCTCCCTTGGCCTCCACTCCATTCCCCCTCTACGGATAGCAGTAGGTATCCGGGCCGGCGTCAGCAGTAGGCGGCAGGGGCTTTCCCTTTTCTCTAAGTGCAAAGCTGAAGCTCGCTCGCTTATCCCCGTTGACTAATTCAAGTTTCGGGCCGCCTGCTTTAATACCGGCACAGATAAGCGCCAGGGGTTCTTTATCCTCTTCTCTTGGTTTCCACTTCGACAGTTTTCGCAGTCGTGCCTCACGGAAATTAGTGGGCTTGGCAAAGCATCTTGCCGTGGTGCGATCCAGAACAAACTCGAAGCCGTGCGCTTCAACCGTTTGCACAATCGCAAGGGCTAACCGGATAGCTTTCGAATCGAATTCGTCGAACAGGTCTTCTAACACCATTCCGGCCCCCTTGGATCACTTGAGGCTTTTTCGCCCAGCCTTCTGGCCTCTTCCATGACTTCGGGCGTCATCACGAGTTCTGCTTCTTCAGCATCGCGCATTTTTTCCTGCATCAGAATTTCTAACCCCTTAATGATCTTGCGGACCTCTTCCCGCTCCATTCCCCTGAACGGCGCATCTTTCATCCATTCATCAATCACCCGCTCGAAATGCTCTTTTGATTGCGTCCCTACGAACACATACCCCCCCGTTCGCTCATCACTTCTGCTCGATGATGAAAGAGAGTTTTATGCGCTTCTTGCCATCCACAACTTGCGGAACGCCGAAATAATTCCTTGGCAGATTTTTATTGGGGCCGCTGGACGCGCCAAAACCGGGTTTAGCCGGGGGCCGCTCAGCATTTGGATCGTAGGTTTCCATAAACTTCTTACGCGCTTCCGCCCAGTACTCTAAATCGCATTTCAGCCCAGAATAGGCACAAATCCTCGTCGTAGTCCGATAAATAAGCTGAAGCGTTCGCTCGAAACTCTCGTTTTCCCTAATTTCAACCGTAAATTTCTCTGGCATGTTCCGCCCCGCGGGGATTGTACATCGTATCAGGTGCTTTGGGCGCAACTACGTTGACATGGGCCTTACCGGGCGTAAGCTCTCCGGCACATCTCATGGTCTCCTGACGGGGCGGAGTTTTGGACATGACCTGAGACTTCGCCCCCTTTCACTCCCGTTGACAACCACCCTACAGAGAGTAAGCTCCTTGCAACTCCTAGACGAGGCGGAGCCGCTCGTCATGCATCTCCGCTGTCGACCTCCGCCACCAATTCCCTGCTAATCCTATACAACTTAGAAAGCAGTATGAATGTGCGCGGTTTGCTCGTATTCAAACTCCACTTGTAGCTTTAGACCGTCCTTGCCCTCGATAACGGTTTTTGCAAGCGTATCTTCGATCTTCCCGTGATGAAGATTCACGCGAATCTTGCCGCCGACTTTGAATTTGCGTTCCGGGTGGTTGGTTGGCACGGCCGAGAGTTTATGCCGGTACTTAGCGAAAAGCGAAGACAGTAGGCAGGCCAAGTCTTTGACTCAATTCTCTTACTCTGCATCGCAACATTGACAGAATACGGCGGCGTCCAATGCCAATAAGTGTCACTTTAGGACCCTCAATAGCAGCTTGTAACAATGTGACACGGCATCGTGGCGAGGACCATCGGCTTTCTCCTCTACGTACTGGAAAACCAATCAGATACAAGTGTAACGTGGCTCAATTCTTGCTCTTAACATCCGTGCTCTGGCAGCAAAATTCTCTCAAGGAGATTTCATGAAGAAGCAGAAGGGCTTTTCACTTATTGAGTTGCTGATCGTCGTGGCGATCATTTTGATCATCGCGGCCATCGCAATTCCAAACTTGATGCGTTCGAAAATGGCAGCGAACGAATCCTCAGCAGTCGGCTCACTTCGTACGATCAATACCGCAGAAGTGACGTACAGCACAAACTACCCGACGATTGGCTTCACCCCGAACCTGAGCGACTTGGGCGGAGCGTCAGCTTCGGGCTGCGCTTCGGCGGCCGCCTCCAACGGTGCATGCTTGATTGATACGACGCTCTCCAGCGGTACGAAGAGCGGTTACAGCTTCGCCATTGGCGGCACGTCCGGCACGCCGTCGGTTACATATACCTCCTCTGCGCAACCGGTTGTTCCTGGGCAAAGCGGTCAGCGTTATTTCTGTTCGGACCAGTCCGGTGTGATCCAGTACAACCTGACGGCTGCTTGCTCCGGCAACGGCAGCGGCACACCTCTCTAAGGTGAACCTCCCACTTCTGGTGTCTAGTGGGGCGGAGCGCTCCCGGCCCGCAGGGTGCGCTCGCCCCGCTGCACACGCGACGAATATTGTGGCGGCCGAAATTCAATCGTGACGTCCTGTTGAGCTTGGATCGGCCTTTTGTCCAACAGAGTGGGCCCATAACGCCACTGGCGAATGGCTCTCAGTGTGGCAGGAAGGAGAGAGATCGAGCCGCTCAAGAACTTTACCTGCTGCACCTGGCCAAGCTGCCCGATCGTGACGCGGACCCTTATTGTTTCAGCCAATCCATATCGATCTCCCGGTCTTGGATAACGAGGCCAAACGAAGGAGACAAGGTCGCCAGCTTCTAAGCGAACGGGTTTATGAGCCACAGTAGGCCCGGGCTCCGGCGCAACGATAACAGAAAGCTGTGAGGTCATCGCGAAGGAAGACGTGGCGGCGACCGCTTTTTCCGGGAAACTCACCCTGAACGGTTGGCTTCCCCGGCCTGGGACAGTGACAAGGATCGCGGAAGGTATCGGCAGACGCGCCGCTGCGCCTATCTTAGGAGTTGGCCTGTATGGGGCGGGACTTCTAGGCACACTACTTAGTGCAGGTTTGGGACTCTCTGAAGGCTTCGCGCCACTGGACTCAGCATTGACCTCTGGGCTAGCGGATGGTTTAGATTCTGTCGCCAGAGATGAATCTAAATCAGTGGAGTGGACTTCCGCGAAATGTTCTGAGCCCCGGGTTCTCTCCTGGGGCTTTTCTTTGGTAGGCGCAGCGTCGTTGCGTCTATTGGTACCCACGGAGTCATCTGAACTTACCACCAGCGGAGTGGGAGTTCGCGAAGCCGATTCGTCCGCTGCATCAGGGAGCGTCGGCGACTTAGCATCCTTAGCGAGCATTGATTTCGGGGCCTCCCGGAGGCGCCTCCCGAGCGGGCCGCGTCCGACGGTGAGCCCAATGGTGAAAGCGATCACCGCGAATAAAAACAGTAAGGCAAATGCAGCGACGTGAAATGCGGATATTTCAAGAGTAGGAAAGCGCGAGGGCGAGCCCTCAAAGCAATCCACGGACGATTGGCCCGTTCGGGCTTGCGCCACAAGAGCGGCAAATTCGGGGGAGTGGGGCCCATCTTGCTGAGGATGTTCGACGAGCGATGGAGAATCCATATCCACAATCTCGGAGGTATCGATCTCATATTGTTGGGACGCAGTATGTGCCATCGGTTCTGCCAAGGAGGCTTGGTCTTGCTCCGGGAAAACATCCTTAATCGACACGGCCGGGAACTCGTCGGCGTCGGCGCAAGGATCTGTGCCTTCCTGATCCCGAACAAACGGGCCATTAAGGACACCTCCGTCTCCCAGGGATTGCTTGTCGTGGTCAATTACGCGTTCGGCTCGGGACACAGTTTCTTCCCCCTGTGCCTGGGGGGCAGTTTCGTGCTGCGCCTTATTCCGTTTCGCGAATTCAATGAGCGTTGCAAACCTGCCGCCCGCAGCCGAAAGAGCGTCAAAAACATACGCAACGTTCTTTGAGTTGAACTGCAGCTGCCGCGCAGTAAGAGACAGCCGGAGGCTGTCGTCAATTTCGATTCGCTGGCTTTCTGAGAGATAGCCGCGTAGTTCAAAATAGAGTGCTCCGTTCTCGTAGTTCTCTCTCCATTCATGAATGGCTTGGAGACGACGATTCGTATCCTTCTCCAATTCTTGTTCCTGTTGTTCAGCGCTTTCGGTGAACACTTCTGCTTCGCCATGGGGCAATGCCATACCGATTTCTCTCAGCCCACCTCGCAGTTCCTGAACCTTGTTGGACGGCAGAGATGTTTTTCGACACACCCACTCTCCGCGCTTCTTGTCGAAATCAACCGTAGCGCGATACGCAATTGTTTCGTACTTGAAAACCGGCAACGGCTTGAGCGGTGGCCACGTACCGGCCAAGATGGATTTCATCTCGGCTTGTTGCAGTGGAGAGGTGAGTCCAGCAATGTTTGCCTTGCTCAATCTCATGGTTCGGGCCAAGGGAACTCTATCCGTCACGCGACCCTGTCGGTGGCGACCACTCTGTCCTGTAGACCCCAACACCATCCGAAGAAATTAGTTTCTCTGCCCCCCGCGAAACCTTTTTGAGGCATTTTCAGGGAGCTATGACTACCGCAGGATGCGAAAGTCTTGCTCCTAGCCCGGTCAAACTCTTCCTTTTGAGATGCATACAAGGTAGACGCGATGAGGCTATCGGCTGCATGCCCGACAAAAGCACAATCCCTGGACACCGTCGAGGCTTGAGAGCATGAACGGACAGACAAAATGCACCGTGGTTGCAGACTTCTGGGAGGCATCCCGCCCTACCGACCGAACTCTGGTGATCAGGCCTCAGGACCACTGTGAGCGTCTATTGACAGATCGCTCGAAATGGAGATTTCCACTTCGGTTCCTGCCCCCCGCTTGCTCCATATCCGGAGTCGTGCACCGATGGCTAGAGCGCGCTCGTGCATTCCCAGAAGTCCCCAGTGCGAGTCCCGCTCCGACCTTAGTTCCTGATGATCGATCCCGCAGCCGTTGTCCCTCACGACAACGCGCAACTGACGCGGTAGGTACTCCAACTCAGCCTCGATGTTTTTCGCGTGAGCATGACGCAAAGCGTTGAACAGGGCTTCCCGCCCAATCATGTACACTTGTTCCTGAATGGTTGGCTTTAGTGCGACGGTCTGTCCCGAGACCGAGACTCGCAGTTGTGCCCCATGGGCTGGTGCGAATTCTTCGAAGAGATCGGAGAACGCCTGTTCAAGACTGCCAGATACGGTCGCTTGAGTACGAAGTCCCTGCAGAACGAGGCGAGCTTCTTCGATGACGCGATGCATCAGGCACAAAGTGCGGCTGAGTGAGGGCCTAATGGGGGAATCCGCTGGTAATTGTTGAAGCGTGTTGTCCAGTAACAGGGATGCACCTAGAATGCTTTGAAGCAGGGTGTCATGTAACTCGCGTGCGATGCGCGCACGCTCCGCACGAAGCTCCTCCAAGCATAGATTGAGCTCGTGGCTCAATTGCTCCCGATCGGGCTGACGGAACCATCCTTGAATTCGTTTGGTTGCCGACGAGATTAGGTCGCGGGCAAGCGCGTTTCTGTGGACCGTCGCGTTTGGGGATCGCTCAAGACTACGATTCATGGCTTGTATCTCTCCCTGCTTCAATCCACTCGCGGATATAAGGCGGGCAGTTCATCAGCGTGATACCCCGAACTTCGCAAGCAGCAAGAAACCGGACGGTCTCTCGATCAGCCAGCGTGACTTCTCCCAGGTCAAGTGTTATGCCTGCTTCGTTTGCCTCGGCATGAAAAAGCCCTAGCAACTCGGACACGTGCTTTTCCTCGATTCGCCCGCTTACGGAAAAGGTCGCGAGCCCCTTGTCTTCGGATCTGCGAATTCTCAGCATCTTGCTCTTTACGAGAGCAACACGAGGGCCATCGGCAAGTCGCTGATAGCAGACAACTTTATAGAGTATTGGGCTCACGAAATTCGTAAATTAACGAAGATCGGGATTCTGGAGGTGACTGAGGCCAAGCCTTAAACGACCTTAAATCGGTGCTTATCAATCCCTAGAGTTTTGATCTTGGAGTCTAGCGTGGAAGGAGGAACGCCAAGTTTGGCGGCTGCCCCTGTTGGCCCCGATACCCGGCCCCTCGAGTCGGCTAACGCCGCCTCGATCGTTTTCTTCTCCTCAGATGCGGGCATTCTGACGAGTGGTCGTGTGGCGCGGTCTGTTTCATCAACACTCCGTGGAAGCCAACGCTCATCGACTGTGATGGTATCTGTCTCAGAGACAATGACAGATCTTTCGATCACATTTTGAAGTTCGCGAATGTTACCCGGCCAGGAGTACGACATGAGTCTGTCAAGTGTCGTCCTGCCAATGCCACGGATTTTCTTTCCTGCCTTGTTGGCGTAGCGAGCGATGAAGTACTCGACCAGGAGCGGGATGTCTTCTATTCTTTTGCGCAGAGGGGGCATCTCAATTGGAAAGACATTGAGCCTGTAGTAGAGGTCGCTGCGAAATGTTCCGGCATCAATGGATGCCTGCAAATCGCGATTGGTCGCAGCAATCACGCGCACGTTTGTGTGAATCACTTTGCTGCTTCCCACACGCTCAAACTCGCCTTCCTGCAGAACCCTCAGCAGAGCGATTTGGACGTCAGGCGAAAGCTCCCCGATTTCGTCGAGGAAAATGGTGCCCCCTTCGGCCAACTCGAAACGGCCAAGGCGTCGTTGCGTGGCGCCTGTGAACGCGCCTTTCTCGTGACCAAAAAGTTCCGAGGCGATCAATGAAGGCGGAATCACGGCGCAGTTCACGCTCAGGAAGGGCCGCGAGGTTCGGTGCGACCTCTTGTGTATCGCCCGTGCAATAAGCTCTTTGCCCGTCCCGGTCTCGCCAGTGACTAAAACCGTAGAATCCGTCGGCGCGACTTTTGTCACAAGGGCAAGGATTGATCGCAATGCGGGCGACTCTCCTACAATCTCCTCAAACATTGAGGCCTTATCGATTTCTTCTTTCAACGCAACGTTTTCTTCGTAAAGCTGATCCTTCAACTTCCTGATTTCAGCAAGAGCATTTTGGAGGTTCTCCTCCGCCCGCTTGCGCTCAGTAACGTCCCTCACGGCTGCGGAGACAAGAGTGCCCTCTTCTGTCTCCAGCGGACTGAGGCTGATCTCCACCGGAAACTCGGTTCCGACTTTGCGTTGTCCATACAGATCCAAGCCTTCACCCATCGGCCGCACACGAGGCTGGGAGAAGAACCCCGTCCGGTGCGCAGGGTGGGGACCTCGAAACCGCTCCGGCACAAGAATCTCAATCTCCTGCCCCAGGAGCTCTTCCCGCCGGTACCCAAACACTTTCTCCATCTGTGCGTTGACCAATACGATTTTGCCCTCCCGATTCATCACGACCATTGCATCCGGTGCGGATTCCAGAAGCCCTCGGAATTTCTGCTCCGCCCGCTTGCGCTCGGAAATGTCCGTCACTGCTCCCACGAACTCCAGGCAGCCGCTTTCGTTCTCGGAGGGGCGGCCTACGACATGCACGTATTTGACTGATCCATCAGGCATCCGCAGGCGATACTCGATATCGAACTCCCTCCTCTGTCGTGAAACTCTTTCGAGGAGTTGCTGCATAGCCGGTCGGTCATCCGGGTGAACTCGTTGCATGGCCACTTCAACAGTGACCTTAGTTGTTGGTTCAAATTCAAATATGCGAAAGGTTTCTGGAGAGCAGTAGATCTCTCCGCTGACCACATCCCAGCCGAAACTGCCTGTGTGGCTCAATTTCTGTGCCTCGGCCAGGTAAGCTTCGCTCCGCCGCAGCTTTACGTGTGCATGCTTGCGTTCTGCCCTTTCTCTCGCTTCGCGCAGCGCGCGGACCACGGATGGCACGAGCCTCGATAGCCGCGTCTTCAGAACATAATCCGTGGCGCCAACCTTGAGCGCCTCAATCGCCACTTCTTCTCCCAGTGTTCCGGAAACGAATATAAAGGGGACTTCCGGACAGATTTCTACAGCTAGCTTTAATGCGGAGAGGCCGTCGAACGAGGGAAGCGTATAATCCGCCAAAATTAGATCAATCCCGCCCCCCTCCAGGGAAGTCAGCATCGCGGTTTCAGTATCGACTCGGGTCACATCGCAATGGATGTCTTCCGTCTCGAGCAAGTCCCGGATCAGCTCTGTATCCTTTGGGTCGTCTTCAATCGACAGAACCCGCAGTGGCCGTCTCATACTCACTTATGTACACTCCCCGGCGGCGGCTCATTGATGAGTGCCCAGAAAACACCTAATTCCTTGATGGCATTAACGAACTGATGAAAATCAACTGGCTTTACTACATAGGCGTTCACTCCGAGCTTGTAGCTAGATACCATGTCCTTCTCCTCGCGCGACGAGGTCAGCACCACCACAGGAATCAGTCTTAACCTTTCGTCTGACTTAACCTGTTTCAGCACCTCTAGCCCATCGACCTTCGGTAATTTGAGATCGAGTAGCAGGACAGCAGGATTGCTATTCTCACGTTTCGCAAACTTAGCTCGGCAGTAAAGATAATCCAGGGCTTCCTCGCCATCACGAGCGACGATAACCTCGTTTGCAAGGTTATATTCTTCCAGGGCGGTAAGGGTCAGCTCCACGTCTTTGGGGTCGTCTTCCACCATTAAGATGCGTTCCATAAATCGGAGATCCTTTCTACTTTGAAAGTGAGAAATAGAAAGCTGCGCCCTTATCCACCAAACCCTCGGCCCAGACCCTGCCTCCATGTCGATGAACAATACGCTTGACGGTCGCCAGCCCGATGCCCGTACCTTCGAACTCCTCCGACGGGTGAAGGCGCTGGAACACCCCGAACAGTTTGTTCAAATACTTCATATCAAATCCGACTCCATTGTCCCGAACAAAGACCACCAGTTCATCCCGTTCCTGGGCCATACACCCTATGTGAATCTCAGCCTGTTCCCGCGGGCGTGTGAATTTTACAGCGTTCGAAATCAAATTGACGAGGGCAAGCCGGAGCATGGAACGGTCTCCATGCCAGGTCGGCAATCCGTCAACCTTCCAGACTATATTGCGGCCGTTTGTGTCTGCCTCAACTTCGGTGACCACTTCCTTTACCAGCTGTTCCAAGCTGACCATGGTTTTGTGGGTTTCAGCGCGGCCTATTCGGGAAAACGCTAGAAGGTCGTCGATCAGGTCTCCCATCCGCTTTACGGATTCCAGTATCATCCTCATGTATCGTCGGCCGGTCTCATCTTGAAGGATTGAAGACGCCTTCTTTTGGAGTAGTTCTGAATAACCCGACATATGGCGAAGCGGCGCACGTAAGTCATGTGAGACGGAATAGGCAAAGGCCTCTAATTCCTTGTTCATGGCTTCAAGCTCGGTGGACCGGCGCGCAAGTTCCTTGTTGAGGCTGCGAATTTCCTGCTCCCGGCGCTTGCGCTCCGTGATGTCATTGTTCGTTTCCAGGACAGCAGCGGGCCTCCCCAGTTCGTCTTGCCGCAACGACCATCGGCTGGCTACGATTACTTGGGTTCGGTCAGCCCTGGTGTTCTCGAGCTCGCCTTCCCAACGCCCGGAGCGCAGCAACTCCGCTCGAATCTCCTCGATCGGCGCTGGAAAGATCGATTGCAAAAGCTGGTGGGCGTTCTTGCCTATCGCTTCTTCCGACGTCCACCCGTATAACTCCTGCGCTCCCCGATTCCAGTACGTGATGACATCACCCATATCGCGTACAAAAATCGTGTCATGGGTGAGATTCAGCAAACTGGCCTGCTGGATTCTTTCCGCCACTTCGATTTCGAGTTTCTCGCCAGCCCGGCGGAGCTCTTGCTCGACTCGGCGCCGCGCAGCACTGAACCAGCTGACTAGCAACGCTAGCGAGGTGAAGAAGATGAAGTATGGCAGGTCATAAACCGTGAAATGGAGCGAGTGAACAGGTTCTATAAAGAAGAAGTGAAAACTGAAGCAGGATGCCAGTAGGGCCAGCAGAGCGGGTCTAGTCCCTCCATACCAGCCGGCCACCGTGATGGCCAACAGGAAAGGCGATATGTTGCGGAGATGGAGGCGCTCCAAGAGAAGGGCCGTACCCAGGGCGAGGGAGACGGAAAGCACTGCAATGCCATACCGTTGAATCGTAGAGAGGGGCCTCGTCAATCCGGGCTTCCGCTGCAACATGGCCAGCCTCGTGTCCATACTCTATGGCATTTCGCGGCCCCCAAGTATAACGCGTTCCCTTCCCAAAGCCTCGCTCCACACAATCTTGGCAAGGACGGAAGCACTGGCAAGCAAGATAGCTCCTGGCTAGTGGGTTTTCGTTTAAGTGCTTGCCGGTTACGACTTTGCGCCGGTATGTGAGCCTACTGATTTTGGGACATCTGCGTCGGCTTGAGTGCCGCGGCTCCAAATTTCACACTGAACCGTTTGCACCATATGGACACCACGCGATACTTCGCCAGGTCCAAATCGCTGGCAAGCGCGTAGTCCCCGATAACTCCCTTGATCACTCCCAAATCAACGAATCCGGCTTTTTCCACGGTTGCCGCGTCCTTCGCATCGTCGGATGGCGCCGAATGGCGACTCACTCCGGCAAGGGGTAAAAGACAGCACGATAAGCCGACTGTATTCTTGAGCGTCAAGTTGCCGCGTGTGTCGAGGATTTGGCCGGAGTGGAGTGCGGCTGAATTGCCGGTGGCGGAGACTGAATAGCGTCCTTCAGCAGCTGAGTTCCTCGCTCGAACAGCGTTTCTTTTGAGAGTCTGCCTGCGTCCACATCGGCGAGTATCGCTCGCTGTGCCTTGTATTCGCGATTTTCAATCCCGGCTTTGCTCTGCAGCATGCGCCACGCCTTTCGACGTTCCACGCAGAACAAAACGAGCTGCCGCGAGATCGCCCTATACTCGATATCTCCGTTCGATCCTTGGATCTTGATGTAGACACCAAAGTCGGGGACATAAGCTCGATGATCGGGGTTCAAATAGCGGCGATAGACCACGTCCTGTTGTGTAATGGAAACCAGCATATTTTCCAAATGGATCAGCTTGGCTGCGTCACTCTCCTTAATCTTCTTGAGGTGGTTGCGGAAGCGAGCCTCGGTCGCGCACCAGTGCGCCACAGTGAATCGGTATGGTTCGCCGCTAGCCTTGAATTTGGTCTCATACCAATCCAGTTCAAGTGACGGATTGCCCTTGAGATCAAGGGTCTCGTGATAGGTCTCGCCGAGGCGTGGATTGAACACAAATTCGGGAGCGCCTCGCGAGTCGCGAACGCGCTGGGCCTGTGTAAGGGACATGTCGTCGCCAACGCCATGTTCCGGCTGGCAGGTCGTGAAACATTGCAGAAAAGCGGTGCCGCGATATTCGAGGCTATCTAGTATGGCCCGGTAAAGTTTGGGCGGATTCGCAATGGAAACCTGAGCAACGAAGGGAGAACCGTGTCCAGCAAGGAACGTTTCAGCCACGGTCTTCTTTTCGACGCTCTTCCCTTGCGTGGCCTCGCCGAAAACATTCATGTCAGTACCGCCGAGCATCGGAGTGGAGTCTGAGTTTTGCCCGCCGGTGTTGGAATAGACCTGCGTATCCAGCATAAGAGCTTTGACGTTGGGCCGATTCTGGAGGATGACCTTGGAGGTGTTTTGATAGCCGATATCGCCCATGCCGCCGTCGCCACCTACCGCCCAGACCTTGGGAAGCTCCAGAACTTCCTGATCGGTCATCAGCGCATCGCTGAAATGAGCGAATTCGTAGTACTCCCGTGGAGTAATGCCCCCTTTGTCGCGGTGAAGGAGAGCATCCGCGAGCCGCTCGGGAATTACCGAGCGCCGGCCATGGTCCACAATGAAACTCTCCCCCAAGAGCCAAGCGACAGTGATGCCATCTTGGAAGAGCGAATTCATCCAGGGATAAGGATGTGGGTTGTTGGGAGGAGTGGAACCGTAAACGGTGTTGCATCCGGTGTGCGCGGCCATGGCCATGACGCACATTCCGTTGGCCGCGCGACCGTCGACGGCTTGCAGTCCTTTGTGGTTGAAAGCCTCGGTCAGCATGACCTTCGCGAGCGCGTCGATGATCTCGTTATCGGAGATAGGTGCATGAACAGCAATGCGAGCCTTCGTGTCCTGGTCGTTTTCACCGCCCAGGCCCATCAGGAAGCCGGCCACGGCCTGCCGAAATAGATCGTGTTCTGCAGGATTGCGTTCCTTGAGAGCGGCGAGCTTCTGCACGCCCGATCTCTCGAGTTCGGCGGCTTTCGATTGCAAGCGGTCTGCCTTGGCGTGGTAGATCGGGCGCATATACGCCTCAGTGACGGCCGCAACTGCCCGCAAGATGCTTTTCTCCCCGCAGCCAGCGCAGGCGCCGTCTCCGGAGACCAGCGCGTCGTAGTTTCGCCGCACCATCAGCATATTGCGCAAAGTCGCCGTTTTGGAATCCTGCGGCCGCGCGTCGCTATAAAGCCCAAGGTATTTCTGCGGAGTGTCTGGGAGCAGATTGAGAAAGGCGCTACCGGTTTCATGCTCCGCGTTTACTGCCTCGGTTTCGGGCACCATCTTCAGCGCCGCATGATCACCGCAGGCTGTCACGCAGGCGGCGCAGCCCTTGCACAAATCGGAAACGAAGATGGAAAAGATGCCGCCGTCCCCGGAGTGTTTTCGCTCCGGCGTGGAAAAGATCGCATGCGTCTTCTGGAACGCCATCGGCACTTTGTCGAGGATGGCAAACAGCTGCTGCCTGGCCTCTTCACCAAATCCGTCGACTTCGTCCGTGACCTGGTGAAGAATCTGCGGGAGCGGTGTAAAGGAGCTCTTTGCGACCGCGTCGCGCATCCGTTCGCGTGTGCGCTTCTCGATCTCAGGCAGCGAACGCAACATTTTCCCCCGCTCGTGAGGATCCCTGACATATTGCGTGATGGCTGTGCGCAGGATCGTCTCCATTTCCTGCGAGCAGTTGGGCAAGGCGGTATCCGGGCAAACGGTGATGCACTCCATACACTGCGTGCAATTCTCTGGAATGAAGAGAGGAGTTTCGCGGCGAGCCACATATTTCGAGGCGGTGTCACCGCTGGCAGCGGCAATCACGCCCACCGAGGCATAGGCAGAAGACGGCTGATTGTATCCGAGGCCCGAGCGGAATTCGGCATTAAAGCTTGCGACCTGAGTAACCGGTGTGCGTTCGTGCTGCAAGGCCGGAACCGGAGTGGAACGGCACCCCGAGCGGCAGCCTTCACCGCCCTGATCGGAGACAAGTGGTAAGAGCGCTTCTCCACGAAGCGTGGATCGGTCTGGAACTCGGAGATCACCTACCTGAATTTCGCGGACTCGGTCGAAGCCCTGGATCATGACTTCCATATTGGAGTTGACGACAGCCTCTCCCAACCGGCCGAACTTCTTGACGTACTGCTTGTGGACGACGTCGTGAAACTGATCCTTGGTAATTCGGAAATCGGCAAGCAGAGACGAAACCGCAAAGAAGGCGCCAAGGAACGCGTTGCCCTGCATGCGCAGTTGCAGGTCGGCGCGGTCGGTTGCCTTTTGCGCAATCTGGAAGCCGGGAAGAGTGAATACCCGGATGTGCTTCTCCAGAATTTGATGGCGCGCCCACATTGGAAGCCGTTCCCACGCCTGTTCGCCTTGCTCCTCAGATTCCCAAACCAAACATCCCCCTTCGGACATGCCGTCGAGAGGATTGGTGTGTGTGAAAGCCTTGGGGTCGCAGCAAAGGACCACGGTGACGTGACGAAGATCGCAGTTGACACGAATGCGCTCTGGAGCTGCGACCATGAAATAGGCCGTAGGAGCGCCTTTCTTCTCTGAGCCGTATTTGGGGTTGGCACTAACGTGAATGATTTCGCGAGGATTGCCAAAATCGTCGACCAATTTGTCGCGCTCGTAGAGAAGGTCGTTGAGATCGCCAAGGATGGCTCCAAGATTTTTGCCCGTGGTGATCGCACCCCAACCACCGATGGAGTGGAAACGAACGGCGATCGCGCCCTCGGGAAGCAGCGAAGGAGCATCGCCGGACTTAACTTCGTAAGGGTGATCAACACCGAGAACAAAGAAGGAAGTTCCGTCCTCGGCGCGTTTGCCGTCTTTCCTCGAACGCTCGCCAATTGCAAATTCGTATGCACCTAGAATGTGTTCCGGTCGAAAATCGCGAGAACCCAAACCGTAGATGCCGGAGAAAAGACGAGGCATCTGATCGGCAGAAATGGGGGGCAGGCCATTGGCCATGGGGCGGCCGGGGAGCTGCATAGATTTGTTGAGAGCGGTACGGATGTCGCGCCCCATGGGATTGTCGCCAGCCATAGGCTCGTCCGTGCGTTCGAGGACGATGACATTCTTCTTTCCTTTGATGGCTTGAATCACAGCCGCATCGGGAAATGGACGGATGACATTCAAGTGTATTGAGCCGACCCTGGCATTTCTGCGCGTGCGGAGGTAATCCACTGCGGCTTCGATATTCTCTGCGGCCGAACCTAATGAAACAAAGACCGTATCGGCATCTCCGGTTTTGTATTGAGAAACCAAGCCGTAGTAACGCCCGGTGAGTCTGCCGAATTCCCTGTGTGCTTTTTCCAGGAAGGACAGGATCGGTTCGGTGAAGTGATTCCGGCGCGCGGCGACACCTTGCATGTAATGTTCCTGATTCTGGACCGGTCCCAGCAACACCGGATTTGTCAGGTCAATCATGCAAGGAACGCGGCGACGTTTGGGTCCGAAAAGGATCCGCTGGCTCTGGGTCGGACAATCGATGATGTCGTCGGGTGCGCCCAGAAACAGGCGAATGAGTTCCGCCTCGTGCATATAAAACGTCCGTTCCAAATGCGACGTGAGAAATCCATCCTGCACATTCATTCCCGGTGTCAGGCTTAGCTCAGTGACACGGCGTAATATCAGCGCTTGGTCGGCGGCTTGCTGCGCATCCTTTGCGAACAGGATGATCCAACCGGTGTCGAGCGCACCGTAAACGTCGTCATGGCCGCAGTGGACGTTGAGAGCATGCTTTGTCAACGCACGCGCCACTACCTCCAGAACCATCGTGGAACACTTGCCAGGGGCGTGATAGTACTGCTCAACCCCATAGACGATGCCCTGGCCGGATGTGAAGTTTACGACTCGCTTCCCACAGACGGAGTGAGCGATAGCACCGCCCTGAGCGGCGTGTTCCCCCTCAGCTTCCACGGCCAGGCTACTCCGCCCAAATACGTTTAAGCGCCCTTCGGCAAAGGATTGCTGGTAAAGTTCTCCTCCCTCAGTCGACGGGGTAATCGGGTAGAAGACTCCGGCGTCGGCAATACGTGCTTCGGTGTGATACGAGACGAGTTGATTGCCATTCGCGGTGATCCGTATCCCTGGATAGGGAGGTGCAGACGTCATGGAGCCCTCTGTTGAAGGACACGGGCCCCACCCGGGCGGAGAGACGTGCCCCGTAGGTAACTGTTATTCTAGTCCCGGGGTCGCGCGCCTGCAAACGTAATCGGATGAACGAGAGGAATAGATAAGGTCAACTCTCTAAATCCGGGAAGACCACGAGCAGAAGAGAACGACCGGCCTGGAAATTCTACGCGGCAGGTTTCTAGAGGATCCAATGGGGTGATTCAAGCCCCTAGGGATTTCCCCAGTTGTAGAGATGTTCTTCGCAAAAATAGGATAAAACCAGAGAGTTGTTTCTGAAGGAAAGTGGCGGCGAACCGCTAATGCAGGACCGGTTCGCCGTTAAGCTCTTCACCGCAGTGAAAGCCATGGGGGTCCACACGGCACTAGATACCAACGGGCTGCTGGGCAGCCGTCTGTCGCAGGAAGAACTCCAGCACGTTGACTTGGTGCTGTTGGATATCAAGTCATGGGATGCACAGCGCCATAAACAGATCACCGGTCAGCCCATCGGGCCCGTGTTGGAGTTCGCGAAGCGGCTGGCCGCGAGTAAAAGACCCGTTTGGCTGCGTTACGTACTCGTGCCGGGTCTCACAGATAAAATTGAGGACATTCCCAGCTTGCTAAGTTTGCGAGCGGCTTGGGTAACGTGGAGCGAGTCGACGTCTAACCGTTTCATCAGATGGGCCGATTCAAATGGAAGGAACTGAAACTCAACTACAGACTCGACGGCATCCAGCCTCCAAGCCGCGAAGTGGTTGACAGGACATGTGCAGAGTTTCGAGCGGCTGGACTTAGGGCTTATTGATCGCGGATGAGCAAGCTTTATTCTGTTCGATAAGGTTGACGTCGCGAAGCGCGCGGGGACAACGTCCGGAACCTATCGTCCAAGGAATTTGTCAATCTTCTGAAGCTCCGCCACAGAAAACTGCGGATTGTCCAGTGCCGCTACGTTTTGTTCCACTTGCTCGACGCGGCTTGCGCCAATCAGGGCGCTCGTCATGCGCGAATCACGCAAAAGCCAGGCGAGAGCCATTTGAGCGACGGCCTGGCCTCGCTCGCGCGCTACCTCTGCGAGCGCTTGAACCTGGGCAAGTCGAGAGCTGCTGATGTCCCCTTTTTTCAGAAAACCGTGGGGCTTGCTTGCCCGGGAACCGGCGGGGATCCCGTGCAGATAGCGATCCGTGAGCAGACCTTGGGCCAGCGGACAGAAAGCGATGCAACCTATACCTTCCTTTCCCAGCACATCGAGCAAGCCTGTTTCGATGCTTCTATCAAACATGGAGTACTTGGGCTGGTGAATAAGACACGGCGTGCCAAGGTTCCGGAGAATGCTTGCCGCAGTTTTCGTTTGCTCGGGATCGTAGCTAGAGATTCCAGCGTAAAGAGCCCTACCGGAGCGGACGGCGTGATCCAGGGCAGACATAGTCTCTTCCACTGGAGTCTGTGGATCGGGCCGATGTGAATAGAAAATGTCCACATAATCGATCCGCATGCGCTTGAGGCTCTGATCCAGGCTGGAGAGAAGATACTTGCGTGAGCCCCAATTGCCATACGGCCCAGGCCACATGTCCCAACCGGCCTTGGTGCTAATGACGAGTTCGTCGCGGTGCGCCGCAAAATCCGCGTGCATAAGGCGACCTAAATTTTCCTCCGCGGAACCGGGAGGAGGGCCGTAATTATTCGCCAGGTCAAAGTGTGTAATGCCAAGGTCGAAGGCACGCCGCACTATTGCTTGGGCGTTTTCGAACGAATCCACGCCGCCAAAATTGTGCCACAGGCCAAGGGAGATGGCAGGCAACAGCAAGCCACTGCGTCCGCAGCGGCGATATTGCATCTTGTCGTAACGCGAACTGGCAGGCGTATAGTTCAAAACAGAATCCTTTGCCAAATTGTATGCAGGACAAGAGGCGCCGCGCACACAATCGCGGCGGCCGGGACTAGCGCAGCGTCGCTTTGACGGCGACCGTCTTCGTTTCCGGCGGCGGCAGCGGCACAAGGTTGCCGTGCACTGGTTTCCCGTCAACTTCGAGCGACACCTGGTTCCCGGAGCCTGCGCGCTGAACCTCAATCTGATAAATCGTACTGCGGAATTTGCGGGTGGCTTTGAATCCGCTCCAACCTCCAGGAATGACGGGAGCAATACGTAGTCCGTCGAAGTCAGTTCGAATGCCAAGTATCCATTGCGTAATGGCAAAGTAATTCCAGGCCGCTGTGCCGGTGAGCCAGGAGTTCTTGGCCTCGCCGTGAGTGGGAGCGTCGCGCCCGGCGATCATCTGCGCATAGACGTAAGGTTCACAGCGATGCACCTCACTGATTTCCTCGCGGGCCGAGGGGTTGATCCGGGTGTAGTAATCGTGCGCGGCATCGCCGTTGCCAACGCGCGTTTCGCCGATGATCACCCAGGGATTGTTGTGGCAGAAGATGCCGGCGTTTTCCTTATAGCCTGGGGGATAGGACGAGATTTCCCCGAGTTCTAGATAGTATTTGGAGTAAGCGGGCTGTTGCAGGACGATCCCGTGCTCGGTAGCGAGCAGCCTGCTCGTAGCTTCCAGCGCCTTGGCGGCCATGCCATCCTCGAGACCGATGCCGGCCAGCGTGCAGAAGCCTTGCGTCTCAATGAAGATTTTGCCTTCCGCGCATTCCTTCGAGCCGACTTTACGGCCGAAATCATCGTAGGCGCGAAGAAACCACTCGCCATCCCAACCGTGTTTACGGATGGTGGCTTCCATTTTGGAGACTTCGGCGAGATAAGAAGCACATTCGGCAGGCAGGCCGCGGTGGCTGGCGATTTTCGCAAGTTCGCGCCCGGCGTGAACAAACAACGCTGCAATGAATATGGATTCGGCGACCTTGCCGTCCTTGTTGGTGGTGGTCTGGAAAGATTGTCCGGGCGAATCGGAGAAGCAATTCAGGTTGAGGCAGTCGTTCCAATCGGCACGGCCAATCAGCGGCAAGCCATGGGGGCCAAGCCGGTCCAGTGTGTAGCGGAAGCTGCGCCGCAGATGTTCGTACAATGGCTTTTCGGATCCGGGTGCGTTGTCAAACGGCACGGACTCATCGAGGATGCTCCAATCGCCGGTTTCTTTGATGTAGGCGCTGACTCCGAGAATTAACCAATGGGGATCATCGTTGAAGCCGCTTCCGATGTCGTTATTGCCCTGTTTCGTGAGCGGTTGGTATTGGTGATAAGCCCCACCCGTGGGAAGTTGCGTGGCGGCAAGATCGACTATGCGCTCGCGCGCGCGGCTGGGAACCATGTGTACGAACCCCAGCAAATCCTGGTTCGAATCGCGGAAGCCGAGACCGCGCCCAATGCCCGATTCGAAAAAAGAGGCGGAACGCGACATATTAAACGTGGCCATGCACTGGTAGGCGTTCCAGATGTTCACCATGCGGTTGGTGTGCACGTCCGGCGTATCCACCTGGCACAGCCCGAGCAACTCGTCCCAATAACGGCGCAGCTTCTCGAACGACGTGTCGGCCACGCAGGGAACGAGGTATTTCGTAAGAACAGCCTTCGCCGCTTTCTTATTGAGGGTTTGCGAATCCGGGGGATCGAATTTCTGGTCCCGCGCATTTTCTTGATAACCGAGGACAAAAACAATCTGGCGGGATTCGCCGGGCTTCAGGGACAACTTGACGTGATGTGAGCCGATCGGCGCCCAGCCGTGGGCCACGGAGTTACCGGAGTGGCCGCACTCCACCACGCCAGGATTTTCCCAGCCGTGATAGGGGCCGAGGAAGGCGTCGCGTTGCGTATCGAAGCCCGTGGTCTTCTCGGAGCAGGCGAAGAAGGCGAAATGGTCGCGGCGTTCGCGGTATTCTGTCTTGTGGTAGATAACTCCGTCTTCAATTTCGACTTCCCCGATGCTGAAATTACGCTGGAAATTAGTGGAATCGTCTTGGGCGTCCCATAAACAGAACTCGATGAGCGAGAAGACGGATAGTTCGGCCGCTTGCGAACGATGATTGGTGACTGTCGTTTGCCAGATTTCCAGATTCTCATCGAGAGGCACAAAATATCGCGTGCTCGCTTCGATGCCTTGATATTTCGATCTAATGATGGTGTAACCCATGCCGTGGCGGCACGTGTAGTCCTCGAGACTGCGGCGCGTGGGTTGCCAGGAGGGAGACCAGAATTCACCGGAGGCATCGTCCCGGAGATAGAGGTAGCGCCCTCCGAAATCGTAAGGAGCGTTGTTATAGCGATAGCGGGTGATGCGGCGCAAGCGCGCGTCGCGATAAAACGAATAACCGCCCGCGGTGTTGGAGATGATCCCGAAGTACGCTTGACACCCGAGATAGTTGATCCATGGCAGAGGAGTGTCTGGCCGGGTGATCACATATTCGCGGAGGGGATCGTCGAAATAGCCGTATTTCATAGAAGGAACTCCTCGCGGCAGACCTCGAAATCTAGCATAACGATATTTTACTAGCAAAAGGCAACCCGAAGGTGTACATATGAAGCAATCTTCAAGGCAAGACAAGCGCGCAAAGCGCGGGGAAACGTGGCGGAGGTCACGCGTGCAAGTGAGCGCTATCACTCCCTGATTCAAGGCGAAAACGCGAGGCTCATTCTCCACCATCACGCTCCCGCGCCGAAGAGAACAACATGAACAAATTGCCCCAGTGGCGGGGCTCACACCTCGCAAGCACTTGCTCGGGCTGGGCCCTGCTATTGGTTTTGCCAATTGGAATGATCCAAACGGCGTACGCAGCGGAAACCCCGAGCGCACAAATCAAGGTCGACCAGGTCGGTTACCTCCCCGCAAGCTCGAAGGTAGCGGTCGTAACCTCGCCGGCTGCGCGCTTCGAAGTGAAACGCGCGAGCGACGATGCGAGGGTGTTTCAAGGCGAGTTCGGACCGGCGGTGCAAGATTCCGACAGCGGTGACTCTGTGTTGCTTGCGGACTTTTCGAAGTTGCGTGAACCCGGGACCTATTATCTGAACGTGCCAGGTGTCGGACGCAGCTGGCCTTTTTCGATTCGACAAGATGTTTACTCCCACGCTTACTACCTGGCAATGCGTGCATTCTACGGACAACGCTGCGGGACCGCCGTCGACCTGGGGCCGGACTTTCCGGGGTACAAACACGCGGCCTGCCACTTGAAAGGAGATTTCCACGCCTCGTCCGGCAAGCAAGGGGAGCGCGACAACATCGGAGGTTGGCACGACGCCGGAGACTACGGACGATATGTGGTGAACTCCGGAATCACAACGGGCACGCTGTTGTGGACTTGGGAACTCTTCGGCGCAAGGCTGAAGAGCATCAAGCTGAATCTCCCAGAGAGCGGGAACGGCACGCCAGACATCCTGAACGAGGTGCGGTGGAACATCGAGTGGATGCTGAAGATGCAGGATGACGACGGCGGCGTTTGGCACAAGCAGACCAGCGAGCACTTCCCCGGATTTGTGATGCCCGAGGACGATCATCTGCCGAGCATGGTCATTGGGACGGGTAAGGAGCCGTTCAAAAGCACGTGCGCGACGGCGGATCTGGCCGCGGTGGCAGCGATCGCTGCGCGAGTGTATCAACCGTACGATGCCAAGTTTGCCGCACAGAGTTTGGAAGCAGCGCGCAAAGCGTGGCTCTGGACAGAAGAGCATCCGAACGTAACCTTCAGAAACCCGCCGGGTGTTGCCACGGGGGAGTACGGCGACGACTATTGTGGCGACGAGAGGCTGTGGGCAGCCGCCGAACTTTGGCGTACAACAGGAGACCGCAAATATAACGAATACTTTGTCAAGCAATATCCGGACTTTCGGGCGAGCCTGGAGATCATGACGCCGGAAGACTGGAAGGACTTGGCGGCCATGGGCCTCTGGACTTACGCGCTCGGTGCGCGCAAGGGTTCAGACCCGGAGCTGCTGGCGGACATCCGAAAACGCGCCACCCAATCAGCGCAAGCAATCGTGGAACGCACGCGGAAAAATCCCTACCGCGTGAGCTTGATGACCAAGGATTACGTGTGGGGCTCGAATGGCGTGGCGGCAAGTTATGGAAGGAAGCTGCTGGTGGCGAACGCTCTGTCGCCCGATCCAGATTTCGTGGCTACTGCTTCCGAGAATTTGCATTACCTGCTCGGGCGGAATACGTTTTCGCTTTGCTGGGTCACGCAAATTGGCGCAAATCCCTATCACCACCCACATCATCGCCCGAGCGCGGACAAAACTCGCGAGCCGTGGCCGGGAATGCTTTCCGGCGGACCGAACGCCGCGCGTCAGGATTCCGTACTGAAAGATCTGCCGCAGGGGCTGCCGCCGGCCAAGGTTTACGCAGACGAGCAGGACTCCTATGCGAGCAATGAAATTGCCATTAATTGGCAAGCGGCGTTGGTGTTTCTCCTGGCCAGGTCGCTTCCCGTGAATTGAGGTGAATCGTGCAGCTCCATTTCATAGACATCGCCATCATCGTCGCCTACCTGGTGCTGTCGGTGCTGGCTGGCTACTGGGTATCACATCGCGCCTCGCGAGACATCAAGGCCTACTTTCTAGGCGGCAATGTCTTGCCTTGGTACATCCTTGGAGTGTCCAACGCTTCGGGGATGTTCGACATTAGCGGCACCATGTTGCTGGTCTACTGGATGTTTGTGTACGGCCTCAAAAGCGCGTGGATCCCGTGGCTGTGGCCCACCTTCAATCAGATTTTCCTGATGGTCTATCTCTCCACATGGCTGCGGCGCTCCAACGTGATGACCGGCGCAGAATGGATTCAGACGCGTTTCGGTAAGGGACGCGGCGCCCAGTTGGCCCACATTATCGTTGTGATTTACGCGTTTATCAGCATCGTGGGCTTTTTCACCTACGGCTTCAAGGGCATCGGCAAATTCGCAGCCACCTTCCTTCCCTGGCATCTTAGCGTGAACCAATATGCACTACTGTTGATCGCCATCACGGCGATCTATGTGATCAAAGGCGGCATGTTCAGCGTAGTGATTACCGAAGTGATGCAGTTCTGCATCCTTTCGGTCGCATCTCTGGCGGTGGGCGTCATCGCCATGAGGAAAGTGGCGCGGGGAATGTTGCAGCATTTCATTCCTGCTGGATGGGACAATCCCTTCTTCGGCTCGCACCTCAACATGGATTGGTCCGCCTTGGTGCCTGCTGCCAGTGCCCGAATTGCCCAGGATGGCTACGGCCTGTTTGGCTTCTTTGTCATGATGTTGCTGTTCAAAGGCATCCTGGTTAGCGCCGCGGGACCGGCGCCGAACTACGACATGCAGCGTGTCCTTTCCTGCAAGAATCCCCGTGAAGCCTCGATGATGAGCGGATGGGTGAACGTGGTCCTGACTTTCCCGCGATATTTCCTGGTCACCGGGTTGACGGTGCTGGCCCTCGCCTTCTTCAAGGATCTTGGCCCGTCGATGGGTGCGAACATGGACTTCGAGCGGATCCTGCCCTGGGCATTGGCCCGCTTCGTCCCCGTTGGTCTGCTTGGCGTGCTGATTGCGGGCTTGTTGGCGGCGTACATGAGCAACTTCGCGGCAACCGTGAATGCGGCGCCGCCGTACTTTGTAAACGATATCTACAAGCGCTTCATCAACCCGAATGCCAGGCCAAAGACCTATGTGCAACTCAGCTACCTGAGTTCGCTTGCAGTAGTCTTGCTTGGCGTGCTGATCGGCTGGTATGTCACCAGCGTCAACAATGTCGTGATTTGGATCGTGACCGCTCTTTGGGGCGGCTACACCGCCTCGAACGTTTTGAAATGGTATTGGTGGCGCTTCAACGGTTACGGCTATTTCTGGGGCATGGTGGCGGGCATTTCCTCTGCGCTGACGATTCCGCCCCTGTTGCTAAGGATCGAACCGCTGCAGAATTTCGCCCGCGAGCATTCCATTAACCTGGAAGTTTCCGTGGGTTTCGGTCTTGTATTCCTCCTTTCCCTCGTGGGGTGTTTCCTGGGAACCTGGCTGACGGCGCCTGAGGACGAAGCAGTGCTGAAGGAATTCTACAGGCGGGTGCGGCCGTGGGGCTTTTGGGGGCCAATCCTGAAGAAAGTCGCACAGGAAGACCCGTCTTTTCAGAAGAACAGAGATTTCCTTCGCGACGTCTTTAACATCGTGGTTGGCATGATCTGGCAAATCAGCCTGGTGGTGCTGCCCATGTACATCGTGACCTGGCGCCTGCGGCACGCCGCGCTGACCTTGGGAGTCGTCGCCGTTACGTCCCTCATTCTGAAATTCACTTGGTATGACCACCTCAAGGATCTCGAGCACATCAACCAATACGGTAGCCCAGCCGAGCACGCACCGGAAGCAGTACAAACCGTCTAGCCGGAGCGGAACCGCATTTTTTGTGCGAAGGACTCCAAAAGAACTTACCGCGCAGTCAATTTGGCCCACGAAAAGACGCAACAGCCTTGTCCCCGAGTGCACCGCGGATAAGACTTTTCGCGAACTTGATTTCTTCGTGAGTGATTGTGTGAGGCCTTCCCTGGTAACACTTCACTATGACAGATGCTCCCATTTCCGTGAGTGTTTCTGCCGACTGCTGCACTCGCTTCCAGGGTACGTGAGGGTCGGGATCGCCTGAACCGAAGAAGACAGGCGTTCCTGCAAGGTCGCCCGAGTGACTCAAATCTGCATCCGGAGGGCCAATCAAGCCACCGGTAAACGCGATGAGTCCGCCATAACGTCTGGCGTGTCTTGCGACGTATTCCGTAGCGAGGCAAGCGCCCTGGGAAAAACCGCAAAGCACAACTCTCTCCGTGGCAATGCCTGCCTCCGCTATGCTTTGAATCGTCCTCTGGATCTTCTGCAGCGCGGAGGTCAGCCACGGCTCGTTTTTTTCTATTGGCGAGAGGAACGAAAAAGGATACCAGCTATTTCCAGACGCCTCAGGCGCCAAGTAGGCAAGCCGTGGACCATCGAATTCCCTCGCGAGCGACAAAATATCTTCCGCGGAACCGCCACGGCCGTGAAGAAGAATCACCGCGCCAGCAGCCTCTGCCAGGGGCAGACCGGCACGAAGGACGGGGCTGTTTCGATGAGGATCGCTGGTCATATTGAAGCTCCGGATTCCATCCGTAGTTCCACTGGCGGAGCTTCCTTGTGGAGGGTAATCGGAGGAAGGCTCTTCTCGATCGCGGACCGGTGCGGCTCAAGCCAGGCGGGGACGCGCAACTCTTCGCCGAGCGATTCGAGTGGTTCGTCGTACGCGAATCCCGGCGGGTCGGTCGCGAGTTCGAAAAGAACACCCCCCGGCTCCCGGAAATAGATGGAATGGAAATAGGTACGGTCTTTAACCGGCGTGACATGCAGATACTTGGCAATCTCTCGCCGCCATTCGAGTTGTGCAGCATCATCTTTGGCGCGAAACGCAATGTGATGCACCGAACCAGCCCCGAAGGTTCCATAATTTGCGCTGGGATCGATTAGCAAATCGATATGATTCCCAAGCGCACAGCCTTCGGCCGCGAAGCGGAAGCGATTTGCTTCCTCTGCGATCTTTCGGAAGCCCATTACGCCGAGGATCTGCACTGTTTCGTCTAGATGTTGCTCGTACAGGGTTACTCCGAAGAATCCGCGGATGGCGTGTTCCGGAGGAACTGTGGCAAATCGCGGAGCTCTCACCTGTCCGGGGTCGGGGTGCCCCACGATTTCGATTTTCATTCCGTCAGCATCGGCAAAGGTCAAAACTCTTTCGTCGAAGCGTTGTTCGGTGCGCTCGACAGAGATGCCGTGATCGCTTAGACGCTGGTGCCAGTAGTCAAGAGACGCCATTGGAATGCTGAACGCGGTCTTTGTCACTTCACCAACGCCCGCCTGGCCCGGAGCCGCTGTGGGCCACGGAAAGAAGGTGAGGATCGTTCCGGGGGAGCCAGTGTCATCTCCGAAATAAAAATGATAGGTGCCCGGGTCGTCGAAGTTCACCGTGCGCTTTACGAACCTCAGTCCCAGAACTCGCGTGTAAAAATCGAGATTCCGCTGCGGGTCAGACGCAACTGCCGTTACATGGTGAAGACCGGGTATTTGGCTCAGCATATTGTTGACCTCCCCTCGCTTAGATTCATAAACCCTCACGAGCTATGGCTGGCGCAGTTTGGATGATGGGTTAGCGTTCGTAGATGCAGTTTCTTCCGTGGTCCCCTGGTTCGCTCCTTTTCTGGGGGCCATCGGGCTCAACGTTTTGCGGTTACTGCCCCAAATCCACTGATATTTGCTACTAAAGTCGTCGGTCAACGTCTTCAGGAAAGCAACGAGATCGTTTTCTTCCTGCTCTGTGAGCCTCAGGTCACCAAGCTGTCTCTTGTTAACATTGGTTGGATATTCGGGCGGTGGCCAACAAGTGATCTTTTCACCGGGATCATTGGGTTTGCAGGCCGGGAGAACGTCGCGCGTGTTGTAAAAGTGGACGACTTCTTTGAGGCTCTTGAAATAGCCGTTGTGCATATACGCCTTAACGAATTGCGAATTAGGCCGCATATCGACATTGCGCAGAGTCGGCACCTGGAATTTGCCGTCAAATTCTGAAGCGAGCCCGATCCACTGTGAATTCGGGTTGAGTTGACCGCTCAGGCTTTTCAGCTTACGCAGAAAGTACCCAACGCCCGTATCCGTGTACGACACGCCTTTCGGATTTGGACTGTAACCTTTATTGTCAGCCGCTGCTTCGAAATAGAATTGAAGCGCGGGGTTCCGCGGCACTCCTAGATTGCTGGCCGTGAAATCCGTGAACAGCGGTTCTTCGCCCGGGCCTTCATCGCGATGGCATTCGTTGCATCGCGCCTTGCTTCGAAAAAGCGCATATCCCCTTGCTTCTTCCGCCGTGAACCCCCCTTTTCCCGCTTGCACGAAGTCATACTTCGAAGCGAATGGGCTCACTTCCGGCGAAGCTTCATACGCCGCCACGGCAAGTCCAAAGCCGTCATAGATGTGGTCTGTGCGTTGGCGGTCGGCCGTGCTCAGATGCACGGGATACGGATCGCTGTCCAAGGGCGGGCCGGGTATTGAGCAGACGCGCTCGACGTCCGCCGGCCACGCGATGGCAAACGAATCGGTTCCCCAGACCTGCTCGAACAATTTGCGGTAGGGAGCCTTCGAGAGCCGGTAAGCCAGGCATGCCGAGTCGGGCAAACCCATTTCCACGGGGTTCGTCGGTGGTCCCTGTGCTTGTTCGGCGCTGGGACTCTGCAAGCGGTAGCCACTAGCGCGCATGTCCCAGAAATTCCCACCGACAAAATCACCTTGCAGAGACTTGTAGTGCAGAACCGGTGCGAAGGAAGCATACATGTAACTCTGCGGCTTCCTCTGGCTGAATCGCGTCCTCACCGAGCCCGGGTACGAAACGGTAGTGAGATTGAGAGACTGTATCGGACCGGTGAAGCCCGTTTCTGGCGTATGGCAGAAACTACAGGCCTCGTTTTCGTTAACCGAGAGATGCTTATCAAACAGAAGCAGCTTGCCGAGCGTGCGAATCTGTCCCTCCGGGTCCAAAGTCGTTTGACTCATGCGCTGCAGGGTGTCGCCCTCGGTCCGATCCATCTCAGCGGCGACGCGCGCGACTTCCTGCTCGAAGTCGGAAGGCATCTGTGCTTGTTGCGCTGGATCAGCAGACGACTTCTGCGGTCTTGAAGGTTCGATTCCGTGCAACCGGATAGCACAGAATATAGCCAAGGCCACTAGGCCAATCACTAGCATCGTTGGGCGCGCGGTGTCTGTCATTCGTGTCATCGGCCATCCTCGGTTCGCGTTCCTCTTATTCCGGCTGATCGTCCACTGTGGAAATTGCGACGACCACAGAGGGAGGGCAATACAGATGCCAAAGCAAATGACTCTATCCGATAGAAAAACAGGACTTACGGGAGCGGCTGGGAGCAGTGCTGCTAACCTGTTCAACAGTTCGTCCGAAGCAATGCCGACAGGCCGACAGTTGTCCGAATATCTGACACGACTAGACCATATTGCCTGGGTCCGCAGCGGGAAGAGGCAAGGCGGGCGGAACGCCATCGCTACGCCGACACCATTCCGCAATGGTCAATCTACGACGTCGGTTAACAAGAGTGCCGCTCGCTCCGAACGAATTTCGCGCACGCCGCGACCGAGTTTGCGACGGAGGAGATTGCGAAGCGCAACCCCATCCGCATAGCCAACGGCTGTGGCGATCATCTCCACGGTGTCGCTGGAGGTCCGCAGCAGATGCACGGCGCGCTCGACGCGCAGGTCTTGAAAGTACGAGAGCGGGCTCTTGCCGAGCACATCATTTATGCGACGGGTCAGCGTCCGCTTGCTGGCCCCGATTGCGCGGGCGGCATCATCAAGCGAAAAACCGTCGGCAAGGCGGTCGCGCGCCCAGCGTTCAAATTTCTGTACAAGCGGATCCGTATGCGCAAGATGATCGCTCATGGCGTACGCCGATTGGCTCGGGCGCGAATCCACAATCAGGTAACGCGCGGTCAGCGCTGCAAGGGACGGGCTTGCCTGGCGGATCAGCCAGAGTGCCATGTCCATGTGGCTGAGCGCGGCACCGGCGGTCAGCACGCGGCCCGAGCGAACAAGCATGCGCCGGTCATCAAGGCGAACGCGCGGATAGCGCTGGCGGAAAAACGGCGCGAGCCACCACGTCGTGGTCACGGTTTCGCCGTCGAGCACGCCGGATTCAGCGGCGATGAAAGTGCCAATGCAAGCGGCGGCGACGAGCGCACCATCATCGGCCCACTGCCGTAAGAAGCGCGCGGCGGCTTGCGTTTCTGGCGTGGCGAGCGCCGCGGTTAAAGGCTCGGGCGTCCTCTCGCCGATTGCCGGGACGATCACCCAATCTGCCGGCGGCCGTTCCTTGGCGGGTAAGACGGAAACGGTGAAACCCTGATTGGTGCGCACTTCGCGACGCAAACCGACGAGGCTGACGTCAAATGCTACGGATGTGAGCCCTTGAGCGACAGCGAGTTCGTTGGCCGTCGCAAAGGCGTCAAGCACTGCGGCCAGGCCGGTGTCGAATACACCGTTCAGGCTAAGCACATTGATCTTCATGGCTCCATAAATAGCAAACTTATTTGCCATATCAAACTACATGGCCATATCGATATCAAAGATGTCATTCTTGACGATGGACCAGCAGCCGGGACGCCGCTATGTTGGACGCGTGCTTCGCTTTTCTTTGCGAAGTCCACCAAGGAGGAGTTTATGAGCAAGCTCGCTTTTTTGGCCCGCTTCGAGGCCAAGCCTGGTAAGGAAGAGGAGGTGGCGAGGTTTCTCGAATTCGCCCGCGACATGGCCAGAAAGGAACCCACCACGATTAACTGGTACGCAATCAGGCTCTCACACAGCACATTTGGCGTGTTCGACACCTTCAACGATGAGGATGGACGCCAAAAGCACCTCAACGGCCCGATCGGGCAGGCGCTGATGGCCAAGGCGCCCGAATTGTTCTCTTCGGCACCCTCGATCGAGCCTGTCGAGATACTCGGATCGAAGTAACGCGCCAAACCCTGGGCTCACCAAGAGCCCAGGATAGAGCCTAGGGATAGGCCCTGTTCGGCGACCACAGAGAAATGTGCCGAAGTCAGGATTTAGCCGTAGGTCGCATGAGGCCATTTTCGAGGCTGAGCCTCCATGGCAGCTTCGAATTCCAAGCTTTGGACGTCTCGCCCAATCGCGGCGACAGCCACGGTTTTTCCACCCTGCTTGTAGCTAACGGCACAATTCCTCGCGTCCAGGCTCCCGTCGATTTCGACGGCGTCCCATTTGTCGGCGTGCCCAACATATTTGAGTGAGACGCCAAATTGCTGCGTCCAAAAGAAAGGAACTGCGTCGTAACGCTCACGGTAGCCCAGAATGTTTCGTGCTGCGACTTGCCCCTGGCGTTCGGCGACTGCCCAGTGCTCGACGCGAATCTGCTGACCAGAATGAGAGTCGGGCCAACGCGCAATGTCACCTGCCGCAAAGATTCCGGCAGCGCTTGTTTCGAGATACTCGTTAACAACAATGCCTCTGTCAACTTTCAAACCGGCCTGTTCCGCAAGTGCGACAGACGGCCGCACTCCCACGCCCAAAACAAGGAAGTCTGCCTGCAGTTTTGTGCCATCGCTTAATGTCGCCTGATTTCCATCGATACGGATTACGGTTTTTCCCAAGTGAAAGGTGACGCCATGAGATTCGTGAAGCGCACGGAACGAACCACCCACCTCCGCACCCAGCGTGCGCTCGAATGGCTGAGTCTCAATTGCGACAACATGTACATCCAGACCCCGCGAACGCAGCGAAGCGGCAACCTCCAAGCCTATAAAGCTCGCGCCTACGACAACAACCCGCTTGGCAGTTTCGGCTTTCTTGAAAATCAAACGCGCATCCGACCAGGTGCGGACATAGAAAAGGTCCGATTCGCGTGCGCCAGGGATCGGAAGTTTGATTACGTCCGCACCAGTGGCGAGCAGGAGCGCACCAAAGTTGTAGATCCTACCGTCTTCCAGTTGAAGGTGCTTTTTGCTGGGGTCGATCGATGAGACGCGCGAATTGAGGACGAGATCAATTTTCTGTTCTCTATAGAAGTCCGGAACGCGCAAATTCATCCACTCATCGGGTATGGGTTCCTGGAGATAGTCTTTGGACACATTGGGTCGATCGTAAGGGGCGGAGTCGTCGGCGCTGATGATGATTACGGGTCCGTCATAACCCTTGCGCCTCAGCATCTCCGCCGCGGCGAGGCCGGCGGCGCCACCGCCAACAATCACAACCGAAGACGGAGAATTGGGCGGCTTGGGTGCGTTGGCTTCGGGGTACTGCGCCAGCGTGGCAAGCTTTTCGCGAACAAAGACTCTGTCACCAACGCGCTCCACTCGCCACCGGGGGATTGCATCAAATGCCGGGGCACAAAGCGCCATGCCCGTGCGAAGACTAAAGCAGGCATGGTGCAAAGGACAGCGCAGCTCCTCACCGACAATCGCCCCTTCAGCGAGCGAGCCATGGTAGTGCGTGCAACTGCCTCCCACTGCAAAGAATTGGTCAGCCTGGCGTGCCAGAATTACGTCGTCGTCCCCGACTTTCCCTTGGATCATTGCCCCATTCTGTAAACCATCCACCGGGAACCCCTTGGTCAAGTCCACGTTCTTTGTGTTTTCCATAATGACCGCCCTCATTCCAGTTCCCTGTCAGTTCTGACAGGACCATTTCTTTGCACGAAGGATTCTAGCACCGCACTCTCTGGCTCCTCGGCGTTAGATGATCGGGCGCGAGGGAAAGGCTTGACAAATCCACCAATAAGATGAAATCTCCCGGAACAATTCACAGCTACGCCGTAGTAAGTGACGCGGGTCACCGATATCGGAGGACAAATTCATCATGAGAGAGGCCACCAAACGGTCGATTTTTCGCTGGACTCACATCGTCTGTGGCATTCCGATACTCGGTTACATTTATGATTCGCCTTCGGACACTCCAAATTACGCCCCCACTGTTCGGTATGTCTTTCTTCCTGTATTGCTCCTTTGGGGATTGTGGATGTGGAAAGGCCATGTGGTTCGACGACTTCTTTCGAAGAGACCGGCCTGACAAGACGCTCCAGGGAAATTGCTTGCATGAAGACGGGACAAGAAATGGAGGTATAAAGATTCAATGAATCCATCGGAACGTATTGACCAGCTGATCGCAGAACTCACAGACTGGCGTGGCAAAACGCTCGCCGGCATCCGCAAGAACATCCTTGCGGCCGACCGGGAGATCATCGAGGAATGGAAGTGGATGGGAAGCCCCGTGTGGTCGCGCGACGGAATTATCGCAGTCGGCAACGCCCACAAAGACAAGGTGAAGCTTACCTTTGCCCACGGGGCGCGCCTCCCCGATCCTGACAAGCTCTTCAACGCGGGCTTCAAAGGCAACACGTGGCGAGCGATCGATTTTTTTGAGGGCGATAAGATCAATGAGCGCGCTCTAAGAAATCTCATTCGTGCCGCCGTTGATTACAATCAAATCAAATTGAAGAAGAAAGCGCCTGCAAATACTCGGGCGAAAGCACACAAAAGTAAGAAGTCATGACGCCAGAGCTTTTTCTCACTCATTTCTCTTTGCGGGACTATCTGCCAATAGCGCTTGGCGCTGCCGGATTGTCAGCCAAGAACAAAAGTGGATTTAGGGAGTGGCCAGTTTTCGACTTTAGGACTCCCGGAATTCAGACAGTAGAGCGCGGGCCGCGGCGAAAAAGCTGATTTTGCCATCGCGCACCGAGGCCTCGACCTCCGGCAGGCGTTTCCGTATTTTGGGGTTACGACGGAAAGCACCTTCGAGGTCAGCGCTAATCAGGTGCCTCATCGCTGCCAGCGCCTGTTCACTTCGGAGTTTCGTTCGCAGGCCATTCTGCAACTGAAATTTCTCGTGCCGCAGGATGCATTCATGGATTTCCCTGATGCCACTTCCGGTTTGTGCGCTGCAGAGCAGGACCGGCGGGTTCCATCCGCCCGCACCGGGAGCAAAAAGATGCAACGCGCTCTCGTATTCCGCCTTGGCCAGTTGGGCTCGTTCCAGTTGCGATCCATCGGCCTTGTTGATGGCGATGGCATCCACAAGCTCGAGAATGCCGCGTTTGATTCCCTGTAGCTCGTCGCCAGCTCCCGGCAGGAGCAGTAACAAAACAAAATCGGTCATGGAACGGACGGCAATCTCAGACTGGCCGACGCCAACTGTCTCAATCCAGATATTGTCGAAGCCCGCCGCTTCGCAGAGGAGCACGGTTTCAAAGGTTCCTCCGGCAACTCCGCCGAGAGACCCGCGTGAGGGCGATGGCCGGATGAACGCATTCGGCTCTGCCGACAACTTCTCCATGCGCGTCTTGTCGCCGAGAATGCTTCCTCCAGTCACGGGACTGGAGGGATCGATACTAAGCACGGCGAGTTTTTCGCCGCGATCCCGAACAATGTGCATTCCCATCTTGTCCAGGAACGTGCTCTTGCCCACGCCCGGCACGCCGGTCACTCCGACGCGCCGCGATTTCCCGGTGTGAGGAAGCAGCTTATCCAGTATCTTTGCGGCCAGCTCATTATCGGAAGGAAGGTCGCTCTCGATGATGGTAATGGTGCGGGCAAGGGTGGTCCTGTCCCCGGCCAGGACGCCAGAGACGTATTGTTCAGCCGCCAGACGGCGTGTGCGCAATCCTTCTTTACCCCTGCAAGGCGTGCAGAACTTCCTGCGCGGAGAACGGTATGCGTGTCCCTGGCCCAAACACTCCGCCCGCCCCAGCCCGCTTCAGGGCATCAAAATCCTGGGGAGGAATCACGCCGCCCACAATCACCAGAATATCTGGACGGCCAAGTCTCTTCAATTCCTGGATTACCTGGGGAACGAGGGTCATATGTCCACCGGCCAGTGTGGAGATGCCCAGCACGTGGACGTCGTTCTCCACGGCCATACGCGCCACTTCTTCCGGAGTCTGAAACAGTGGCCCAAGGTCGACATCAAATCCCAAGTCCGCGAATGCAGTAGCAATCACTTTTGCGCCGCGGTCGTGGCCGTCCTGTCCCATTTTCGCCACAAGAATGCGGGGGCGCCGTCCCTCCGACTTTGCGAAAGATTCCACTTCCTGCCGCGCTTTGAGGAATTCCGGATCCTTCCGGCTTTCTGCGGAATACACGCCGGAAATGGTGTGATGAACGGCCTGGTAGCGGCCAAACACAGCTTCGAGGGCGCTGGAAATTTCGCCAAGCGTCGCACGCTTGCGCGCAGCTTCCAGGGCGAGATCGAGCAGATTGCCTTCGCCGGTGCGCGCGCCGTTCGTCAACGCGGCGAGGGTAGCCTCAACCTCTTTTGCGTTCCGTTCCGATTTCACTTTGTGCAAGCGCGCAATCTGGTTCTCTCGCACCGCCGCGTTGTCCACCACCAGCACATCGAGGGGTTTTTCGTCGGCAACAGTGTATTTGTTCACGCCGACAATGGTTTCATGTCCGGAATCGATCCGCGCTTGCCGCCGCGCCGCCGCCTCCTCGATGCGCATTTTGGGCAATCCGGATTCGATGGCCCGCGTCATGCCACCCAGCTTTTCCACTTCCTGGATCAGCGTCCAGGCCTTGGCCGCAAGCTGTGCCGTCAACGACTCGACATAGTAGCTTCCGCCCCAAGGATCGACCACGTGAGTGATGCCCGTCTCTTCCTGCAGATGTATCTGGGTGTTGCGGGCGATGCGCGCCGAGAAATCGGTCGGAAGAGCGAGCGCTTCGTCGAGCGCGTTGGTATGCAGCGACTGCGTTCCGCCCATGGCCGCGGCCATAGCCTCGATGGTGGTGCGGATCACGTTGTTGTAGGCGTCCTGCGCCGTCAGGCTCCAGCCCGACGTCTGCGAATGCGTTCGGAGGGCCATGGACTTCGGGTTTTTCGGGTTGAACTGTTTTACCAGCTTGGCCCAAAGTAATCGGGCCGCCCGCATCTTGGCGATCTCCATGAAGTGATTCATGCCGATTGCCCAGAAAAAGCTCAGTCGTGGCGCGAATTCATCGATGTCCAGCCCTGCATGCAAACCGGTGCGCAGATACTCCAGCCCGTCGGCCAGCGTGAATGCCAATTCGATATCGGCGGTGGCTCCCGCTTCCTGCATGTGATAACCGGAAATCGAGATGCAATTGAACTTCGGCATTTTGGCGGCGCAATAGCGGAAAATGTCCCCGATGATGCGCATGGAATGGCTCGGTGGGTAGATGTAGGTGTTGCGCACCATGAATTCTTTCAAAATATCGTTCTGAATGGTGCCGGTCAGCTTCTGCCCTGCAACTCCCTGTTCCTCAGCCGCCACAATATAGAACGCCATCACCGGCAGGACCGCGCCGTTCATGGTCATGGAGACCGACATCTGGTCGAGTGGAATTTTGTCGAACAGAATTGTCATATCCTCAACGCTGTCGATGGCCACGCCGGCCTTTCCTACGTCACCCGTAACGCGGGGATGGTCAGAATCGTAGCCGCGGTGCGTGGCCAGGTCGAACGCGACGCTCAGGCCTTTCTGTCCCGCGGCGAGATTGCGCCGGTAGAATGCATTCGAATCTTCTGCGGTGGAAAATCCTGCGTATTGGCGTATCGTCCAGGGCCTCAGGGCGTACATGGATGCGTATGGACCACGAAGGAAAGGAGGCAATCCGGCGGCGTAGTCCAGATGCTCCATTTGCGCCAGGTCCGCCGCTGTATATAAAGGTTTGACCTCAATCCCTTCCGGGGTCATCCATTTCTGGCGAGTCATGACAGAGCCTCCTGCCAATGAGACAGGAACTTCACCGCATCCATGCCCAGATAGGCAAAATCCTTCACGCCCGTCGCTTTCAGCGCTTCTATATGTTCCTTTGGATTTCCGGCAACAATCACAGGGGATTTTGTTCTGCCGCAGACGTCTTGCGCGAACGGCAGATATTCTGGGTCGGAGCTGCAGAGCACAACCAGGTCCGCTGGCTCCAGCGTTTCTGAGGACTTTACTTGAAACCCTGCGCACCCGAATAGGTTAAGGCAGAAGTTCGCGCGCGCTGTCTTCATCCTCACGTCGCCGTGCTGCAGCAGAAGAACCCGCGGCCGCTTCCTCAGCTTCTCCACTCGTTGGCGGATCTGCTCGAAGGGCACGGCTATGCGCCAGGAGGTTTTGGGCAGAGAGGCGTCCGGCGGCAGTGTCTCGTTGAGGTCCGGATAGTTGTTCACGCCAACTAATGTGATTTTGCGCTGTGCCAGGGCCTTCTCTCTCCCAGTGCGCGAGGCGGCGATAGCGGAGTCGCGGCCTGACAGTCCCGCTTCATACACCTTCCAGGCTTCATTCGCAATCGATGCCGTAAGCGATTCGACGTAATACGCACCTCCTCCGGGGTCGGAGACTACTTCGAAGTGCGACTCTTCGCGCAGGATCCGGCCTAGGCTTCGCGCCAGGTGATCGGGAAAACGCGCGCTATCGATGATCAGAAAATTGCAGCCGCCAAAAATCGCGCTCATCGCTTCCGTGGTGCATCGCACTAGATTCGCTGCCGGATCATACAGGCTTTTGTCGGCCATGGAAGTTCTGGACCAGATGACCATCGCTTCGGACGAAAGGCGCGCCCATAGCTGGCGGGCGGCCCGCAATTTTGCGATTTCAAAAAAGTAGTTCGTGCCCGTGGAAAAGACGAAACTGCTTCGCTTGCCCTGCGATTCCGCCAGCGCGTAACCGATCTCTTGGACCGCGGTCGCCCCTTGTTCGTGCAGCAAATCCGCCCGGACGGCGTCTTTCGGGATGTCAGTTTCCGTTGCGGTCTCCCAAGCGCCTGTAAACCGGGCCTGCCCAGTTGTGCCAGGCAGGTCCTCGGTGCGGTAAAACGGGCGCACCGTGATCCCCTCGTCGGTCCGCCACAGCAATCTCTTGTCATAATCCGCACCTTTCAGGTCCGCGCGAATCGCTGCGTCCCATTCGCTGGTCGGAATGGGAGGAAATTCTTCCCACATTAGGCTTTGCCCTCCTGGACCACCTCGATCAGATAACCCAGCGCCGCCGCATCCGTGGTCTTCGGGTGAACAAAGAACATGGTCGTGCCTCGCGACCCCGGGCGCGGCGTTTCATCGATGATGTGAAAACCCTTCCTTTTCAGATACTGAAAGGCATCGTGAATGTTTCCCACGCGCAGCGCGATGTGCGCAAATCCGCCGCGGCCTCCATTCTTTTCAATCTGCTTGGACACCGGCGAATCTGCCGAAAGAGGTTCCAGCAATTGAATCAGATTGGGCCCCTCGCCAATCCGCAGCAGTACTTCGCGAACTTGATCCTTCCCGTGGACGTCCTCGCGATGTATTTCCGTGAAGCCCATCAGCTTGTACGCGCCAACCTGATTTTCGAGGTCGCCCTGCTTCACCGCGATAGCCACGTGATCATAGAACTGAAAACTGGGTATCTGACTTGCGTCTATGCCCATGTCAACACCACCTGTCCGCTTTTCACGCTTTCGCCAACCTTCACTTTGACCTCGGCCACTTTGCCGCCGACGGGAGCGGTAATCTCGGTTTCCATCTTCATGGCTTCCAGCACAAACAGAAGATCGCCCGGCTGAATAGTTTCGCCTGGCCGCACATTCGCCTTGACCGCGATTCCGGAGACCGGGCTGCGGCACACCTTGTTTTCATCCGCTACGCTGTCTTGGACATTTCCTTCTGCAGAGCCCACGGGGCCGGCGGGAAGGCTTGCGGCGGCAGGTTGCGCAAGAAATGTCGGGAGGATTGGCGCGGGCTCCGGGGCTACTTCCACTTCGACTTCATAAACCTTTCCATCTACAGTCACCTTGAGTTTCATGCCTCACCTTAGTACGACTTCAACGAAGTCCTCGAACGAACTCAACTCCATGGGAAGCCTGAACCGTAGCGCGCCCCTGTTGAGCCCACGGGGTGGACCCGGTCAAGCGAATCTGTCGGATGGACGCGCGCTTGCCGAGAAAGGCGGCCACAGCCGCGGAAATCGCCAGAATGATTTCCTCTGGGATCCCCGTTTGTGCGGTCGCTTCGTGGCCGTTCGCCGCCTCCGCACTGGGACGCGCCTTTGCAAGAGTCGCGACCAACGCTTCCAGCTTTTCGATTCGCCGGCCCATCTCCTCGAGTTTTTCTTCCAGACCTTTGATTTCGCTTTTTGCCATCGGTCTTTCTGCCTCAGAGCGGGATCAAACCATGCTTCTTCGGGGGCCGCAGCTCGCGTTTTGTATGGAGAAACTCGAGCGCCTGCGCAAGGACCCTTCGTGTCGATGCCGGTTCGATGATGTCGTCCACCAGCCGCCGGCCCGCGGCTACATAGGGGGTAGAAAAGGCATCGCGATATTTCTCGATCATCTCTTTGCGCTTCTTCGCGGCGTCCTTGGCCGACTCGATTTCTTTCTTGAAAACGATCTCCGCCGCACCTTCCGCGCCCATGACCGCCACTTCCGCGGTGGGCCATGCGTACACGCGATCCGCGCCCATGTCCCTGCCGCACATTGCCAGGTACGCGCCGCCGAAAGACTTTCGCAGGATCACCGTCACCTTTGGAACGGTCGCCGCCGAATACGCGAATATCATTTTTGCGCCGTGGCGGATGATTCCTCCGTACTCCTGATCGATCCCGGGCAGGAATCCCGGCACATCCACAAACGTTACCAGCGGAATATTAAAGGCGTTGCAGAACCGGATAAAACGCGCCGCTTTGTCCGAAGCGTTGATATCCAGTACGCCGGCCAGCACGGCCGGTTGATTCGCAACGATCCCCACCGTACGGCCAATAATCCGCGCAAACCCGACAACAATGTTTCCGGCGTAGCCCGCCTGCACTTCCAGAAAGTCACCTCCATCGATCACGTTCCCAATCACTTCCCGGACGTCGTAAGGTTGCTTGCCGTCCACCGGGACTATAGTTGTCAGATGAGGATTGGGATCTACATTGCCGTCGCTGGGCAATTCCGGTGGATCTTCTGCGTTATTGGAAGGAAGGAAACTCAGCAGTTTCTTGCAGAGCAGGAGCGCGTGACGGTCATCCTCGGCAATAAAGTGGATGACACCAGACTTGGCCATGTGCGCATCGGGGCCGCCCAACGCTTCCGCCGTCACGCTCTCTCCCGTCACCTGCTTGATTACGTTCGGTCCGGTGATGAACATTTGCGCCTTGCGGGTTTGGATGATGAAGTCCGTCAACGCAGGCGAGTATGCCGCGCCACCCGCACAGGGGCCGCAAATTAGGGAAATTTGAGGCACGGCGCCACTCAACATCACGTTCTGGTAGAACACCTGACCATAGCCCGAAAGCGAATCGATTCCTTCTTGAACGCGCGCTCCTCCCGAGTCGTTGATGAAAACGAAGGGAGTGCCCGTTTTCATGGCCTGCTGCATCGTCTCCGCCACCTTTTTCGAGTGCACTTCTCCGGCTGAGCCGCCCGCAACCGTGAAGTCCTGGCTTGCCAGGTGGACGCGCCTTCCCAGAACCGTTCCAGCGCCGGTTACTACTCCATCGGCGGGGAAACTCTTGTCCAACATCCCAAAAAGAACGGCACGATGCTCGGCAAACAATCCTGACTCTTGAAAACTGTTCGGGTCGCACAACTCATGGATTCGTTCCCGGGCCGTACGTTTTCCGCTCTTGTGTTGTTTCTCAATTCGCTCTTTTCCGCCGCCGAGTTCAAGCTCCGCTCTTCGGATCTTCAATTCATCAATGCGCTGCTCCATCGTTTTCATAGTTCAAGTCCTCTATGCCGGAGAAACGGTCACGACGTGCTTCCTGCCGTCCATTTGGACTTCGTACTTAATGGTTTCCCGAACCGGGCCGGAACCGTTTCCGGATGGCGCCGGGGCCGCCGCGCTCGGATCCTTGGCGACACTTTTCGGACCCGACGCACGTTCGGCAAAGAACTTTGGAGCCACTTTCGGAAACATCGCGGCGGTCAGAATGTCCTCGTCCGAACCGTCGCAGCCGTCCAAGGCGATGGCGGTCGTCCGCAACTGTTCCCACTCGGGCTTCAGCAGGTCCGCAGGACGCATCATGATCGGCGGCTTCTTCGTTTGCTTCTCGCAGCGAGCCATCACTTCGCGGTCCCGCTCGCCGAGAGTCGAACCGTAATAACCAAGCATGAGGTCCGCAAACTCCGCCGTAATCACCTTGTAGCGGCCCATCAGCACGTTAAAGACGGCTTGTGTTCCCACAATCTGGCTCGAAGGCGTCACGAGCGGAGGGTAACCGGCCGTGCGGCGCACCTCAGGAACTTCCAGCAGAACCTCTCTGATTTTGTCGGCTGCTCCCTGCTGCTTCAGTTGGCTCTCCATGTTTGAAATCATGCCGCCCGGAATCTGGCTTTCGAAAATCTCCGTGTCTACTCCCGTGATGTTGGAAAGGAATTCGCTGTACCGTGGACGGACCTTTGCGAAATGATCCCTGATTTTCAGCAGGCGGCTCATGTCGAGATTCGTGGTGTAGCCGGTCCCCTCGAGCATTTCCACGAAGCTCTCTGTTGGGTTATGGCCTGGACCCAGGCTCAGGGAACTGATCGCTGTATCCACGGCGTCCGCTCCCGCCTCAATTGCTCTCATCAAGGAAACCAGCGTAACCCCCGTGGTCGCGTGTACATGTACATGAATTCGAACCGACTCGCCCAATGTCTCCTTAATTGCCTTGACCGTGTCGTAGGCCGCCTGCGGCTTTAGCAAAGCCGCCATATCCTTTATGCAGAGTGAGTCGCACCCAAGATCCATCAGCCGCTTTGCTAATTCCACGTAGCCTTCCACCGTGTGCAGCGGACTGATGGTGTAGCAGATTGTTCCTTGCGCGTGCTTTCCGGATCTCTTCACCGCCGCAATAGCTCGTTTCACGTTGCGCACGTCGTTCAGCGCATCGAACACGCGGAACACATCCATGCCGTTGCCCGCGGCGCGTTCCACAAACCGGTCCACCACGCTGTCTTCATAGTGGCGATAACCGAGTAAATTCTGACCGCGGAGCAGCATCTGAAGCCGGCTGTTTGGCAACAATTTACGGAAAGTCCGTAGGCGCTCCCAAGGATCTTCGTTCAGGAATCTAATGCAGGCATCAAATGTGGCGCCTCCCCAACACTCCACGCTCCAGAACCCGGCCTTATCGATGTCTTCACAGGCCGGCACCATGTCTTCAAGCGCCATTCTGGTTGCCAGCAGGCTTTGGTGTGCATCTCTCAGGATAAGTTCGGTCACATCGATGGTTCGCGGCATAGCGTTCTTCCTTTGGGCGGAGCCTGGGCAGGTTAACTGGGGGAGGCCCTTGGCCGCAACATCCTACCCCAATGCTAGCACGCGCCTTAAGAATGTGGCCGTGACGCCTGAACATCCCTCGTCACAAAACAAATGTTCAGCCACGGTTTAATGGAGAGCCAGCTTACCGAGGTCCGCAGGACCTATAAGAGCATCGCTTGTTTGCGTTTTCGTTTTGGAAACCAAGGACATCTGGAGTTCTATTCGCGTGAGCACGGAAGAAAGAGTGCCCACCACCACGGCATCTCTCTATGAACGACTATGCCTCCTAGAGGCAAGCGCCGGCTTACAGGCAAAGATATCCTTACGATGCTTTCGGCGAGTTGTTTCGTTCGTCCCCGCTTTCGTGCCGAAATCGGAGTCTCTTGAGGACTTTGTCTAGCCGCTGGGGGCGAGACTTCGCTGCCATTAGGCCTATCCAGGCGGACAGTACTCCGACGGCCGCACCGAGCGCAGTGTCGAGTACACGGAAGACAGGCTGCCTCCACGCGTGATGCGGGCTCATGCCCGCGACAATCATGACAACCGCGGTGGTTGTTCCAGTCCCAACGATCTCGGAGGGCCGTCCGATGAGTTTCATGATGACGGCTCCAATACCGATTAGCGCGGCCATCCCCCATGGCCGGAAGGGAAAAACGAGCAGATAAATCAGACACAAAATAAAGCTGACGGACGCGACTGCCATACTAGAAAGCGCGGCACGGAGGCTCGTTTCATACCTATAGCGGTAAACAAACAGAGTTGCCATCACCGCCCACATCCCGCCGATGAGGACTTCGTCGTGTGGCAGCGTCATCGCGCGGGAGAGCACCCGCGTTGCCAAGGAATAGCTCAGTAGACAGCAGATGGAAAGCGCCAGGGCATGCAAGACGGCATCGCCAATCCGATGCCGCCAGGTTTTCATATGAATTCTTATTCCATTCAACGATCGCACTTGATTTTGCCGTTGGGGCTGCGTTATCCGTGAGGCTCGGACCTCAGGCCAATCTCAATTTGGTGCCACAGTGCGCTTCAAATATTCAGGTTTGGTCTCCTATCTTCCCGAAAGCCACAGCTTCATAAGCACCCACGCAAAAAAGAAGATTGAGGTGGGCGCAGTGCCTGCTGCCACCAGGAGTTGAGTGTCAGGGAGAATGAGCTCGTCAATCCTCCGAGCGCCTGTCGCAGGTAGAGAATAGACTTGCGCCCGGACTTTCGCATCCGCAAGGGCCATGGCGGCTAATTCGGTCTGTTTTCGATCGCTCCTGATACCGTCTGCACGCAACATCGAACTCCCTCCAGAAATCGGCGCTCCTTCTCGACACAATGGGATCAACTCCCCCATCGCTCGGCCTGGTAAATGCATGAAAGGTTCCAAACCGAGATTTCGCACTGCTTACACCTAAACATCGACTGCGCACAGACATAACGTTGGGCGCGACGTATGATGCTTGGGGTTTGGCATTGTCGACTGCTTGACAGTGATCAACCGGACGCCAATCGAGCCGCAATGAAAGAAAAAGCTAAGATCAGGGACGGTTGCCGCCCTCAGTCGGACGTTGTCTCCCAACTGCCTGAATACCGCCCAGCCATGGACCGCAATCCCAGGCGGATCCCCACCCGTGGAGTACAACTGTTCTTAGACTGTACGAGTAGCCAATAGTAGTTTAGGTATTAAACCCATATGGTGTGTCCTGCCTGACATCGTGATGCGCCAATAACGGCACAAGTAGCAGCGTGTTTTCTCACCTGTCTCAGGCATTCGCATTCAAAGTTCGCTCAAACATTCTCGAGGAGTGTCGGGCTGTGGCAACCTCGCAAAATCTTCCTGAAAGTGTCGGTATAACTCGCCGGTGCTTTCTTGACCGGATCTACAGAGGACGTAAAGAGCAACGCAGGCCAGCGTTAAGTCTCCCAGGAGCCACCATGAATCGGGCATAGCGCATATTACTGGTGATTTGCCCAGTCTGCTTTTGGGAACCATTTCCACAGGAGTCTTTACTCAGCCAAACCGAACAGCGCCGTTTCACCGGCCGCGCAATCCACGTGTGTCCAGTCGCAAGAACGAGAGTCATTCGTACGAGAAGGCAGCACTTACTCGAAAGGGGCCCTATGTTTCGCGGATATTTTTCAAGAAAGGATTTCTTCACCCTCGAATGCAGAAAAGGATGCGGCCTAAAGTTAAAGGTAAGCAGGCCGCAGCAGGTTCGGTTGACACTTTTGATTCTGATTTTGTTGTTCAGTGCGCAATTCATCGCTGCGCAGCAGGTAGAACCGTCGCTGCCGGTGTCGCAGCGCCTGACGATCAATCTCGCCGCGGGCGTGCCGCAGTACGTTGGGGATGCAACGACGACTTCCAACGAACCGCAAAGCCACTGGTGGTTCCAGAACACCAACAACTCGGCGACCTACTCGGCGCCCGGGTTTGCGGAGAGCAGCGACACCAGCGCGACGTGGACGCAGGTCGGTCTTCCCTACGACGCGAATATTCCGCGCACCTTCATCAACCAAGATTCCGGCGGCGGACAGGGATCCCTGACGGGACAACAGAACTGGTACCGCCTGCACTTCAAGGTAGATCCCAAGTACGCAGGTCAGAAGTTCCTATTAAACATCGAGGGCGCGCATACCGGCGTCCAGGTCTTCATAAACGGCACGTTGTTGCCCGGTATCAGCGCGGTCGCGGACAACGCACAGGCAACCCACGTTGTAGGCTTCGTGCCGGTTGTCGTCGATCTCACTCCGTATGTAAAAGCCGACGGGGCCACGGACAACGTAATCGCGATCGATGTGTCGCGCCGCGATTCGTGGTTTGCCGAACCTAATTTCGCTGAAGACTTCCGCTTTGGCCAGGCCATGGCGGGGTTGTTCCGCAACGTCTATCTCAACATTACAAACCCGGTTCACATTCCTCTGAACGTCTATTCGAACCAAAAGACCTGGGGCACCTATGTGGGGACCGTCTCCGAGGTTCCCGCTGCGGAAGGAACCGCGACGGCGGCCTCGGCTGTGGTCGACGTGCAAACTAACGTGCTCAATGAAACGTCAACCGCCCAGCAGGTCACGCTGACAACCCAGATCGTGGACGCCAATGGAAACGTGGTTGTAACTGCATCACCGATCACGCAGTCCGTGCCGCCGATGACGCCCAGCACTTTTCCATCCGGTCCAACGCCCATGTTCGATCAGAAGATAACCGTCCCCAATCCCACGTTGTGGTATCCGAACAATTCCATCTACGGAAAGCCTTATATGTACAAGGTCTACCACATCGTCAGCGTCAATGGCGTTGTGGTTGATTCAGCACAGAGCCCGCTTGGCATCCGTACCATCACGTGGGATGCGAATTTTCCTTACTTCAACGGTCATGCCACGTATCTGTGGGGCGGAGCTAGCCGTTACGACTATCCGGCCCTCGGATCATCGGTTCCCGATGAGCAATGGTGGCGAGACATGGCGCAGATTGCGGCCCAGGGCGGCAATGTTTGGCGTCCGGGCCACTCGACAAGCAGTGAAGAGATGGTGGAAGCGGCCGACGCCTATGGCATCATGATCGACCAGCCCAGCGGCGACGGCGAGGCCTACTGGAATGCCAGTTCCAACCCGACGGCAGACGATCTCCAATTAAAGCAAGAAGTGCATCGCGACATGATTATCCGCGACCGCAGCCATCCCTCCATTCTTGACTGGGAAGAAGACAACGGGGGAATGAATCCGACGCTTGCGCAAGAGCTTGCGACCATCGAAACGTCTTGGGACAACATCAACGCCCGCGTACAAGCGGATCGCACCTACAACACTGCTTACGGCTTTATGGACGAGTGCGACGGGGCCGGTTGCGAGGTCGGCAACAAGGAGCAAAACCCGAGCAACCCCGCGTTTGGAGCTGAGTATTGGGACAACATGGGAACCGGGCGCGGTTTGGCCTGGGACTATGAACTGGCCTTTGCGGCTCCGTATCTGGATGATTGGCGCAAGGGCAGGGTGGCCAATGCCTTTGGCATGGCGCAATGGTATTTCGCTGAGTCCCCGGGTGAGGATAGCCTGTGGGCGGAGTACCAGAATCAGCCGGCCATGCAACATTTGGTGCGGTCGCTCGGTTATTCCTCTGTAGATGCGAACCGGTTTCCGCGATTGCTCTATTACATCTATCAGGCCAACTGGGTGCCTTACTCAATTCAACCCGTGGTTCACCTTGCGCATCACTGGAACCGAGCATACGAGTACACCCAGGGCACTCCCATTCAAGAGAATGCCTTCAGCAACTGTCCCTCCGTTCGCTTGTTGATCAACGGCGCGGCGAAGGATCCGGTTACGGGCGCAGCCCTTACAGATCAGACACCGAATTCCTGGAATGTGGCCTCGAATACGGACCTAACTCAGAATACGATCGTGATGCCTGGCCAGGTGCACTGGATGGTGAACTGGGCTCCAGGCACGGTCACTGCGGAATGCTTGGACATCAACGGCAATGTGGTTCCGGGTGCGACGGATTCGCGCGCGACAGCCGGGCCTGAGAGCCAGATCGTTCTCAGCGTTGTCCCAGAGGTAACCAAACCGGACGGCACCAGCTTCCAATGGACCGCCAACGGCTCCGACGCCGCCTTTGTTGTGGCCGAAGTGCAGGACACCAATGGCAACCTCGTGCCCACGGCGTCGGACAATGTCACTTTCACGGTGACTGGCCCGGCTACATACATGGGCGGAACGCAGCAACTCGTTGCCGACCCCTCATGGACGAATTACTACCAGGACGCATTCTCTCAAGCGAACAGTTCGGTGATCGGTGGCTTACCCTACGCATTCTTCCATTCTCCCGGCGACCCGGAACTCAATTTCGAGGGAGGATTACAGAAGATCGCTCTGCGCAGCACATTCACGCCGGGAACCGTGACTGTGACCGCGACCGCGCCTGGGCTGGCAAGCAGCAGTGTTACGCTGAAGTCGGTTGCTCCCCCGGCTCCTCCACAAACCCAAGCGCCAGTCATCATCGTGCCTCCAGTGAATACGGCGACGACTGTGAACTATCCGGCCACCTTTGTCGTCACCGCCTCCGGTTCTGGGACGCTCACCTACCAGTGGTATCAAAATGGCGCCGCCATTGCGGGAGCCACCAGCAGCACGTACACCACACCCCCCACAACAATTACAGACAACGGCGAAACCTTTACTGTAACGATCACGAGTAGCTTTGGTTCCGTGACGTCGAACCCGGTCACCCTGACTGTGGATGCGGGCGCAAACGTTGCGATTACGACTCAGCCAGCTTCGCAGAGCGTGGTCGTTGGACAGGCAGCGACACTCAGCGTGGCAGCGACCGGTTCGCCGACGCTTACCTATCAGTGGTATCAGACTGGCTCGGGCGCAATTCCCGGCGCGAATCAGTCCTCATACACAACGCCTATTTTCACAGCAACCGGGACCCAGAGCTTTTATGTTGTGGCCGGCAATCCACTCGGCCAAATGCAGTCTTCTACGGCTGTGGTCACTGTGAATGCTCCCTTGCCAGTTTCCTTCACCTCTCAGCCAACCAGCGTCATCGTGCCAGTGAACGAGCCGGTCCAGTTCACAGCGGTCGTTGCGGGGTCCGCGCCTTACACCTATCAGTGGCAATTCACTCCCACGGGTGGGTCTGCCATCATCCTGACGGGCGGCACGCAACTGTCCAATACGATCTCCTACTCTATTTCCGCCGCTAGTTCGGCCAACGTCGGCGCCTACACGGTGACGGTGAACAATGCCGCGAACATCGCCGCGACCAGCAATGCGGCGCAAATTACCCTTGCCCCTCCTGGAGTCAATCTCGCCCTGAACAAGACGGCCACATCCAGCAGCACCCAGAATGCATGTAACGATGCGACGACAACCCCACCTTACTCAGGCACGGGATGCCTGGGACCGGAGAATGCGGTCGACGGCAATCTCGCCACGCGCTGGGGATCGGCGACGGCGGGAGCTCCGCCGACTCCGCCGGTGCCGGGAGTTGATCCTTCGTGGTTGCAGGTCGATCTGGGCTCAGTGCAGGCCTTTAACACGGTCATCATCAACTGGGAGAATGCGTACGCGACGCAGTATCAAATCCAATACACCAGTGACGATCCTTCCACCAACCCGACATGGAATGTAGCCACAACCAACAACGCCGGCAAAGGCGGAACAGAAACACTGAATTTCCCGACGGTCTACGCGCGGTATATCCGGATGAACGGGACCCAGCGCGCCACGCAATACGGTTACTCCATCTATGAATTCCAGGTCTACAACGTGCCGCAATGCGGTGGCCCGACCGAACGCTACACAATCAACTCCTCCAACGCGGCGCTGGTGACAGATAACCAGAGCGGCCTGATGTGGACGCGCACTGTCGAGACCGACACGGCGCCAGGCTCACAGTTCACGGGAGTGAATGCCCAAGCGTATTGCTCGACACTCAATATGCGGTTGCCAGGAATGTCCGAAGCGCTGGGCATCAGCGGCGCCAACAATGCCACCTGCGCCTTCCCAGGAGTCTGGAGTACGTGGACATCCACGGTGGATCCGAGCAACGCCAATAACAGCGCAATCGTGAATTTCGACGGCACGTCGTCCTACCAAGTCACGAACAACTACCCCGGAGCAACTCTTTGCGTCGTCGGATCAGGTTCAGGATCTGGTTCGACACCTCCAACGCCGCCGGCCGCACCCACGAACCTGACGGCGACAGCAGCGTCTTCAAGCCAGATCAATCTGGCCTGGACGGCCTCGGCAGGCTCGGGAGTGACCTACACAGTGTTCCGCAACGGAGCGTCGATCGCTAGCAACCTGACGGCCACGTCGTACTCCGACACAGGCTTGACCGCTTCCACAACGTACTCCTACACGGTAGAGGCGGTCGATTCCGCCGGGGCTTCACCGGCGTCAAGCACCGCAACGGCAACGACATCCGTAGCAACA
>Ga0187779_10000166_pt1 | contig 48941 bp, 49 predicted proteins | sample 1015_Q2_SP10_10__FD_132435 | JGI IMG/M metagenome (GOLD analysis project Ga0187779, IMG submission 132435) | Tropical peat soil microbial communities from peatlands in Department of Meta, Colombia - 1015_Q2_SP10_10_MG | ecosystem: Environmental > Terrestrial > Soil > Wetlands > Peat | place...
CACCCGTCGGCGCCACTACAAACGTATACCGATGGTGCCCGGGCGGTACTACAAGGCAAGTTTCAACTCTGCTCTGATGGTCAATGGATCGAATCAAATCCTGCGCCCTCGCAATTATGTCCGACAAGATAGCCTAAAAGACTTGTAGCAGAGCATTGATGAAGAGCAAGTGGGAGAAATAGAATGAGCCGATCAGGGCTTCTCTACATTCGATGTGCAACCGTTCTGTTTCTTGCGACCTCCTGCTACGCGGCGCAAAAAGTCACCGCGACTTCAGATAACAGCTTCAACTTCCAAACCGCCAAACGGTATGCATGGGGGAAGAACCATATAATCACCCGCCAGGGGCGTGCCAACGATGCCCTGATCGACAAAAAGATCATTCAGGAAGTCAATCACAATCTGGCTGCCAAGGGGTTCACCGAGGATTCCTTAAACCCCGACTTTTACATCTCATACGATGCTGGCGCTTCGGATGCCTCCGTGCAAATGGAAGGCGAATACGCGGAACCCAAAACTGCTTCGACCGCTACGGTCTCTCCCATCTACGGAATACCGCAGAACGTTTGGTACTCGGTAGACGGCCACATTAAATTCACTATAGTGGACGCAAAGTCTAACAAGCCTTTATGGACAGCGCTAGCCACGAAGAAGATCCACGATCCCCACAAAGGCATGAAAGATATGCCGAAGCAAATCGAGCAGATTGTTTCGAAGACTTTCAAGAAGTTTCCGCCCAAGGCAAAATGAGACGCGCGGATCAACAAACCGCCCTCATCAAGAAGCCTGTGGAGCGCCGACCAAGACTCGACTCGTAAATTTATTGCATTGAACTCGCGCGCCGCTTTCTAGAACGGTCCCTCAAGTCGAAACTGCGGAGGGGATCTCCAAGTCCTCATGGGCGCTACTACGGATAGACGCACTTTCCCTGGGCGCGTGAATCCGTTTCCAAATCTGTGACACGCCGACCACGGCGAGCACCGTCAGAATCGGATCGATCGGATGGCGATAGCGCTGTGAAGTATGCGTCACGTAATAGGGATTCGGAAAAATGAAGATCGCGAAGGTCAGTGGGAGCCACTGTGACCAATCTTTAGCAAGAACCATAATCGTACCGGCCAAGGCCGCCAGCGTGAAAAGGGAAGTATAGACGATGTAGAAATAGCGCACTCCCAGCGGGCTTATGTAGGAATCGGTGTTGGAGTCATACCATGCCGTCCACGTATCCAAAACATGATTCAGAGAGAGCCGGACAAACGTGGCGGGATGAGACTGGATGAAGGAGAGCGCTTCTCTCTCCTTGCCACGGCAGTAGCTCAACTCTCCTTCGTTGACCATCCTGTCCAGCTCTACCGGATTCAGCAATGGACTCTTGTTGGGTGTCCAGATTTTCTTCACGTCGGGGTTGTTTCCCAGCCACAATTCCACCCCAAAATTGGATTTGACGAAGGTGAAGCCACCCAGCCGAATCCAATTTCGGATCGTCCACGGCATCAACACGAGAACGCAGGCGAGTGCCGCCAGCGCGAGAGGAGTCGCGGCAGGAAGAGGAGTTTTGCGACGCCGCAGCCAGAACCATGAAGCGAAAAAGGGAAACAGAAGAAACACGGCAGGGTTCGTCAAGGCGGCAACGCCCCAGAGCAGTCCGTACGCGCACCACCCCCACGGCGAAGTAGACTCTTCCAATTTGTAGCTGAAAACGAACAACAAAGCCGTCAGTAGTGCTGCCAGGCTTTGGTCCCAAATGAAGGCTATGGGCATCAGAATCGCAACAGGAAGAAAAACCCAGGTCCAGGCGGCAATCAGTCCGGCCTTCGCGCCCGCCACTTTTTTCCCCAGGATGAATATGGGATAGCAGGTCAGCGCGGAGAACAGAATATTCAGGAACTGTCCAAAGAGCCCGACCACTCCGCCGTCCTCGACTGAGATGAGTCTTCCTAAGGTAAGAATCCAAACGTAAACCGGCGCCAGCCAGCTAGTTGGCACAAAGTCCGGCACAGGGAACGCGTAACCGTGCCCGGTGATCAGGGCGTAGGTGAGAACAATCGCTTCCCGTCCCTGGCTCTGGTAATGGTGGTGGGGTGCATCCACGTATTTCAACGAAATTCCAAGTGCGGCCAGCCGAAGCAGCATCGCCAAGAGGACGGCAGCTCGCGGTGATTCAAAAAAAGAGACAATCGCGGAGCGTGGCGAATTCATCAACTGGATTCCCCTCGGTTATCGGTCTAGCAAGTAAATTAGCCCGCTTCAGGAAAGGCGGTCAACGAAACCGCAGCCTGCTGTAAGCCAAACATCAATAAGGAGTCGGTGCACCAACGGGGTTTTCGCAGCTCTAAACAGCCAGTGTGTGACAGGGGTCACAATTTCTGGACCTGCGAATCACTGTTTGGGGGCGCCCCCTCCGGTAACCTTCTATGTGAGGAACGCACTTCTCCAGCGTGACCTGTGTGCGTGTGCGTCCTCAACGTGCCGTTTCTGTGCGTGCGAAGGGCCCAATGCCCCGCAGACTCGACTTTAAGCTCATCCTCTCGCTCACCGTTCTGATCGTTGCCATTAGCTGCGTCAGCGGCTTCCTGAACTTACGGATGCAGAAGAACCAGCTGGTGGAAACCATGGTGCTCGGTGCAGACCAACTGTCCCGCAGCATCACCAGCGCCACCTGGCACGCCATGCTGGACGATGATCGCAAGGCGGCCTACGAAAGCATGAAAGTGATCGCGGACAAGCACGGGGTGGACCGCATCCGCATGTTCAACCGCGAGGGCCGCCTCGTCTTTTCGACTGATTCACGGGAGCAGCCCAGCTTTGCCAGCCCTTCGAGTGAAGTGTGCGTCAGTTGCCATGGTTCAAGCCCCATCCGAACCAAACCGGCGGTGAACTGGCGTGTGCGCTATGGGACTTCGCCCACGGGGACCAAAACGCTCAACATCGTTACCCCGATTTACAACGAGCCGGCTTGCAGCAACGCAAGTTGCCACGCCCATGAGGCCAGTACGAGGGTGCTGGGCATTCTGGACGTGGCCCTGAGGCTGGATCCCGTGCAAGAGCAGACGCGAGCGATCACCTTGCAAACGATCCTTTCAACGCTTGTGGTCGTCCTCATTGGCGCGGGATTCGTGATTCTCTTTACCCGTCGATTTGTTGCCACCCCGATCAGCGAGCTCATCAAGGGCACTCGGGCGTTGAGTGCCATGAAGTTGGACCATAACATCGAAATTTCCCGGCGCAGCCAGGAGTTGGACGAACTCGTCGACTCTTTTAATCGCATGCGCGAGCGATTGAAAATCGCCGTGGGCGAACTGAACGAGATGCAGCAGACCCTGGAAAGCAAGGTCGCCGAGAGGACCACGCAGTTGGAGGTTGCCCACCGGAAATTGTTGCAGAACGATAGACTCGCCTCACTCGGGCAACTCGCGGCCAGCGTTGCCCATGAGATCAACAATCCTGTTTCCGGCGTGCTGAATCTTTCGATTTTGCTTGAACGCCTGATGGCCGATGGGCAATTCCCCCAAGGCCGCGAAGCCGAATTCCGCAAGTACTTGAGCCAGATCTCCACGGAAACGGCGCGTGTCGGGCGGATCGTCTCCGATTTGCTTGCATTTTCCCGCAGGTCGAAACCGCAGCGTGTGCCGGCGGATTTGAACAAGCTAGTCTGCAGCACTCTGGGACTGGTGGGGCACAAACTGAAACTGAATAACGTCGAAACCGCTCTCGAACTGCAAAAAGATTTGCCCCTCATCGAATGCGATCCCTCCCAGATTCAACAGGCGATTTTGAATCTGGTGTTGAACGGAGCGCAGGCGATGCAGGCCAAGGGCGGCGGCGAGCTCCGAATCCGCACGCGCTTGCTCCCTGACGCCGAAAACGTGGAGCTGCGCGTGAGCGATACGGGCGAAGGCATCGCGCCGGAAAATCTCTCGAAGATTTTCGATCCCTTCTTCACCACCAAGGCGGAAGGAAAAGGAGTGGGACTGGGCCTGGCGGTGCTCTACGGAATCGTGAAGGCGCACGATGGTGAGGTGGAGGTGACGAGCGAGCGGAATATTGGCACTTCATTCACCGTCACTCTGCCCCTGAAGGCGCGCATTGTCGCCTCGGAAGAGAAAGAAGTCCAGGTACATGTCGTGTGAACGCAATCTATCTGGTAGCGATTGGAAGCGTCCCGTCCCAGGTGCTGGACTGGGTCGAAGCGACCGTCACCGAATGGTGTCCGTGGCCTGTGCGCCGCTTACCGTCGTTGGCCTTTCCGGAAAACAGCTACGACCCCAACCGCGGCCAGTACCAATCGGTGGAGATTATGAAAGCGGTGGCCCGCCGCGCGCCAGAGAATACGGAGCGAATCCTGGGAGTAACGGAAGCCGACCTGGCGATTCCGACGCTGACTTTTGTCTTCGGGCAAGCCCAGCTGGACGGGCCGGTGGCCGTGGTTTCTTTGTCGCGCTTGCGCCAGGAATTTTACGGGTTGCCGGGCGATGAAAGGATATTGCATGAGCGTGTGGTCAAAGAGGTGCTTCACGAAATGGGTCACACGTTTGGGCTCACGCACTGCCCGGAATCAAAGTGTCCGATGAGCCTCGCCACGCACATTGGCTTGGTAGATAGCAAGGAAGAACGCTACTGCGGGCGATGCGGAGAACAGCTCGTGCGAAAGATTACCGCTCCCGATGGAGAACCAACATGAAGAAGGTCTGGCCTATTTTGGTGGTCGACGATGAAGAGGTGATGAGCGAGTCCATGGCCGCCTGGTTGCGCGAGGACGGCTATCGAGTGGATACCGCCCCAAATGGACAAACAGCGCTGGAGTTGGCGAAGAAGACCGACTATGCCATCTCCTTTATCGATTTGAAGATGCCTGGAGGCATGGACGGGATTGAAACCATGATGGAGATGAGGAAGCTTCGCCCCGAAGCGTCCATCATCATTATTACCGCGTATGCCACGGTGGACACGGCGATTCAGGCGATGAAGGAAGGCGCTCAGGAGTACATCGTCAAGCCGTGCCATCCCCAGGAAATCTCGATGCTGGTTTCGCGTATCCTGAAACTCAAGAAGCTGCAAAGTGAAAACGTCATTCTGCGCAAGAAGATCAGCCGGAAGTACCGGCATCACGACATCATCACCAAAAATCCTCGCATGGAGGAGATTCTGTCGCTCACACAGGACATCGCCAGCCTGCGCAGCACCGTGCTGATCTGTGGAGAGAGCGGGACTGGAAAGGAACTCGTCGCGCGAGCCATTCATTATTCGGGGGCGCGCGCAGACAAGCCCTTTGTGAGCGTGAGTTGCGCCGCGCTCACAGAGACTCTGCTGGAGAGTGAGCTGTTCGGTCATGAGAAAGGCTCGTTCACCGGTGCGGAGGGCCAAACGAAGGGTAAATTCGAGTTGGCAGACGGCGGGACGATCTTCCTGGATGAAATCGGGGACATTTCAGCAAAGCTGCAGGCCGACTTGCTGCGCGTGCTGCAGGAAAAGCGCTTCTATCGAGTGGGCGGAACAGATGAAGTGAGTGTCGACGTGCGGGTGATCGCCGCGACGAATAAGAACCTGGCGGAGGAAGTGAAAGAAGGCCGCTTCCGTGACGATTTGTATTATCGCCTGAACGTGATCGAGATCCGGATTCCGCCTCTGCGCGAGCGCCGGGAAGATGTGCCTTTGTTGGCGGAGCACTTTGTGCAGCGAATTGCTTCCGAGCTTGGGAAAGACATCAGCGGAATCTCTGGCGACGGCTTGAAGGCCCTGATTGACTACGACTGGCCGGGGAATGTCCGTGAACTGGAAAACGTCATCGAGCGTGCCATCGTGACCTCGCGGAACGGCACGCTGACTGAAAGCGATTTTTCCTGGCTGACGCAGCGCAACGCGGCCGGACAAAACTGGGACGTGCCCGACGTGCCTCTCTCCGAACTGGAGCGCCGCGCGATCATCGCCGTGCTCGAACGGAAGCACGGCAATGTGAAGGAGGCCGCCGCCTCCTTAGGGATCGACCGCTCCACCCTCTACGACAAGCTCAAGCGCTACGAGATTGTCCACTAGCAGTGCGCTGGTTTTTGCCGGTTTACTCAACAATGCGATTCGTCAGTCAAATTATGTAGGGCCCGCCTTCTGAGGCGGACCGTTCGCGCGAAATCAGCTATCCAGGAACGTTGACCCAAGCACCGTATCCCAATCGGCGTTTGGTTCTGCATCCATCAGGTCAGGCAGGAGGGTACCACCGTCGGCGAGACACGGCCCGGCATCGGACGAGCAAAGCTGCAGTTGCAGCCGCTGCGTCTCTGCTGCCAGCCATCCCGCAACCTCGGGTCCGCTCAGCAGGTGGCGAAGATTCACTGGACCGTAGGGAAGAATCTTCAAGTACCAGCCCTTATCGGGTCCGCCAGTGGAGACCACGGTGCCTGTCAGCGGCGCGCGCACCCGAATTTCATGTCCATGCTTGGTCATGCGCCAGGCGATGCCCTCGCTCTCAATATCCTCGCACTGCGTGGGCAGCTTGACGGAATCCGGCCGGCCTACCAGGCACTGCGCGAATTCATCCAGCCCAATCGTGTACGACCCGTCTTCTTCCGGCCGAACCCACGTATGCCCGCGATGGTAGAGCAGCTTGTTGGAAAAAGAGACGCCGGCACTCCCCGTCGGCGGGCTTGCGGGCAACTCCGCGAAATTCGCATAGTTCGGACAACCGCGGCAATCGAAAGCATTGTCGCAAGTTCGGAAGTCGACGCGTCCCGCAAGCTGGTGACGGCAGCGCCGATCGGCCTCAGGCAGTGCGATGAAATTCTCACGCCAGCACATGGCGGTGGCGCGGTGTGCGCGGAAATCGGAATATGCCCGCCAAATACCTCGCACAAGAGTGGAGAGGATGATCAATATGGCCGAGAAAAACAGGGAGAGAAAGATGATGTGCGTGGCCGTCCAATGAAAGCCATCAACCCAGGGAAACATGCTTGTCCTCTCCTTTCGGAGCTTCAAACAGCGGCAGATAGCGGTAAGACAGCGAATACACGATCACGCCATAGGCAATTACGCCGCCGAAGGTTGCCACCTCCTGCCAGCTCGGCGTGTACTTCAGAAATTCGTCGAACGGCAAGGTGGGTAGCGCCAGCGTCTGCACGGTCATGACAAACCGATTCAGCAACACTCCCCCGCACGTGAGAACCGCTGCCAGGAGCAACAAGCCACGGTGGCGTGCTGTTCGTGGGACGACGAAGAGAATCGCGGGAAATAATCCCAAAGGAACCGTGGCGATAAAAAGGAAAGTCGAACTGAGGGGCCAATAGGAATAAAAGTCCACCGGGCCGAAGCCTAGCGCGGGCGAAGTGAAGTTCAACCAAATGTACGTATCAACCGCTTTCGCCGCGATGTAGAGCGCCAGCAAAACTCCCGAGATAAATCCCAGTTTGCGAAATACACCCTGTTGGACCAGTTGCCGTCCCGTTATTTTCTCCGCGGTAGCCACCACCAGCATCAGGAAGCTTGGCCCCACCGCAAGGGCCGAAAGGATGAACAAAAAGAACGTCGACGGCCAAATCGCAAAGCCCTGGCGATAGGCAAACGGACGACCGCGCAGAACTCCGTAGAGCCCGCCGAGCGATCCTTGGTGAAAGAACGACAAGAACGTGCCGACGCCGGCGAGCACGGGGACCAGTTTATGAAACTGATGTTCAAAAATCAGAAACGACGGAATCTTGCGCAGTTGCCGGTTCCGCAGCAGAACTGGAATGTATTCCAGAATCAAAACCAGCAGGTAACAGGAAATGCAGAAGGTAACCTCCGTCAGCATCGAATGTGTGTTCGGATACCAGAACGTGAACCATGCGCGCAGCGGCTGGCCCACGTCCACCATCAGGACCGCCACCGCGCCGCTGTAGCACGTCAGCCCGATCACGACCGCGCTGTTGAGCATCGGCTTGAGATCATTCTGCTTGAGGATGTACACGAGAAATCCGGTGAAGAACGCCCCCGCACCCATGGCGATGACCGACAGGTCAAGGAAGATCCACATGCCGAAGGCGAACCGGTTGTCCATGTTCGTCTGGTTCAAGCCGTAGTAGAAGCAGAGCCCCGCGGCGTAGATTCCGAGCAACAGGAGGAAAACCCACGGAGCGAGCCAGAGGAGGAAGTGCAGCGTCGAGGAACGCTCCGCCCCGCGGGCAATCCATCGCCGGTCAAGAAGAATCGTTTCAGACATGCTGGGCCTCCGTGGGGTGGTTCGCATTTTTGTCCGCCAGGGCGCGAATCCAGTCTTGCGTCGTCTTGTAGTGGATCTTCGGTTCTGTGCCGATGCGCTCGAGCAGGCGGAAAGAGTCCGGCGAGTGCGCGGCAAGCGTCACCGGATCGTTTGGGTCGGCTAGATTGCCAAACAGGATGGCGCCCGTAGGGCAGGCTTCCACGCAGGCAGGAATGTAGTCGGCCGGATCGATTTCCTTTCTCCCGGCAACGGCGGCCTTTTCTTCGGCGCCATGGAACCTCGTGTGGCACAGGTTGCACTTTTCCACCACGCCACGCATACGCACTGACACGCCGGGGTTCAGGCTCTTTTCCATCCCCGGCGGCCATTGCGGATCCCACCAATTGAAATAACGGGCGTGGTAAGGGCAGGCGGTCATGCAGTAACGGCAGCCCAGGCAGCGTTGCGGAATCTGCATTACGATACCGGTAGACTTGTCAACCTCCACGGCCTGTTGCGGGCACACCGCGACACAAGGCGTTTCGTTTTCACACTGCATGCAAGTTATGGGGATGAACGCTTCGCGGCGGTCCGCGCCGTCTCTGCCGTTTGAGAGTGCGCGAACCAGCATCGGCGTGATGCCGGTGCGTGGAGTCGCTCGAGGAGGCTCCGGCGGCACGTTGTTTTCCGCGGCGCAAGCTATCATACACGCGCCGCAACCGGTGCAGCGATCCAGGTCGATCACCATTCCGTAGCGGGCGATCATGCTTGCCTCCTTGCCGGAGCTTCACGCAAGGTCGACTCTTGATAGAGCTTGGCGGCCAGCGGAGGGAAAACCGGGGCAGCCCATGTCTCGGCCCAATCCGACGCGAGTGCGGTGGGCGTTGTGGCGGGCCACTGCTTCAGCGTGCAGTGGAAACTGCCTGCACGCGGAGCCTCGCCCACCCAGACCGCTCCTTTGCGAAGCTGGTCTTCCATCTTTTGCGCCGACTCGAATTCTTTAACCGGGGTGGGTTGGTCGGCATAAACGGCACCAAGCTTGGTCTTGAAAATCTCTTCGCAGCGCGAGTGGATGGCTTTCTCTGTATCCGGCAATGTGGAATCGATTTTCGTCAGAAATTGCGCTGGGCTAATGGTTCCGGCGGATTGCGCAACCAGGTTCGCTGCGACGTTGTAAGTATCTGCCGCGGAAGTGGGCGCCGTCGGCACATCCGTGAGTTCCTCCAGAAATCCAGGGGAGGGAAGCAGCCAGTCCGCTTTGCTCCCTCCGCCGTCCCAGGTGGCGAAGCGAAATACCTCTGCGTTTGTCTGAGGAACAAATTCCCATGGAACCGTGGAGTCGATCAGCACCGCACGATACGCTCCGCCATCAGCTTCAAACGGAACTGGGGATGCCGAAGCTCGGTTTCTCAGAACAACGCCGCCGGGCTTTCCCACCGCACCAAGCAGTACGTTCAAGGCAGCCACGGATGGGTTGATGTCTGGCGCAATCGCCAGCACCGGGCGGCGCTCGACCATCATGTGCGCCAGTTCGCGGATGCTTTCAACACTCAGGCCAGTCTGCGCCGCCGCATCGGTGAGAGTGACTTGCGGGATGGGAACCTGCGTGGAAACAAGATGCTCTTGCAACAGCACAAGTGCCACAGCCGAAGCCAGCGTCCCCTCGCTTCCTTCTCGCGGGGCATACCAGCGCCACGCCCGCGCGGCGGTCCGCGACAACGTGGGTTCAATCTGTATCAGCCGCAATTGCGGATCGCTCGAGCCCGCGGCCCGCTCACTCCATAGCCGGGTAAATCGTCCTGGTGTGCCCCAACCATCCAGCAGAGGCGCGCCAAAACTGACAATCGTTCTCGTGCTTTCCAGGTCGTAGCCCAAGGAGGCAACGGGAACGCCTCCCCAAATCGCGTAGGGCGTAAGCGCGCGGCTCTCACTGCTCAGTGCCACGCGGTAGCTTGTCTTGTGCCTCGCGGCAAAAGCTTTCAGGACCGATGAAGCCGCCCTTCCCGGCCGCCCGTCGACGATGGCTACTGGCCCTTCCGCGCAAGCCTTCTCAAAAGCTGACTGAGCCTCCGTCCACGAAGCGGTATATCCATGGTGCCGGACCTCGCGCAATCGCCGCGGATGCCAGTTCAACTGGTGAGCCGCAAAACCCAGTGGGCACAGCGCCCCTTTCGTCACAGGATTCGTGCTTACGCCTGAAATTCCAACGGGCCAACCCTCGGCCATGCGCACGCGCAAGCCGCAGCTGGCAGCACATAGCGTGCATGCTGTTTGCTTTGTTTCTACCGGTCCATGCGGAGGCTGCGGAATCCACGGCCAGTTCTGCGTCCAGATGGAAACGTCGCCCAACAGCTTCCAAGGTACGGGAGTAAAGAAAACGCCTGCCGTGACCCCCGCAGTTCCAATGAGTAAGTCACGCCTGGAGACCTTCATGATCGCTCCTTCATTGATGACAACCAAGGCAGCCCACTTCGACCTTGTGGCGGCGATGGCAGCTTTCGCAGTCGGTCATCTTCATGCCATCGCCCGGAGCGCGCCGGAGGCGAGAGATCGAATGGCCCCAAATGTCGCGGCTGTAGCCACTGATGCGGTTCTGTTCGTATATTCGTGTCTGATCGGTTTCGCCGTAATGTCCGTGACACTCGGTGCAGGCCAGTCCCGCGCGGCGCGTGTGGATGGCATGAGAGAACCAGACGTTCGCCGGCTGACGGGAATAGACGAGCCACGGTGTTTGCTTTGACGGCTTGACGTAGCTGTCGACCAGTACCGCTTCGTCCGCCGAGGTTCCCAATTTGTCGGAGTGGCATCCCGCACAGACTTCTGTGCGAGGGATTCCGCTGTACTGGCCGTCGCTGCCGATGACGTGGCAGCTATCGCATTGCGCGAGCCCTGATTTTTCTGCGTGAGTCTTGTGGAAGAAATCGAGCGGCTGCGAGTGACGAACGTAGAGAGCCCGGGGAAAAACGGCCCAACCGGCGATCAGTGCGATTCCAAATCCCAAAAGAAAGACAAGCAGGTTTCTCCTCACGATAGGTCCTTTGGCACCCAGGTTCTGTTCGAAAAAAAGTTCTGCAGCATGCACACGAGTTGTTGCCGCGAGAGCAACTGGCCGACCCCGTGAACCGGACGGCCGCCATCACAATTGAGTTGGAGCGATTCGTGGATCATCCGCGCCAGTCGCTCGTCTTCCTCGGAGTGCCAGGCCGCCGCCGGTGGTCCGGAGATAAGCCCGTTTCGTGTCTGGCCCGGCAATTCCCATCCGGCAAACAACCAACCGGAACCGTAGGGGTCGGTGGTCAAACGCGCGGTATCGCCGCGCAGGTGGCTATTCACTTTTTCAATCAGGAGCGGATTGGGAAAAGTCAGCGGCCACTCCACTCCGTGGATGTTCAAGGCGATAACGGGACGTTGCGTGCCGCGCGTGGTCACAAACGTTACGCCTTCCACGTTCCCCACAAAATCGGCGAGGAACGCGTCGATGCCGATGTGGCAGAGTCCGGAGTCCTCGGCGGCCAGCCAGAAATGATTCGGGCTGTAGAGCAGATCGGAGGACGGAGCCATGGCGCCATGAGGCCGAGCCAGAGTCAGATACGATTCGCAGTAGCGGAAGCCGCCTGTTGTGCAGCGGGAGAGCTGAGATTCGCTGAAAGGAATCAGTTTGGTCGGTGTGGTCACGCCGCAATACTGCACATGGATCTCTTCCAGATGCGGGCAACTCTGCCGCCGGACTTCGTCCTTTCTCACAAGTTCGCAACGGTAGTATTCGGGCGAAGTGCAGAGGCTCGTACTCAAAACGCCGGGCCCCTCGAGGATCAGCTTCCCGACAGGCGCAGCATGGCAGTACTGCGCACGGCCTTCTTTGAGAAACGGACAAGCCATGGCATCACACTCACTTCGATTTCTTCTGTTCCGCCGGTTTCTTCGGAGCGGACTTCACATGTTCGCCGCCATCGGCCATGGTCAGGCCCAATTCGGGCACAGCAAGGCTGTGGGAAAACTCGTCGCGCAACATTGCTTGCATCTCTTCGTTAACGTCGCGCAGTCCATGCTGCTTCTTGTGGCGAATCACCAGCTCCCATACGACGCCGTATGCAACGAGCAGCAACGCCAGCACGACGATGACGCCCAGCGCGATGTTTGTTACGTTCAGCCAAAAAACCCAATCGTAGTTGGACATTTCGAGAATCCTCCCGTCCGCAAATGCAGCGACCAAACAGAAACACTGCACGCCCGGGTCCGACATGGTTTTTCAATGATTTACGTGAGAGACGAGGCGGGAGATTGCTGGATTTCCCAACAAGGCCGTTGGGATTGCCAACACGGTCGGAAAACGCCTGCAACGTCCGAGTATGTGTAGCGGCCGCTCGCCGGTTTTGGGCGTGCGGGCATTTCAGGTTTGGCCGATCTGAAGTCCGGTCACTACATAGAAGAAGGCCCACCCCAGAAGGCGGGCCCTACAAAGCTTTGGATTAGAAATTTCTTCAGGAACCTAAGCGGCGAGTTGGCTGGATTCCGCTTCGAGCTTCGGCATCTTGATGTCCCACGCAAGGCCGAGTGTTCGTAACGTCCAGATGCCGTACCAGTTCACGTCCACTTCGTACCAACGGTGGCCGTGGCGCGCAGCCTGCGGATGAGCGTGATGGTTGTTGTGCCATCCTTCGCCAAAGGTCAGGATGGCTACCCAGAAGCTGTTCGTGGAAGTGTCGCCGGTATCAAAACGCTGCGTCCCCCAGATATGTGTGGCGGAATTCACCAGCCAGGTGAAGTGCAGGCTCAAGACCGTGCGCACGAACACGCCCCAGAAAACCCAGGGCCAGCCGCCAATGGCATAAAAGACTACAGCGATTATCACGGAGGGAATCACATGCCAGTTGCTGATCCAGAGATGAAACTTGTCTTTGCGGAGGTCGGGGACGTAGGGCAACAGTTCGCTGCGGTCCCGGTGCATGGCCCTTCCCGTGAGAATCCAGCCCATGTGCGACCAGATGCCGCCATCGCGCGGCGAATGCGGGTCGCCTTCCTTGTCCGTGTTCTGGTGATGGATGCGGTGCGTGGCCACCCAGGCGATGGGCCCGCCTTCAAAGGCCAGCGTGCCGCAGATGGTGAGAAAATACTCAATCCATTTCGGGGTCTTATACCCGCGATGGGTGAGCAGGCGGTGATAGCCCATCCCAATTCCCAGGCTGCCGGCAACCCACCACATCACGACGCAGAGGATCAGCGCCTTCCAGGTGAAGAAAAAGATGGCGCCGAGCGCGCAAAGGTGGAGGGCGATCATAAACAGGGTGATGCCCCAATTGACGGGCTGCGAAAAGGTTTTGTCGCGTTTCAGAGACGAAAGAAGGCTCATGGTCGTCTAATAACTGTAACAGTTTCTTTCCTGGTTTCGTGGGAATTCCTGTAAACCCTGTGTAAAAGTGACAACGAAGCAAAACGCGTGGCGGGTCTGAAGTTCGTTTAGACGGAAACTTACTTCGCGAGAGTTACGTACATCCGGGAAGGCATCTGCGAGTACACTCAACGACGATAAAACGGGAGGGAATGCACGTGAGAAAAAATAGATTCATGGCAAGTGTGGTTCTTGTCGCAGGGGCAATGCTCCCGGGATTCGCCCGCGGGCAAGCAAAGCACACGCCGACGCTTGAAGAAGGCCTGAGCTTGAGATCCATTGGCTCACCCAAGATTTCACCCGACGGCCGCTTCGTAGCCTACCAGGTGCAACAGGCAGACTGGAAAGAGAATGAGTTCGTACGCCAGCTTTGGCTGGTCAACGTGGAAACCGGCAAGAGTATTCAGCTTACTCGCGGCAAGAAATCGGCAGGCGGCGCTGATTGGTCACCGGACGGCCGTTGGCTGGCCTTCGTGACCGAGCGGGAATCCAGCGCCATCGAGCCGACGCCACCCGCGGAAAAGAAAGAAGAGAAGAAGGAAGGGAAGGAGGACAAAAAGGAAGAAGAACCCGGCAAGCCGGCGGGAACGCAAATCTGGCTGATTTCCCCGGAAGGAGGCGAGGCTTGGCAACTGACCAAGTCAGAATCGGACGTCAGTGAGTTTCGCTGGTCGAAGGACTCCAAGTTCATTGCGTTCTCGGCCAACGCGCCGGAGAGCAAGGCCAGCAAGGATCGCAAGGAGAAATACAGCGATTACGAAGTGTTTGAGAAAGACTATCGCCAGAATCAGTTGTGGTCCGTGGACGTCACGGAAGCAGAAAAAAACTATTTGCCGGCAACGGCCAAACGCCTGCTCACGGATCTTTCGCTGAATGTGACGGGCTTCGCCTGGTCCCCAGACTCCACGAGGATCGCCTTCAGCGCGACGGCCAGTCCCTTGCTCGCCTTTTTTGGGAATCAGGACATTTATCTGCTGGAGCTTACGAAGAATAACTCTGTGCAGAAGATCGTGGCCTTGGCTGGACCGGATTCGGACCCGATATTCTCCCCGGACGGCAAGCAACTGGCGTTTCAGACCGCGTTGGCTCAACAGTATTTCTATTATGCGAACGGCCACATCGGCGTTGTGGATCTGGCAACCGTTCTCAGCAAACCGGCGACCACTCCGGCCGACGTGCGCGATGCGACCGCGAAATTTGACGAAGATCCGTATCTCATCGACTGGGGCCCGGACGGAATTTACTTTGCCGCAGAGCAGAAGACGAACGCGCACTTGTTCCGCGCCAATCCCCAGACAGGCGGCATCCAGCGCATCACTTCACCGGACATTCTGCTCGTGGAAGGCTCTTCCTTTACAACTGACTTCAAGACCGTGGCGTTCACCAGCGAAGATGCCACGCACATGGGAGAGCTGTACGTCTCCCGCGTATCGCTTTTTGCCCCGAAGAAGCTGACGGACATGACCGCCCAGGTGAAGGACTGGACCTTGGGAACCGTGGAAGTGATCTCCTGGAAAAGCCAGGACGGTGCCGTCATCGAGGGCATCCTGCACAAGCCGCCCGATTACGATCCCTCGCGCAAGTATCCGCTTTTGGTGAAGATTCATGGCGGGCCAACCGGAACTTCAGAGCCGACGCTTTCCCCTGCCACCTATGCGTATCCCGTGCAGCAATTTCTGGCCAAGGGAGCGCTTCTACTCGAGCCGAACTATCGCGGCAGCGCTGGCTACGGCGCCGCTTTCCGCGCACTGAATGTGCGCAACCTCGGCGTGGGCGATATGTGGGATGTGATGAGCGGTGTGGATTATTTGATTGCGAAGGGTATGGTGGACCCAAGCCGCATGGGAGCAATGGGTTGGTCGGAAGGTGGGTACATCTCTTCGTTCCTGACAACGCACACGGACCGCTTCAAAGCCATTTCCGAGGGAGCGGGAATCAGCGATTGGATGACCTACTACGTCAATACGGACATCACACCATTCACCCGGCAATATCTCCACGCTACGCCGTGGGACGATCCGGAGATTTATGCAAAGACCTCGCCGATCACGACCATCAAACAAGCCAAGACTCCGACGCTGATTCAGCAGGGAGCCAACGACAAGCGTGTCCCCGTGCCAGACAGCTACGAGCTATATCGTGGCCTGCAGGACCAGGGCGTGGAATCGCGCATGGTTCTTTACACGGGGTTTGGCCACGGCGTAAACAAGCCGAAATCGATGCGCGCGCTGCTGCAATCGAATCTCGATTGGTTCAATCACTACATCTGGAACGAGTCGATTCCGAAGGATTCGCCCATTTACGGCACCAGCGAACTTGGAGCCGGAAAGTAGACCACTACGTGGTCAGCCTGTCCCGCGAAATGGGACGCAACGGCCAAATCCGCAACGATTGCACGGCGCCAAGATCTTCCCGTGGAATCTGAATACGCAAATTGGATTTTGCCGCCCGATAGGTCCGCGAAGTCCAGGCCACTTGATCGTCCAGAAAGCATTCCACGACGGAACCATCCAGGAAAAGGCGCAGACGGTGCGTCGTTGCGGCGCTGGGGGAGCACTTCACGATCGCAGGTCCGATATGCAAAGTGCCTCCATCGCAGTTGGGATCGAACGCTGTGCCAAAGATTTCCTGCGTATCGTCGGAGATGCTCAGATGGACCGCCTGATTCCGGATCAGCAATTCGATTTCAGCGGTTGCGCTCTTGAATTCGATTTTTTTCAGCGCATCCAGCCGGGCCGTTTCTCCTGCGCTTTGAGAGGGCAAACTCATTTCGGTTTCCCGTAGTTGGCCGATTTCCGGGATCACGGCCATCTGAAGTGTTCCGTCGTTCGCTAAAGTCAGGGCGCGAGGCAGTGACATGCATCCGGCCCAGCCGGCAGCGCTGAACTCCGTTTCAGGACGCGTCTCGGTGATCCAGCCCCACAGGATCCTCCTCCCTTGGGCATCCAGCTGAGTTTTCGGAGCATAAAACGCGCCATAGTCCAGGAGTCCGCTTTTTTCGGGATGAAAAACCAGTTCTTTCGGATCAAATTCGCCGCTCTCCCAATAGACTTTTCGTTCCGTGGAATAGAGCAGGACATGCTTTCCCCCAAGCGGAAAAAAGTCGGGACACTCCCACATGTCCCCTGCATCCACGGGATCGCTGGTCTGCTTGCCGTTGCTTTTGCCAGTCGCCAAAGGATGTAAGTATTCCCATTGCCGCAGATCTTTGGAGCGATACAGAAGCACGCGCCCGCCTTCTTTGCGGATCCCGGCGCCAATTCCCAGGTACCAGGAGTTTTGCGAATACAACAGAAATGGGTCGCGAAAGCCCGTGAGATTCGGATCTTTCGGGGGGAGCAACACCGGCTGTGGAAACTTCCGCCAGGTTCGCAGTTGATCGTCCGCTGAAGTGGCCAGGCACTGCACTTCCAGAAAGTTGTGAACGCCATCGCGCAATGTGGCCTGCTCCGGCGAGACGGTTTTTACTCCCGTGTACAAAATCGTCGCCGTGCCTCGGTCATTCACCGCGCTCCCGGAGAAACATCCCGCCTCGTCATAACCGCCAGCAGTCGGAACAAGCGCCACTGGCAAGTGCCTCCAGTGGATCATGTCTGGGCTGATGGCGTGTGCCCAGTGCATGTCTCCCCAAACGGCGGCGTTGGGGTTGTACTGGAAAAACATGTGGTAGTTGTCCTTCCAGTAGATGGGGCCATTGGGATCGTTCATCCAATTGTGCGCCGGGAGCAAATGAACTTGCGGGCGAAGGGGATCGGCGGCAATTTTTCCCTGCGAAATTTCGCTGCAAAGTAAGCGAAATCGGCACAGCGCACGCGCGGACATTATCGTGCCAGACGCCGCCAGCGTTTCCAGAAAGTCCCGCCGGGATCGGATCATGATTCGAATGCCTCTCAATTGCGGGAGCGTTTTGGTTAGGACTAAGAGCTCCGACTGGTCAAAGGATGGCCCAGGCTCCGGTCGAGCTCAAGTTTTTCTTCCTTGCGGAGCAGACGGTGGGCGCCTTTCGGCAGATCGCCAAGCTGTAGGGGGCCAATGGAGACGCGAATCAGCCTCAGTACTTCGACGCCGAGGGCATCGAGCATCCGGCGAATCTGGCGGTTTTTTCCTTCGTCGAGCACGATTTCAATCCACGAATTCTTCTCTCCCGCGCGAAGAAGCTTGGCACGCTTCGCCCGGAGTGTTTCCCCCTTTGGGATCTCGACCCCGCGCTCCAACGCAGAGAGCAGGCGTTCATCCGCCACGACGCCGATCTGGACGAGATACGTCTTGTCGAGATGCGATGTCGGATCGGTAATGCGCGCAGCCCATTCCGAGTCGTTGGTGAGAAGCAACAGCCCTTCGCTAGCCTGATCAAGGCGCCCGACCGGAGCAATCCACGGGTTATCAGCGGGGAGAAGTGAATAGACAGTGTCGCGCCCCTTCTCATCGGCGGCGGTGGTCACAATGCCACGCGGCTTGTTAAGCATCAGATAGATTTTTTCTGCGGCGGCCAAGGCTTTGCCTTCGACCTGAATGCGATCCTTGCCCAACCGCACGGGTGTTTCCGGATTCCGAGTGACAGCGCCGTTCAGGCGGACTTTCCCTTCACAAATCAGATCGAAGGCCTGCGAGCGAGAGCAGTAGCCTAGCTTGGAGAGGGCGCGCGCCAGCCCAACGTGCTTGCCGGCAGCACGAATAGACGAGACTCGATGGGTTTTCTTCATAAGGCCATGGCAGTTTAGCGGGAATTGCGGCGCCGCCCCCCGAGCGAGGTTCGCACAAAATTCCCTTGACAGATATATCGATAGTAGATATATCGGTGACTGATATAGGAAAGAAGAAAGGCTCAACATGAAGCCGAATCGCATCCCGGAAGACTTGCAGCCGTTGCTGCCGATGACCCCGGCCGTCTTTTACGTGCTGTTTTCCCTGGCTGGCCGAGAAAAGCACGGCTACGCCATCATGCAAGAGACATCAAAGCTGTCGAACGGTGAGTTTCATATGGGTCCCGGCACCCTCTACACTACTCTTCAACGCCTGCTCGATCTGAAGCTCATTGAAGAAGTGATAGTTCCTGGGGGAGCCGCACAGCGCGAAAGCCGCCGCCGCTACTACCGCATGACCGGCACCGGCCGCATGCTCCTGGAAGCCGAGCTGGCCCGCCTGGATTCCGTCGTCCGTCTGGCGCGACGAAAGAAGCTCGTGCCTCGTCCCGTGGAGTAGCGCGATGAAGCCGATGGTTCGTGCCAGCGTTTATGTTTACCGGAGCTTGCTCCTCGTGTATCCCCGCGAACTGCAAGCCCGATTCCGCACAGACATGGCCGAGGTCTTTGAAGATTTGTTGTGTGAAGCGGTGGACCAGGGCGGACCAAGGGATGTAGCCACTTTGTGGTGTACCGTTTTCGTCGAACTTGCGACGGTGGCCCTTCCCTCGCGACTGAAACCCAATGTGATCATCGCGGGGGGACTCTCGTTCGTCCTGTCCTCGCTCATCACGTGGGTCTTTCTCCGTGCCGTCGGCTGATCTCCTCATGCAAACAAGTCAAACAGAATCCTCCGCCGGAGTGACAGCAACAACGAGGCCGCTCGCCAAAGAAATTGTCGGCTATTTGACGCTGACATTCCTGATTTCCTGGGTACTTTTGATTGGGGCGGTCAAACTGGGGCTTGGCGAGGAGTATCTGAATGTTGGCGTTGCGGGCCCAACGGTCGCCGCGCTGGTGCTTTCGGCACGCAAGCAACAAAACCGGAAACCGTTTTCCGGAGTCCGATTGTTGTGCTTTTCCGCTTTGTGGGCGTTGTGCTGGATCGTCATCTGTCTGCATTACCTGTGGCGAAGGGGCGATGCGTTGGAGTTCCACCTCAATCCTCTCCTGCTTATTCCCGCGGCAGTACCGGCGTGGATCCTGTCCGGAATATCTTCCAGCAACGAGGGCATTCGAACCTTCGTCAGACGAATACTGCATCGGCCGAATCGTTGGTCGCTATTTGCACTCTTATGCTTTCCCGTGATGCTGGGCGTCCCCAGCGTCATTGCGCACGCAGTTGGGGCCAAACTTATCTCGCCTGAAGGACGGAGCTCAGTAATTTTCAGCTTGGCCGACGGAGTCATCTTCTTCCTGTTTAATTTGCTGTTCGTCGGAACGGAGGAAGAACCCGGCTGGCGCGGATTTCTTCTGGATCGTTTACAACAAAGATTGTCGCCGCTGTCGGCCAGCTTGTTGGTCTGGTTGCCATGGGCTCTCTGGCATGCACCCTTGGACTATTTCCGGCCGGTTCGTTTCACTTGGGTGACGTACGTTCTTCTTCGCGTGGTATTTCTGATACCTCTCACGATCGTTCTGACCTGGCTTTACAACCGTTCGAGCCGATCCATTCAGGCGACAGTGATCTTTCATGCGTGCATGAACACGGTGCCATTTATCATGCCGTACTATCAGCCAGCTTGGTTTCTGCTTTTTGTGTTCACCGCCTATGCGGTGATTTCAGACAAGATGTGGTCCCGCCGAAGCATTGTTCCCAATGAGAACGCCGTTTCTTAGAGTCAGGCCTTACTGTCGGCAGCGAATCGCAGTAAGCAAGACTAGGACTTCTTGCTGGCAGTTGCCGCCTCAGGATGCTTCACTTCGCCGTAGCGCTGCGCGAGCCATGCGCGCACTTCCTTGGGATCGTATTTGAACGGTCCATTGCCGCCTTTGTAGGAAATACGCCCGCCTTCATCGATGATGTAGAGCCGCTCCGGCCAGGCAGCATAAGCATCATTGGCATCGTTGGACATTTCGTCGATGCCGAATGGAACCGGGTATTTGAATCGCTTGGTGAAGTCGTTAGCAATAGCTACTCGGTCCGCAATCGTCTTTGGTTGAGCGTAGCAAACGTCGTCCTTTTCCTTCGCGTTGGATTTCATTTGCCACTCATCGGTCGGGTGCGCTTCGCGAATGTAAATCGTCAGAAAATCAACGTGATCCTTGTAATCGTTGTACAGCTGAACGACGTCGCCAACCTGGCGGCGAAATGGCGGTCAAGTGAAACTGCCGAAGACGAGGACGAGCGGCCTGCCACTGGTCTTTTCCCGAATATGGAAGTTCGAAGAGCCATCAAGCGCCACCAGACGCGCATCCGGCGCCTGATCTCCGACTCTCAGATTGCCCCGGTGCATATAGGGGAACGCGTAGCGGACCATGTAAAAGACGTCCTTGGGGCTGCCCGCCATGAAGCTGAGCGCCACGTACGCGCCGACGAATAGAACGGCCAGGGAAATCAGGATCCATTTGAGTGCCACAGGCATGAAGGCTCCGTTCAGTGATGTGCCGCCATCAAATCGTCGCGCAACGCCTTGTACCGCGCCAGCGCTTTTTCGATGATGTTGATGGCCGCGTACGAGGGGCGAATATCCTCTACCTGCACTTGCTTGCCTTCCAGTTGCTTGTAGTCCTGGAAAAAGCGCTTCAGGACCAGCAAGCGATGCGGGGGAAGATCTCTCGCCTCGATGTACTCGCTGAACTCAGGATCGTTAGTGGCCACGGCAATGATTTTGTCGTCGCTTGCGCCCGAATCGATCATGGTCATGACCCCGATGGCGCGCGCCTTGATTAGAGCAAGGGGTTGCACGGGTTCCTGACAGAGAACGAGAACATCGAGGGGATCATTGTCTTCAGCGTAAGTCTGCGGGATGAACCCGTAATTGGCCGGATAGAAGACCGCCGAATGAATGATGCGATCGACTTTCAGCAGCCCGGTCTCCTTGTCCAATTCGTATTTCACGTTGGAGCCCAGAGGGATTTCGATCAGAGCCTGAAAGTCGCGCGGCAACTCCTTGCCGGGAGAAACATCGTGCCATGGATGCATGAAATAGCGGCCCTCATCAGAAGATGAATACACACCTATTATCGCAGGAGAACGATGAGAAACGTAAGCGCTGGAATCAGGCCGCTTTTTTCGTCCACGCGCCGAGGATGGCGCCCATCAGCACCAGCCCGGCAAGGGGATAAAACTCGTTGATAGCGAAAAGCGTCTTTGGGCGCATTTCGAACATGTAATTCATAAAGGATATCGGCCCAATAAAGCCTATCCAGACAAGTACACCCACCGACGCGCCGCGGCCGGCGGTATTGGCGTTGCGCCAGATGCAGAGCTGCGCCACGGAATAGGCGATCAGCACCTCTAACAGGAACGCAACGACGAAGGGAATGGCAGGGTTCATGCTTCTTGACTGCTCGACGGTTATGTTTTCCAGCGCCATCCAGGGCTTGCTGAAAAGCACTCCGTACCAGAGGGCCCCCAGAAGCCAATAGGCAATCGCGGCAACCAGAATGGCTGGGTAATTGGTTCGCATGGAGAAATCCTCTCACGAGCGCTGCAAAAAGGGCTCGGTTGGTTTGTGTGGGCGAGTCTCTAACCAATAGGTTCGGGAAGTCAAGCCGTGATAGCCGGTTCTACCAGCCACAAGGGCCGCGAGTAGACCGTCGAAATATTCCTCGGTCGAATGACCATGGACGTGATATGAGAGTGCCAACTTTGGTTTAGGGAGGGCGACATGGGGCAACCGGTGTTGTACTGGCAGATCCTGAGCAAACAGCCGGCAAAACTCGCCGAATTTTATGGCTCCATTTTTGGATGGAGCGTCTGGCCGCCCGACGCGCTAGGCAGTCGCGCCGTTCAGACCAACAGCGACGAAGGTATTCCCGGAGCGATCTGGCCAATTCAAGCCGAAGGGGAGAGCATGGTGCAGTTGTTTATCCGCGTGGATGACGTTGCGGCATGTGTGCAACGCGTGCAAGCGGAAGGAGGCAAAGTGGTCTTTCCGCCTCAGTTGATACCCAGCGGAGATGAAGTGAGCATTCTGCTGGACCCCGAAGGCATCCCCTTCGGAGTCTTTCGCGCAGGCAAGAAATCCTGACGATCAGGCGCGCGCTTTGTCGATCATCTCTTCCCAGATGCCTTTGGATTTCAGCAGGAGTTCCACCGCGTCGCGGATCGCGCCGCGTCCCGCGACGGATTTCGTGATGAAGTGCGCGGCGGCTTTCACTTCCGGCACGGCATCGGCCACCGCGATAGCCAGGCCCACGCGGCGCATCACCGGAATATCCGGAAGATCGTCACCCACATACGCGACGGTCGATTCGGGCACGCCCGCCTTGCGTACGATTTCCTCATACGCGGGAATCTTCACGGGCTGCTTCATATAGACAAATTCCATCTTCATTTCGTTGGCGCGGCGCGCTAATGCGGGACTTTCGCGGCCGGTGATGCAGCCCGTGCGGATGCCCGCTGTGTGTGCCAGCGTCAGGCCTTGGCCATCATGAGCGTCAAAGCTCTTGATCTCCAGGGCCGTGCCGTCAGGCTGAGAGAGCAGCATCACGCTACCGTCAGTCATCGTGCCGTCGACGTCCATTAGTAAGACTTTGATTTGTGCAGCGCGCTTCTTCAAAGCGGGGGAGATTTTCGGGCTGCGGGACAAGGGACCCTCCGGTCATATTGTGAATCGTAAAGTGTAGCAGGAACGTTGCGGATTCCAGATATTAGATAGCGCGGAGTGGATGGGGGATAACGATATCAGATATAAGAGCGGACACATCCTAGCTAACGCCGCTCGAGATCTCTGTAGTCTCCGTTCGCCTCTGCGTCCTCTGTGGTAAAGTTTTTTCTTTGTGCAGCTGTCACCACATGAGCGGGCAAGAACGAAAGGGGTCGCGGACTCGCCCTGCGCTACAGGGCTCAGATCAATTCCAGGGTCCAGAGGTCGTGGAGGTGGACGACGCCAAGGACTTTCTGCGAAGCGGGATCGACGACGACAACGGAGGTAATCTTCTTCTTCTCCATCAGGTTGAGCGCTTCGCTGGCGAGCAGGTTGGGGCCGATCGTCTGTGGAGTGCGGACCATGCAATCGCCCGCGGTCATGGAAAGCGTGGCGCCGCCGTGTTTCTGCATAAGGCGGCGCAGGTCGCCATCGGTCAGGATGCCGGCGAGCTCGCCGTCGGCGGTGGTTACGGTCGTCATGCCCAGCTTCTTCGCGGACATTTCGTGGAATGTGGCGGGCATTGGCGTATCCGGCGAGACGCGCGGAACCGCTTCGCCCGTGTGCATCAGGTGCTCGACGCGCAGTAGCTTTTTGCCAAGGCGCCCGGCAGGATGAAGCGCGGCGAAATCGTCGGGCTTGAAGCCGCGGCGGTCAAGCAGCGCAATGGCGAGGGCGTCGCCCATTGCCATGGCCACCGTAGTGCTCGCCGTGGGAGCAAGGTTCAGCGTGCAGGCCTCCTCCTTGACGCTGACGTCCAAAGCCACCTCGCTCGCGCCGGCAAGCGTAGATTTCATATTTCCGGTCAGCGTAACAATGGGGATTTCCAGACGCTTGAGGGCCTCAAGCAGGTTGAGAATCTCCGGCGTTTCGCCCCCGTAGCTGATGGCCAGCAGCGAATCGCCACGTGCAAGCATGCCCAGGTCACCGTGGAGCGCTTCCGCAGGATGCAGAAAGAACGAAGGGGTGCCGGTGCTCGAGAGCGTGGCCGAGATTTTTCTGCCGATAAGCCCAGACTTGCCCATTCCAGTGACGACAACTCGGCCCGTGCATGCCAGTAGTAGTTCAACTGCGCGGTCGAATGACGAATCCAGCCTGCCAAGAAGATCGGTGATGGCTTGCGCTTCGATGCGGAGAACGCGGCGCGCGGAGTCGAGGCTCATGCGTTGCTCCAGCGGCGGACCAGATTGGAGAGTTCCTTGATGCGGGAGAGAAGCTGAGGGAGTTGCGCGAGGGGCAGGGCGTTGGGGCCGTCGGAAAGCGCGGCGGCCGGATTGTCATGAGTTTCGAGAAACAGCCCATCGACGCCGGTGGCAACGCCCGCGCGTGCCAGCGTTTCGATGAACTCGGGCTGGCCTCCGCTGGCGTGTCCCAGTCCGCCAGGGACTTGCACGGAGTGCGTGACATCGTAAACCACGGGGTAACCGAATTTTTGAAGAATCGGGAAGGTGCGCATGTCCACGACGAGATTGTTGTAGCCAAAACTCGCGCCGCGTTCGGTCAGAATAATATTCTGATTTCCCGAGGAAGCCACCTTTTCAGCGACATTCCCCATGTCCCAGGGCGAAAGGAATTGCGCCTTCTTGATGTTAATGATGCGGCCCGTTTTTGCGGCAGCAAGAAGCAGATCAGTCTGACGCGCAAGAAACGCGGGAATCTGCAGAATGTCCGCGACTTCGGCTGCGGGAGCCGCCTGCGAAGCGTCATGAATGTCGGTAAGGATGGGCAAACGAAGCTCGGATTTGATTCTGCCGAGTATGCGCAGTCCTTCGGTTAAGCCAGGTCCGCGGAAAGCCTTTATGGATGAGCGATTCGCCTTGTCGTACGAGGCCTTGAAGATGTACGGCACGCTCGCGTCCGAGGCGATCTTCGCCACTCGCTCCGCCATCATCCGTGCATGCCCTTCGGACTCAATGACGCACGGCCCGGCAATCAGGAAAAGGGGGTTGGGGCCGCCGAGGCGCAAAGCGCCCAGCTGGATTTCACGTGTCGTCATTTTGTGCTCGAAGATAGCATATTCATTATTACGGGCGCCCGGCTGGAACCAACTGAAACCGGCGTTTGCCCGCAATGCGATACACCGAAAAATCCCTCTGGTCCACGGTAAAAATCGCATCAATGGACTCACGTTCGGCTAAATACACAAGTGTTGCGTCTGCAAAGTCCATGCCGCGATCCGAATATTTGGACATCAGCGCGTGAATGCGATGCAATTCCGAATGCTCGATCGGCGCAAGCAGGACGAGGCCGGAATGGAGAAGCTGCCAGACCGACTCGATTCCAGGCTGAAAGTCTCCAATCATGTGAAAAAGTTCCGTGAGAACTGCTTCGGAAGTCAGCAAGGGCAAAGGCAAACGGCGGAAAGCGGATCGGCACGCCTCGTGCCACTCATCGGACTTGTCCAAGGAGGCAAGAAGCGCGCCCGTGTCAGCGAGTACGTCAGCGGGCATGCTTATTCGCCAGACGCTTGCGGATTTTCTGCCGGACTGTCGTCGAGCCGTGCCGGTTCCCGGAAGCAAACGCGCCAAGAATCCGGTCAGCCGCGACGTGCAGCCGCACCTGTTCCTCGGCATCCGCGGTGTCGGCAGCGTTCTTGGCCATCCAGTCGCGGACGGCGGTCTCCAAAACGGCAGACACCTTCACTTTGCGGCGCCTTGCGACGCGCTCCAGGTCGGATTTCAATCCGCTTGAGATTCGCCAGCTGTATACTTCCGTTTTCATGCACTACAGTGTAGTGCATCGCCATTGTTTTGGCAACGGGTTCGGGCGCCGAGGCTATCTGTTCCGCAGCAGCGTGTCGATCGAAAAAATACACTTATCCAGAAGTACCTTTTCGTCGGCGGTGGTCTCGTTCCGGGCGAAAGCTCTGACCTTCTGCAGCGCTAGAATCAGTTCTCCCCAGCTGTCCGTAAGTTGGGATGGCATGGGATAAGCGGGGAGGATGGCTCGTAACGCACAAAGACATCTCCGATCGCACCATCCATAAACCAGCCCTTCGAGAGCACTGTTCAATTCCTGATTCGTTGTTATCATCCGGTTCCCATCCGGATTTAAACAGAGGCTTGGGGCGCGGTGCGCAGGGCGGGGGTGGGGGGCTGAGCCTCTACGGCCGCCACAGCCGTGCTCGGGCGCGACTTTTGGATTCTGTGTTCCAGCGAGGCACCGATGAACGCAGCAAAAAGCGGATGTGGTTCCAGCGGCTTGGACTTGAACTCCGGATGGAACTGGCAGCCGAGGAACCACGGATGATTGGGAGCTTCGACGATCTCGACGTAATTTTCATCGGGAGTACGTCCCGTGATTCTTAAGCCCGCGGCGACCAGTGTTTTCTCGTATTCGCGGTTGAACTCGTAGCGATGGCGGTGGCGTTCGCTGATTTCCGTTTTGCCATAGGCCTTGTACGCGAAGGAGCCGAGTTCGAGCTTGCAGGGCCAGGCTCCCAGCCGCATCGTGCCGCCCATTTCGTCGATGCCGAGCAATTCCCGCAGCTTGTAAATGACGCGGTGCGGCGTCTGCGGCTCAAATTCCGTACTGTCCGCTTGCACGAGCCCCGCGGCGTCGCGCGCGTACTCGATCGTGGCGCATTGCATGCCCAGGCAAATTCCGAAGAAGGGAATCTTGTGCTCGCGGGCGTACTGGATGGTGTAAACCATCCCTTGAATCCCGCGCTTGCCAAATCCGCCCGGGACCAGGATGCCGTCGTAGTTCTTCAGCCGCTTTTCCGCGGTTTCCAGAGAATCGATCTCTTCGGACTCGATCCACTCGATCACTGTTTTGTGGTTGTGCGCCAACCCGCCATGCAGGAGCGCCTCCCGCAAGCTCTTGTACGCGTCTTCCAGTTGAACATACTTGCCGACAATGCCGATGCGCACTTCGCCCTTGGGATGGTGCAGGCGGTTCAGCATGTCCAGCCACGGCTGCATGTTCGCGGGACGATCCTCCAGCCGAAGCAGGCGGGTGATCTGCGCGTCCAGACCTTCCTTGCTGAGCTCCACGGGGACTTCATAGATGGTTTTTACATCCTCCATGGAAATGACGCAGGATTCCGCCACGTTGCAGAAGAGTGCAATCTTGCGTTTCAGGTCGACGGAGATGTGGCGCTCGCTCCGGCAGAGCAGAATATCTGGCTGGATCCCGATGCCGAGCATTTCCTTCACGCTGTGTTGTGTGGGTTTGGTTTTCAGTTCGCCGGCCGCGGCAATGTAGGGAACCAGAGTCACATGCACGAAGAGCGTATTTTCCGCGCCCAGTTCCAGCCGCATCTGGCGGATCGCTTCAAGGAAAGGAAGCGACTCGATGTCGCCAACGGTGCCGCCAATCTCCACAATGACTACATCAACGCCTTCGGAGACTTTCTTGATGCAGCGCTTGATCTCGTCGGTCACATGAGGAATGACCTGAACGGTCTTGCCGAGGTAATCGCCGCGGCGTTCCTTGGACAGAATGGTTTCGTAGATGCGCCCGGTGGTCCAGTTGTTGTCGCGCGAGAGCTTGACGTGCGTGAACCTTTCGTAGTGGCCGAGGTCGAGGTCGGTTTCGGCGCCGTCGTCGGTGACGAATACTTCGCCGTGCTGAAACGGGCTCATCGTACCCGGGTCTACGTTCAGATACGGGTCGCATTTTTGGATGGTGATTTTGAAGCCGCGACTTTCGAGGAGACAACCGATGGAGGAAGCTGCAACGCCCTTGCCTAGTGAGGAAACAACACCGCCGGTAACAAATATATATTTTGGCGCCATCCGGGTCGCTCTTGTCTGCCACAGCAAACTTGAGCCTATCCAACCTCCGCAGGATTGACGTACATATAATTATGTTCGGAAGGCCGGGGAGAGTCAATGCAAAGTCTTGGAGGCCAAGCATCGGAATTTTCGTTTCCCGGCAGGCGTTGGTGTAACTTTGTGCAGCTGCAGGCGCTTAGGTGCAGTTGCAGCCGGGAGTACCGCACGTCAGTTCATTTTGCGGCAGTCCGGGAAACGATTATGCTGGAACGGGCCACCCAACAGGGACGGGGTCTGTGAGGCAGTGCTTCAATTATTGGGATTCATCCTTGAAGACGCGCAATGAGATAACCAAGATCGTGCCAGGACTGAGAGTTGCGTTCTTCGTTGCTGCTTTGCTCGCCTCCATTCTGCTGGTCGCCTGCGGTGGCGGCGGAACCGTTACTCCCCCACCATCGGGACCGTTCTCGAACGCCAGTCTGAAAGGGCAGTATGCCTACACGATGAGCGGGCTGGACCCGAACGGGGCGTATTTTGCGCGCGCGGGTTCGTTCACTGCGGACGGCAATGGGAACATCACCGGCGGGCTGGAAGATGCCCTGAACCTCAGTGCCGGTGAGCCTGCATCGACAACCGCGTTCACGGGTGGCACATATCAAGTTCAGTCCAACGGCCGCGTGGAGGCCACTCTTACCGGCGCAAATGGACTGCAGTTGCCTTTGAGCTTGATGATGCAATCGTCCAGTCAGGGATTCCTGCTGGAAACGGACCTGAACGCGGTGTGCAGCGGCACTTTCTTTCTTCAAACGAGCAGCAGTTTCACGGCGGCCGCGCTCGGAAATCCTTACGTGTTCGATCTGTCCGGAGTCTCTTTTTCAGGTGGCAATGCCGCCCCTGTTGCTATGGTTGGCAAGCTCACCGGCGATGGCAACGGTGCCATCACCGGCGGCGTCATGGACACGAATGACGGCAATAATCCCGCTTCTTCCGGCGCGACGCCGATAGCGCCGGGAACATACGCTCTCGACACGAATGGAAACGGCGCAAACTTCGGGCGCGGCATGATGGAGTTCAACGGGCGCACGTTTGCCTTCTACATCGTGGATGCAACGCACTTTAAATTGATTGAGGAAGATTCTCTGGGAGGCAGCGCTGGCGACGCGCTGCAGCAATCCCCGGGCATCCCCACCCAGAACGGGCAATTCACCGGCAGCTTTGTCTATATGGTTCAGGGCTTCGCGGTCGTTGGGCCACAAGGGCCGGTGGATCTGGTGGCGCGTTTCACTGCCGACGGAAACGGCGGGCTGAGTGCCACCACACAGGACATTAATAACGACGGCAGGTATACGCACCTCTCGGGAAATATTTCGGCGGCTACTTATGCGATGGACACGGCCAACTCCGGAAGCGGGAGAGGAGAGTTCACTTTCACTTCGGGATCGAGCACGTTTTCGAATGTCTTTTACCTGATTTCGCCCTCGCAGGGCGCGGTACTTGCCACGTCGCCGGGCCTTGTCGGCAGCGGACCGATCTACGCGCAGACCGGCGGTCCCTTTTCCGTCAACGGAAGCGTGGGCTCGTATGTGACCAATTGGACCGGCGTGCAATTGGGTTCCACGACGGCTGTTCCGATCCAAGAAGCGTTTGTGGGCCAATACGCGCTGTCAAATGCTACCAGCAGCAACATCGCGGGAGTGACCGACTACGTGCAATTGGGAGTCAGCACAAAAAACGTAAACTCCAACATCGTGCTCAGCGGAACATTGATGATGCAGAACGACTCCACTGCCAATAATCTGTACAAGTTCGTGCTGAACGGTTCGACTTCCGTCACGGTCAATTTCCAAGCTTACTTTGTGAATCCGCGCATGGCTTTCCTGGTGTGCTCGGATAATTTAAGGACGCTGGGCGGGATTGTCACGCAACAATAAGCACGCAGAGCGCGGACCTACGCTTGCGCGCGCTTTTCCTCGTTGAGCAGTTTTTCCACGCGAGCCACATCATCCAGCACATCCACACTCACGGCATCGTGAGGCACTTCCGCCACGCGTATGCGCCAGCCATTCTCCAGCCAGCGAAGCTGCTCGAGCTGCTCTATTTTTTCGAGCTCCCCTTGGGGAAGCGTGGGGTACTCGAGCAGAGCCTCCCTCTGAAAAACATACAGCCCTAGATGCTTCCAATATTTGACGCTGTGCTTTTGCTGCGTGTCTCGAATCCAGGGGATGGGCGCGCGAGAGAAGTACAGGGCATTCTCGTCGAAATCGAGCACGGTCTTCACGACGTTTGGGTCCATGATGTCCCCGGCATGCCGAATTGGCGTGGCGACGGTGGAAATCTGTGCGGGCGGCTCCTCCAGGAGTGCCCCGACAGCGGCATCGATAGCGAGCGGGTCGATGAGCGGCTCGTCGCCTTGTACGTTTACAAAAATATCGCCGGGTTCGTGGACCGCGACCTCGGCGATGCGCTCTGTTCCGGTGCGGTGGTCAGCGCGGGTCATGCGTGCCTTGCCGCCAAAGGATTGGACAGTGTCCAATATCCGTTGATCGTCCGTGGCTACAAGGACTTCATGGACGGTTTCGGCCTGTTTGGCCCTTTCGTAGACGTGTTGGATCATCGGCTTTCCAGCGAGTGGTACTAGAGGTTTGCCAGGAAGTCGCGTGGATGCATAACGGGCGGGAATTACGACAACGACTGTAGGATCAGTCATGGATGAAAAGTCTCCGCAGAGTTCTTCGAGCTGATGCTAGCACAAGGGTGCGCGACTGGCCCTTAGGTTGCTTTAGGACACCTGAGGAAGGCCTTGCCTTCCAAACCGCCGGTGCTATGATGAATCATCCGCGCGGCCCTCTCGGCGAACCGGGAGGTATGGGGGAGCCGTGAAACGCGACTGCAAGACGCGTTCTATCATCAGGGTAGCGATGACCAGCCCCCTCGCGTGCCTTGCGGTTTTGTTGTTTGCCTTTTCCCTCTTTGCGCAGGAAACTCCGCCCGATCCCAAATTGAAGGTCGCGCCATCTTCAGCCTTGGCGGGAGACGCTTCTCACAACACCCCGTCCGTGAAAATTGTGCCGGGCAAAGTGATCAAGGCGGAAGTCGACTTGGCGCTGGTGAATGTCACTGTGACCGATCCGTATAACCGCTTGGTTACAGGCCTGGAGCCGGACAACTTCCGCGTTTTCGAGGACGGCGTTGAGCAGGAAATCGTGAGTTTCTCTTCCGAAGACGTGCCGATCTCCATCGGCGTGATCTTTGACTTCAGCGGAAGCATGGCGAACAAGATCGATAAGGCCAGGGAAGCAGCCCTCGAGTTCTTCAAGACCGCCAATCCGCAGGATGAATTTTTCCTGGTGAGCTTCAACGAGCGCGCCGAGCTGACCAGTACATTTACAAACAGCGTGGAAGATCTTCAAAGCCGGATGATGCTGACTGCCCCAAAGGGCAGGACTGCCCTATTGGACGCAATCTACCTGGGGCTGAGCCAGATGAGGGGTGCACACAACGCCAAACGTGCCTTGCTCATTCTTTCGGATGGAGGGGATAATCATAGCAGGTACAACGAGAACGATATCAAGCGGCTGGTGAAAGAAGCAGACACCCAGCTCTATGCCATTGGAATCTACGACCCGCTTGGTTATCGCAATCGTACGCCGGAAGAACTCAACGGGCCCTCACTGCTTGCCGAGATTACGGAATTGACCGGTGGCCGTGTGTTTGCCGTGGAGCATCTAAATGATCTGCCGGACATTGCGTCCAAGATCGGCATGGAGCTGCGCAACCAATATGTACTGGGATATCGACCAAGCAACCACGTCCACGACGCGCGGTGGCGTAAGATCAAGGTCAAACTGCGCGCGCCCAAGGGTCTCCCTCCTCTCTCGGTTTACGCCAAAACCGGTTACTACGCCCCGGCTCACTGAGCCCCGCGCATTGAACGCCTGCCCACGATTGGCTGTACTTCTTCTGTTCGCATTTCTGGCGTGTGTTGGAACCGCCTTCGCGCAGCTTCCGGTAACGGAACAGGCGCCGCCTCCCCCGCCTTCTCCTGGGCAGCAGAATGTTCCCAATAGCAAGCAGGGAAGAATTGCCCTGAACGTAAACCTGGTGGTGCTGCATACCACGGTGCTGGATGATCGCGGCAAGTTCGTGGAAGGCTTGTCCGAAGATAATTTCCGCGTGTACGAAGACAAGGTCGAACAGAAACTCTCCATCTTCAAGCGCGAGGATATTCCAGTCAGCATGGGCCTGGTGATCGACAACAGCGGCAGCATGCGCGACAAGCGGCCCCGCGTGAACGAGGCCGCGTTGACCCTCGTTCAAAACAGCAATCCCCAGGACGAAGCGTTCGTGGTGAACTTCAACGACGACTTCTACCTGGACCTGGACAAGGACTTCACCAACAGCATCCCGGAACTGAAAGAAGCTTTGGAGCGCATTGACGCGCGCGGCAGCACGGCGCTCTACGACGCCATCATTGGCTCGCTGGATCATTTGAAGAAGGGGACGAAAGAGAAAAAAGTCCTGCTTGTGGTGACGGACGGCGAGGACAACACCAGCCGGAACACCTTGGAGAAGACTATCCGCGAAATCCAGAAGACCGACACGGTGATTTACACCATCGGCTTGCTGAGCCAGGAGAGCAAGAAGAACGCCAAGACGGCAAAGCGCGCGCTGACCGAGATTGCTTTGGCTTCCGGCGGCGTGGCTTACTTCCCGGAAAACGTGGAGGACGTCCACTCGATTTGTGAACAGGTGGCGCACGACATCCGGCACCAGTACACGCTGGCCTACTATCCTTCCAACGCGGCACGCGACGGCAGCTTCCGCAGCGTACACGTAGACGTGATTCCCCCGCGCGGCCATGGCAAGTTGACTGCCCGCACCCGCAACGGCTATTACGCGCCCAGCGGTGGGTCTACCGCATCCGGAAAATAATCTCTCTTTGCATTTGAGGGCGCCTCGGTTCCATCGAGGCGCCTTTTCGTTCTTGTGGAGTTCTTCTATCCGCCATTCCGAACGGAGTCTGCGAAGTGAGGGACCCTCTCAATGGCGCAATCGAAGAGAGATTCCTCGCTTCGCTCGGAATGACGTGCATGGATTACTGCAGCTGAGGCAGGAAACTCTCCCCGTGCGGAATGTACCCGCCGAAATTCTCGGCGATCGTCTGCCCCATATCGGCGAGCGTGGCGCGCGTGCCCAGATTCTTGCCAGCCTTCTGCGCCGGCGAGAACGCCAGAATCGGCACATATTCGCGGGAATGATCCGTAGTTTCCCATCGTGGATCGGGGTCGCATCCATGATCCGCAGTAAGAATCAGCAGGTCACGCGCATCGAGTAGCGGAAGATAGTCCGTCAGCCACCCATCAAACTCCTCGAGCGATTCCGCAAAGCCCTCCACATCCTTGCGGTGGCCATAGAGCATGTCGAAATCGACCAGGTTGCAGAAGATCAAGCCCTTCTTTCGTTCTCGCGCAGCGGCGGAAAGCTTCTCCATGCCATCGGCATTCGATTTGGTGGTGATGAAGTCGTCGACCCCGCGGCCGTTGTAAATGTCATGAATCTTGCCGATGCCGAAAACCGGCACGTGCTTTTCCTGCAGAACATCAAGAAGCATCGGCTTCGGCGGATCGACGGCGTAATCGTGTCGCCGTGGCGTACGCACATAGTTGCCGAGTGTGCCAATAAAAGGCCGCGCGATCACGCGGCCGACGCGGTGCTTGCCATCGAGCAGTTTGCGCGCGATCTCGCACATGCGGTACAGCTCCGCGATGGGGATGACGTCTTCGTGCGTGGCGATCTGGAAGACACTGTCGCCGGAAGTGTAGACGATAGGCTTGCCTGTGCGGACGTGCTCTTCGCCCAGCTCCTTGATAATCTCCGTGCCGGATGCAGGTTTGTTGCCGATGGTCTTCCGCCCGATTTGCGCTTCGAACGCCTCCATGATTTCCGGCGGGAAGCCTTGCTTGTAAACGGGAAACGCCTGGCTGAGCCACACGCCGGCCATTTCCCAGTGTCCTGTCGTCGTGTCTTTCCCCGGGGAGTGGGTCGCGCCTTTTCCGAAAGAGGCGAGCGGTTGGGCCGCCGGAGGAATATGCTGCAGTGGAGCGATATTTCCCAAGCCAAGTTTTGCGAGATTGGGGATGCGGAGCGGTCGCGCCTCCGCGATGTGCCCCAGTGTGCTGCGGCCCACGTCATCGTAGTCAGCCGCGTCAGGTAACGCGCCGATCCCCACGCTGTCGAGAACAATCCAGATGACGCGGTCGAACGGGGGCATGAATGAGCGCTCCTGCGGGATTTTGAGGAAAGACCGTTACAAGCTACAGGCGCACTCTAGCATGCCCCGCGCGAGAATGGGAATTGACGGCCCTGGCCGCAGGGCCTACGATGACCCCGTCGGGCCCACAGGTGGAACATTTGGGTGGTTTCCTGCGTAGAAGAGAATAGAAGGGAAAGGTATGCCTCAAGATTATCGTGTGCGGCGCAGCTCTGTGGTGTTCCCGCTTCTTCTGATCGGGATTGGCGTGATGTTCCTTCTGATGCGCTCGATGCCAGATTTTGAACCCTGGCCGGTGCTCTGGAGATATTGGCCCCTGCTCTTGATTCTTATCGGCCTGGGAATGTTCTGGGACAGTGCGCAAAGGCGGCGCGATCCGCAAGCCGCGCCGGCGTTTCCCATAGGATCCGCCATCGGCACCCTGCTCTTCCTGCTCATCATGGGATACCTGATGTTCCACTGGCACGGAGCCAGGCATCACGACTGGATGAATGTCTCCGCCGGGTCCGGGCATCACGGGCACGAAACCAAAGTCATCGAGTTGACGGACGCGAAAGCCGTGCGCATGACCGTACACATGCCTTCCGGTGAACTGCACATGGAGGGCGGGTCGGTGAAATTGCTCGAAGGCGACTTTTCTCAAGGGCCCTCCTGGAACGAGCCTACGGTCGAGTACAAGGTGGAAAATGGCGTGGGCGAGCTTTCCATCACACAGGAAAGCGCCAGCCAATTGATGCACAACTCGGACAACACCTGGAAGTTAAAGGTGAACGATCAGGTGCCGCTGGAACTGGAAGTGGATGTGGGCGCAGGGAGAGGTGACCTCAATTTCTCCAAGGTGGACCTGACCCGCCTGCAAGTGAATATTGGGGCCGGCCAGGCGATTGTCGATTTGACCGGCGAGCGCGGCAAAGACTTGCAAGCGGAAATTCATGGTGGCGTGGGCGAAGCCATCGTGAAGCTGCCGAAGAATGTCGGTGTAGTGGCCACTGTCCATGGCGGTCTGGGCTCTGTGGACGTTCATGGTTTGAAGGAAGAGGACGGCCAGTACACCAACGCCGCCTACGGCAAAGCCCCCAACACCATCCAACTCACCGTGGAAGGCGGCATCGGCCACATCCGATTAGAACAAGATTAGTTGTCCTTAAGGGGCCGTCTTCATTCGGCCGACCCGTAAGAAAAGCGAATTTGCTGGATTTGCCCGCACTTGCCGAGAGTCGTATACTTTAAAGTTTAAGCAGTGTGCAAAAGGCGCACTGACTGGGCTTCCCTTTGGCCACGAACGAAATCATCGCTCCCGCACCCGTGCAGCAAGAGGTTTTGCTCGTCCGCGGCGCGCGTGTCCACAACCTCAAGAACATCACGGTGGAAATTCCGCACAATGCCTTGACGGTGGTCACGGGTGTCAGTGGATCGGGCAAATCGTCACTGGCGTTTGACACCGTGTACGCGGAAGGCCAGCGGCGCTACGTGGAGTCGCTTTCGGCCTACGCGCGGCAGTTCCTGGAGCGCATGGAAAAGCCAGATGTGGACGAGATTTCCGGCATTGCCCCGGCGGTGGCGATCCGGCAAAAAAACACCACGCGCAACCCGCGTTCGAATGTGGCTACGGCCACGGAAATTTACGATTACCTGCGGCTGTTTTTCGCGCGTTGCGGGCAAACCTACTGCATCAAATGCGGCGCGGAAGTGCGGCGGGATTCGCCGGACGAAATTGCCAATCGCATCCTGGCTCTCAAACCGGGACGTCGGTTTTATGTTCTGTATTCACTGAAGTTGGCTGGGCCAGAGACTCCAGCGACGGGGAAAAAGTCCGGAAAGAAGAAAGCATCTGCGCCGGCCGAGGAAGCACTGCAGCCCGTGCTGATCGAACTGCAGAAGCGTGGATTCAATCGTCTCTATCAGGATGGGAGAATTCACGAGTTTTCCTCCCCCGAATCACTCCTGGACGTGAACTTCGCGAAACCAGTCTATGTTCTTGTCGATCGGCTGGCGGTGAATCCGGAATCACGCGCGCGGCTCGTAGACTCGATTGAAATCTGCTACCGCGAAGGCGGCGAAGCGATTCTGGAATTTGTGGCGGATACGGATGGAAACCCTGCCGAGCGCCTGACCTTCAACGAGCGTTTCGAATGCAAAAATGACGGCACGGTCTATCAGGAGCCGGAACCGCGGCTTTTTTCCTTCAACAACCCTTATGGTGCTTGCTCGCGCTGCCAGGGATTCGGAAATACCATCGACTTCGACTTGAACCTTGTCGTGCCGGACGGAAGCAAATCGCTGGATGATGGCGCCATCGAGCCTTGGACGAAGCCCCGCTATCGCGTACTGATGCAGGAGGCACGGAAATGGGCGCGCTCGCAAGGCATTCCGACAAACGTGCCCTGGCGGCAATTGAGCGCGGAGCAGCGGCGCCAGATTTTGGAAGGCGACCCCGTCAACAAATACGAAGGTGTAAAGGGATTCTTCAACTGGCTCGAGCGGAAGAAATACAAGCTGCACGTGCGAGTCTTCTTGAGCCGGTATCGTGGCTACGCGACTTGCCCGGAATGCGGGGGAACGCGACTCCGCGCCGAGGCGCGCGCGGTGCGGATCACGGGTAAGTCGATCACCGATCTGTGCAAGCTCACGGTGAAAGAGGCGCGCCAGTTTTTCGCGGAGTTGAAGCTCACCGAAGGCCAGGCAAAAGTCGCAGACAAAATCCTCCACGAGATTCGAACGCGCCTGCAATTCCTCGATGAGGTCGGCCTGGATTACCTGACCCTGGACCGTCTGACCTCGACGCTTTCCGGCGGCGAATCGCAGCGCATTCAACTGGCCACCTCGCTGGGTTCCCATTTGGTGGGTGCGCTGTATGTGTTGGACGAGCCCTCCATCGGATTGCACCCGCGCGATACGCAGCGGCTGATCGATATCCTGAAATCGCTGCGCGACTTGGGGAACACCGTGCTCGTGGTCGAGCATGATCCGGACACCATCGAATCCGCTGATCGTATCTTGGACCTGGGCCCGGGAGCCGGAGAACTCGGAGGCAGGTTGCTCTTTTCCGGAACGTATGAGGAGATTCTGACAGATACGAAGTCCATCACCGGCCGCTACCTGAGTGGCGAGACAAAGATCCCCGTCCCGGCTACGCGGCATAAGCCAAGCGGAAAATTTCTGCGGCTCTTTGGCGCCATGCTCCACAACTTGAAAAATCTGGACGTGATGTTGCCGCTGGGCACGCTGACGGTTATCACCGGCGTGAGCGGTTCGGGGAAGTCCACCCTCGTCCACAATGTCCTGTACAAAGCCTTGGCAGCGAAACGAAATGGAGCCAGCATCAAAGAGTTCTGCGATCGCCTCGAAGGCGACCAGAATATTCAGGATGTCGTGATTGTGGATCAATCGCCAATCGGCCGGACGCCAAGGTCGAACCCGGCCACCTATATGAAAGCATTCGACGCGATCCGGGAAGTCTTTGCGGAAACACCGGATGCGAAGCGGCGCGGCTACGCGGCTGGCCATTTTTCGTTCAACGTTCCGGGAGGCCGCTGCGAAACCTGCCAAGGCGATGGCACGGTCACGGTGGAGATGCAGTTTCTGGCGGACGTGGAACTGATCTGCGAAGAGTGCCGCGGGCAACGCTTCAAGAGTAGCGTCTTGGAAGTACGCTATCACGGAAAGAACGTGCACGACGTCCTGCAGATGACGGTGCGCGAGGCGCTGGCATTCTTCGTGAATGTGCCGAAAGTGACTTCGAAGCTGCGCGTGCTGAACGAAATTGGTTTGGGTTACCTGCGCCTGGGGCAGTCCGCGACGACACTTTCCGGCGGCGAAGCGCAACGGCTGAAGCTGGCGTCGCATCTGACTCGCACGGAAAATCAGGGCATCCTCTACATTCTGGATGAGCCGACGACAGGCCTGCACTTTGATGACATTGCAAAACTGCTGGCCGCGTTTCGAAAGCTCCTCGAATCGGGAGCCTCGCTCCTTGTAATCGAGCACAATCTGGACGTGATCAAGTCCGCGGACTGGCTGATCGATCTGGGGCCCGAGGGCGGGGAAGAGGGCGGTAAGATCATCGCCACGGGCACGCCCGAACAGGTGGCGCGCAACGCGCAGTCGCACACGGGGCGCTTCCTGAGCCGTGTCTTAACCAACGGCAATGCCCAAGGCAAGCGCAACGGAACCAAACCGGCAGACGCCAAGCGGCCTGCGAACGAGGGATAATGCGCGCGCAAACTGTTTTGTTCTTTATGGCACTGTGGGTTTTCTCAGCCACTGTGCCGGAGGCGCAGGCGCAACAGAATCCGAACACCATCGGCTCCCAGTCCACCACTCAGAAGGTACGCAATCCACTGAACGACCTTCTGGATGAAGCGCAAGCGGCACTGGACAAAAACGACTACAACGCCGCAATCCCTCCGTTGCAGAAGTTCATCGAGCAAAAGCCGGACGTAGCGTTCGCACATTTTCAACTTGCCTATGCCTATACCGCGCTCAAGCGCATGGACGAGGCCCAAGCGGAGTACGAGAAGTGCGTCGCGCTGGATCCAAAGATGCCTGAGGCGCAGTTGAATCTGGGCATGTTGCTCCTCAATAAGGATCCCGCGGCCGCGCTGACACCGCTGGGTAAAGCGGTTGAGTTGCTGCCGTCCCAAAGCCGGCCACGCGTTCTTCTCGGGCTGGCGCAGGAGCGTACAGGCGATCTGAAAGGTGCGGCCGAATCGTTCGAAGGAGCTTCCCGGCTCGATCCAAAAGATTCGGAAGCGCTGATGGAGTTGGGACGAATCTACTTGAAGACTAATCGTCCGGCGGATGCGGAAGCAAAATTCCGCGCCGTGCTGGGCATCGATCCAAAGTCCCCGGACGCGCTCAAGGGCTTGGCTTTGAGCCTGGACGCGCAGAAAAAGCCCGCAGCCGTTGACGCTTATCGCGACTACCTCGCCGTCCAGCCTCAAGACAACGGCGCGCGAGAACGCATGGTGCACCTGCTCGTCGAACAGCAGCAATTCGATGCGGCGCTGGCGGAGCTGGACAAGAACACGGCGGGGCAAACGCCAACCGTCGAAACGCTCAAACTGAAAGCGGACATCGAAATAGGGCAGAAAAAGCTCGATGCGGCCATTGCCACCCTGAAGCAGGCCCTTGCTCTGGCCCCAAGCGACGCGCAGTTGCACGGCGGTTTGGGACGCACCTATCTGCAAACTCGCGACTTTCCGGACGCGGAAAAAGAACTGAAAGCTGCTTTGCAGTTGGACCGCAATAATCTCACCTACTGGAAAGACCTCAGCTCGACGTTTTACCTTGCCGGAAATTACCAGGCGACGCTTGCCGCGCTGGACGTAATCGCGAAAGTGGAAACACCGGGAGCCGGGCCGTGGTTTATCCGTGCGCTCTGTTACGATAAACTCAATCAGGTAGAGCGCGCCCTCGATGCCTATCGAAAGTTCCTGGCGCTCGACGAGAACAAGAATCCCGATCAGGTGTGGCAGGCGACACAGCGGATCCATGTATTGGAAAAGATGGACAAGAAGAAGTGAGGGCTGGGCCAAACCTTGGGGCTTCTGGGCAATGCTTTGCGCGATGTTGCTGATGTCAGGAACGGCCGCTGGTCTCGACAAGGTCAGCGACTTGCAACAGCGTTTCGACAAGGAAACGCACGCCGGCGCCAAAGTCAAAGAGCTGGACAAACTCACCGACGCGCAATTTGAAGCGGCCCGCAAGGCCAGCGCCGCGGGCGACTACATAACCGTAGGCTTCATCATGGAGAAGTATCGAGACAACGTGCGAGACTGCCTGGAGCTTCTCAAGAAGCAGGAGCCCGATGCGGACCGCCACCCCGGCAGCTACAGGCAATTGGAGCTGCAGACGAGGAGGGGCCTCCGGGAAGTGGAGGACACGATGCTCACCGCCCCGCCGGAATTGCGGCCGCCACTCGAAATTGTGCACAAGGATATTCTGGATATGGACGACGAATTGATCCGGCTGCTGTTCCCCAAGCGTACGCCGGATCCTCAGAAGGTGCCGCCTGTGCCAGAGGAGAAGCCATGAACTGGCGGAGAAGTGCGGGCGGCTCGAGCTCCATCTTCCTGCTTGGCATGTTGATGATGGCCGGTCCGGCGCGGGCGCAGCGCCCGGAGAAGGACTATCTTTCGAGTCTGGAAGCGGACAAGATTCGCGACGCGGAGACGCCGAACGAACGCGTGACTCTTTTCCTGACTTTTGCCGAGGACCGGCTGAAGAAATTCCAGTATGAGATAGAGCACCCCTCGCCGAACAAACACAAGGAAATGCTAAATTATCTGATGAATTCTTATGGGGGCTGCGTGGACGACGCCGCGGACCAGATTCAGTTGTCGCTGGAAAAGCAGGAGAACATCCGGCAGGCGATTGATCTGATGGCGACGAAGGCAAAGCAGTTTCTGGAAATCCTGCAGAAATACGCGAAAGAAGGACCGGAACTGGAAATCTACAAGGACAATCTGGACGACGCCATCGAAGGCACGCAGGACGCGCTGAATGAGGCGGAAAAAGCCAAGGGTAAGGCGGCGCCGCCACCGGTGAGGCGCAAGAATTGAGGCCGCGGCGACGCAATCCGACAAAAGTGCCGGGCGGAGAAGCGCTGATGCAGAGGATTTTCACTCGCATCGGCTGCGATGGGCGTCCGCCTCACTTCCGGATGGAGTTTTTTCCGTATAGCAGCCTGGTGCTTACGATTCGCCGGCGTGAAGAAACGGTGTTCGTCCGTTTTTCGGATTTGTTGAAGCGTGCGCCACTCGAAGTGCTGGAAGGGGCCGCAGCGTTGATCCTCGCGCGGATGTACAGGAAAAGAGCGCCACGCCCTCTCGTACACAAGTACCTGGAGTATGCTCGCTCGGATCGCGTGCGCGGGCGTATTAACCGGATGCGCAGCCACCGTGTCCGCCGCGTACAGACTCTCGCACAGGGGCGCCACCACGACCTGTCCGCCTTGTTCGAGCGTCTGAACCACCAATATTTCGAAGGGAAGTTGCAGCGGCCGCACATCGGATGGAGCACACGGAGCTGGCGGAGGCAGTTCGGGTGCTACGATCCGGGCCCGAATCAGATCGTGTTGAACCGGCGCATGGACCGCCCGGGAATCCCTCAATTCGTCGTGGAATACGTTTTGTACCACGAGATGTTGCACGTAAAGCATCCCACGCGCCGCTCGGGCTGCACGCTGCTGTCTCACTCGCCAGAGTTTCGCGCCGAAGAAAAGCGCTTCGCCCAATTCGCCATCGCGCGGAAGTTCCTCGATCACCTGTCCCGCTAGCGTTCCGCCTTTTCCTTGTCGATCTCTTTATAGAGCTTCTCGATCTTCTTGCGGATTTTGTCGGCATCATCCGCTTTGGGATACAGGTCCAGGTAGCGCTGGTAGGCTTTCACCGCCGGCTTTTTCTGTCCCTTTTTCTCGTAAGCCTCACCCAGATAGCGGTAGGGAACCGCGTATCCCGGCTTCGCCTCGGTGGCGTCCAGAAAGCGGTCGATCGCCGCATCCGGGTCGCCTTTGTTCATGTAATATTTCCCCACCTCAATGTCTTTTTCGGCACGCAACGGATCCCATTTGGGCTGGTCTGGTGCGGATTGCGTCGCGTTATCGGTATTAGGTTTTGGTTTCGGCTGGTCCTGTTGTTTGGAAGGAGGAGTCGAGTCTTGCGGAAAAGCCGGACGCCCCGTACAACAAAAAGCGCTCACGGCCATCAAAAGCACATTCGAATAAACACTTTTCCGCTTCAACGCAGGAATCTCCTCCTCCCTCCGATTCTAGACCAGCGTGATGAGTTGCTCCGGACCTAGTTTCCGAGAAGCTCATCCACCAACTTCTGCGCGCCATACAGCTTCTTCATTGCTTCCGTCATCGCACCGGTGTGCACCGCCACAGCGCGGTTTTGATGGGAGTCATATACGAAATCGCCGACCAGCGATTCGATGTTGCCGTCGAAAATCAGTCCCACGACATCGCCGTTGCGATTGACCACCGGCGAGCCGGAATTGCCGCCGATAATGTCATTTGTGGTCACGAAATTAAACGGTATGGTGAGGTCGAGCTTGTCCTTGCCATCGGTATACCGCTTCGGAAGATCGAACGGAGGCTTGTAGTTAAAGCTGGCGGCACGGTCATACAGGCCGTAGAAAGTAGTCTTGAACGGCGCGATTGTGCCGTTCATGGGATAGCCAAGGACCTGGCCGTAGGAAAGCCGCAGCGTGAATGTGGCATCAGGATACGTGTCCTTGCCATATACCGCGAAGCGAGCCTTGCCCAGAAGTTCGCCGGCGCGCTGCTGGACGCTCTGCACATTCTCCTCATTCCACTTGATCTGCTCGCGGCGGATAGGATCGGTTCGGCGCGCCATGGCGATCATGGGATCGGTGGACGCGTCGATGGCAGCCTGGCCGCCATCAATGAGTGACTTGCGAAACGCGGGATCTGCCACTTTCGTTCCGTTGACGAGGTAAGCAGCTGCGTCCTTCGGCGAGCGCCCGTCGAGCACTGCCTTCAGGAACGGATCGTCGGCGCCGAGTTCTTTTACGTCCAGCTCCAGAGCGCCCGCCATGCGCGCGATCTCCAGTTCCGGATAGATCGGAGCGGGAGAGAACAGCCGGTGCTTTAGCGATTCCAGTTGCGAATCATGGTAGCCGGGCAGCCGTTCGCCATCGGGCTTTTTGATTTCCGCCACGTAAGTCACGATCTGTGCAGCCAGCATGGAAAGTTGCGAGTCCGTATTGCGGAAGATCTGCTGCTTGATGCGGGGACGCAATTTTGCCAGAGCTTCGTCTTCCATCGTCCAGGCACCGCTGTATTCTTTCTTCCACTCGGGATTCGCGTTCACCCGGTTCCGGAAATCTTCATCTTCCTTGCGTTTCTTCTCCATCAGGTTTTTGTCCTGGAGCCCGTCGCGGCGGCCTTCGAACACCTTGCGGCTGTTTTCCAGGCCGAAAATAAGCGTGGTGGCTTGGCGAGACTGTTCGGGGCCGCGTGCCGAGTACTCTTTCAGCGTGGCGATGCGTGCCTTCAGAAATTCAATGATGTAAGCAAGCGTGTTGTCGCGAAGGTTCTCCAGATAGGAGTAAGTCACCAGACGTTCCGTGCCGCCGGGATGCCCGGACACGAAAACCAGTTCCCCGTCACCGGCGCCTTGCGGATTCCATTTCAAGTAGTCCTTGCTGTCGATCGGTTTGCCGTTCTCATACACCCGGAACAGCGCCATATCCAGGTCGTAGCGTGGGTAAGTGAAATTGTCCGGATCGCCGCCGAAGAAAGCCGTTTGCTGTTCAACAGCGAACACCAATCGTACGTCTGTGTATTTCTTGTAGCGGTAGAGCCAGTATTCGCCGCCGGCATAAAGAGTGACGACGTCGGATCGGAAGCCGGTCTTTTCCGTGCTCTCACGCTCGATATCGGCAATCGCCGCCTTGCGCTTGGCAAATTCCTCTTCTGTAGTCTTGGCCGTCTTCACCGCAGCGTTCACTCTGTCCGTGACGTTTTCTGTGGAGACCAGAACGTTGACCTCGAGATCGGGCGACTTCATTTCCTCTTCCGGTGTGGCGGCGTAAAAGCCGTCGCGGACGTAGTCATGCTCGGCACTGGAGTTCTTCTGCAGCTGGCCGAGGGCGACGTGATGGTTGGTAAGCAGCAGGCCATGAGGGCTGACGAAGGAGCCGGAGCCCCCGTCATTCAGACGGACGCTCGAGAGCCGCAAATGGTCCAGCCATTGCTGGGTTGGCGTAAAGTTGTATTTTTCTTTCAACTGTTTCAGGGGAGGATTATCGAAAGTCCACATGCCTTCGTCTGCGGGGATGGCTGGGCAGAGGAGCGCTGCCGCCAGCAGAGCGGCCGAGGCTTGCCGGACAAAGTTCATTGAGTTCACGGAGGGTATCCTCTTTTCTACGGGAGTGAGGCCGTGGAGCACGGCTTCTGAAAGTATATACGAGTCCATGACCGCGAGCATTTCATAGCCTGCTTGCCAGAAGGGCCACAATTCGCATCGAACGGGAACTGGCCGTAGAATGAAAAAGCGGGCATGCACGAGGCCCGCGCCGCGAACAGCATGGAACCCCGAGAAAAAGCCGGGTTGTTGCCCGAAAAACCGGGCGTCTATCTGTTCAAAGACGCCGGTGGCACAGTCGTCTACGTCGGGAAGGCACGCTCCCTGCGCAATCGAGTGCGCTCTTACTTTCTGGAATCGCGCTGGGTCGACGCGAAAACCGGCTCGCTGGCGCGGGAAATCGCCGATCTGGAAACTATCGTCGTCGATAACGAGCGCGAAGCCCTGGCGCTCGAAAACAACCTGATCAAGCAATACAAGCCCAAATTCAACGTGATGCTGCGGGACGACAAGACCTACCCGTATCTCAAGTTGACGATGGCCGAAAAGTATCCGCGCGTCTATTTCACGCGAAAGGTGAAGAAGGATGCCGCGCTCTATTTCGGGCCGTATTTTCCTGCGGGGCTGGCGCGGCGCATCCTTCACTTTGTCCACAAGCGCTTCCTGGTGCCGTCATGTTTTGTGGATCTAACCAAGACGCACCCGCGCCCGTGCTTGCAGTACTACATCAAACGCTGCCTGGGGCCGTGCGTGGCAGGGCTCACAACCGACGAGCGGTATGCGGAGGCTGTCCGTGACGTGCGCATGTTCCTCGAGGGGCGCCGGCACGACCTGATGAAGAGCATCGAAGCGCGCATGATGACCGCGGCCGAGCAAGAGCGTTTCGAAGAGGCGGCTTCCTATCGCGACCTGCTGCGCACGATGGAGGACATTGAAGAGCGGCAGAGAATCGCTGCGGCTCAAGGCGACGACACGGACGTCATCGCCTATTACGCGGAGCCGCCGCTCGTCGCGGCCAATGTGTTTCACCTGCGCGGTGGCCGCATCGTGGATCGCCGCGAATTTTACTGGGAAGAACTGGAAGAGTTCGACCCGCACGAGTTTGTAGCCTCGCTGCTGAAGCAGCTTTACCTCGAGGCGGAATACCTGCCGAAAATGATCCACGTACCTATCGATTTCGAAGAGCGCGAACTCCTTGAGGAAACTCTCAGCGACCGGGCGGGCCACAAGGTGGAGATCTTTACGCCACAGCGCGGAAGCAAGGCGGCGATTCTCGATCTTGTGGAGAACAACGCCAAGCATTCCTTCGAACAGCGCTTCCGCGTACTGAAGCCGACTTCAAAAGCGATCGGCGAAGCGTTGCAGAACGCGTTGAACCTTCCCGACGAACCGAAACGCATCGAGAGCTTCGACATTTCTCACATCCACGGGACGGATACAGTTGCGTCCATGGTGGTGTGGGAGGGCGGCCGGATGAAGAAATCCGATTACCGCAAATTCATCATCCGTGGTGACGCCGGGCCGGGGGGAAGACCGCGCAGCGAAAACGATGACTTCGCAAGCATGCACGAAACCATCACGCGTCGGTACAAGCGCCTGCAGGAAGAGCAAAAGCCCATGCCCAGCCTGATCCTGATCGATGGCGGCTTGGGACAATTGCACGCGGCCGCCCAGGCGCTCGACCAGTTGCAAATCATCAATCAACCCATGGCCAGCATCGCCAAGAAAGAGGAAATCCTCTACGTGCTGGGGCAGGAGAATGAGCCGATTGTTCTGGAGCGTCATTCCCCCGTGCTCCACCTGATTCAGCAGATTCGCGACGAGACGCACCGCTTCGCCGTGACCTTCCACCGTCAGCGCCGGGCCGCCCGGCAAACACATACCGCCTTGCTAGACATCCCCGGGATCGGCCCTAGGACTTCACAAAAGTTGTTACAAAGATACGGAAGCATTGCGAACCTGCGACGAGCCACGGTAGAGGAACTGAGTCGGATTGTGACCCGCAAGAGTGCCGAAAAGATCGTGGAGCACTACGGAAAAGAGGGCTGACCATCGCTAACCTATATATTCCTATAAATAGGTTAGGCCATATTGTCACTCGGACCCTGCTATGCTACGGTTTTTGTGGAGGTTATCATGGCTGATAACGTGGGTTCCAAGGTTAGCTTTTTCCTGGTCGGTGTTGGCATTGGGGCGCTTCTGGGCGTGTTGTTTGCGCCGAAATCCGGCGAAGAGACTCGCGACTACCTCGGCAAGCGTGCCGATGAGGGCCGTGAATTCGCTCAGCGGAAGGCGCGCGAGCTTCGTGACCGTGCGGATGAACTGATCGAGCGCGGCAAGGACGTGGCTGCCCGGAAAAAGGATTCGTTGACCGCAGCGGTGGAAGCGGGCCGGGAAGCGTTTTTGCGCGAATCCAAGTCTTAGGGGATTCACTTGAAGTTGCAAGGCGTTTCCGTGTATTGGGCGGAAAGGGTGGGGTGTGAATGCAATTCTGGATGGAATTCTTTAGCATTGTGGCCGCCATCGCGCTCGTGGTGCAGGTGGGCATCCTGATTGGGCTGTTCCTGCAGCTCAAGAGGACTACCGAATCGATCAACCGGATGGTGAACGATCTGCACACGCGGATCGGGCCAATCCTCACGCGGACGCAGATCCTGCTTGACGACACTCAGCCAAAAATCACTGCTCTTGTCGACGACGCCTCGCACGTCGTTTACCTCGCGCGGACGCAGGCGCAAAAGATGGACAAAGTGTTCACCGAGGCCTCGGACCGGTTGCGTGGACAATTGGTGCGCGCCGATCGGATTCTGACGGGAACGCTGGAGGCGGTCGAAGACGCAGGGGAACAAGTTCGCCGCAGTTTTCTGCGCCCCGTGCGGACAGCCTCCGCGTTGGTTCAGGGCATCAAGGTCGGACTGGACTTTTTGCGCTCACATCGCGGGCGGCGGGATGACAGGCCCGAAAGAGTCGAGCAGCAAGAAGACGAACTGTTCATTTGAGGAAGTTAGAAGTCAGAAGTTTGAAGTTCGTAGTAGTCGCCCCTTGTTGATTCCGAACTTCCGGCTACGGACTTCAGACTTCCGACTCTGAAAAACTCAAGACTGATTACTTCCCGATCCATCCACCCGCAAGCACAAGATCACCGTCATAAATCACAGCCGCCTGTCCGGGTGTGATCGCGCGCTGCGGCGTTTCAAATGTGATTCGGGCACGCAGGCCTGGTAAAGCTTCGACGGTAGCAGCGGCAGGTTCGTGCTTGTGTCTGATTTTCACCTGCGCGCGCAACGGAGCCGCGGGCTGGTCAATCGAAACCCAATTCACGTTCTCGATTTCAAGGGTCGTGGCTCGTAGCGCGTCGTCTTCGCCTACGATCACCAGATTCTTCTCCGGATCGATTGCCAGCACATAAATTGGCTTACCTGTGGTGAATCCGAGGCCTTTGCGCTGGCCAATCGTGTAATTGTGCACACCGGAATGCCGGCCGAGCACGGTGCCGTCTTCGGTGACAATCTCGCCTTCCTTATCAACCAGGGCTTTACCGTCTTCCCGCGCGTAGGCGTGGATAAACTGCACGTAGTTGCCGTTCGGAACGAAACACAACTCCATGCTCTCGGGCTTTTCTGCGACCGGAAGATTCACGTTACGCGCCAGTTCGCGCACCTCTTCCTTACTGAGTTCGCCGAGGGGAAACTCACTGCGCGAGAGCTGCTCCTGGCTCAAGCCCCAAAGAAAATAGGACTGGTCCTTTGAATCGTCACGGGCGCGCAGAAGCTCGTAGCGGCCGGTCAGTTCGTTCTTGCGAATTCGCGCATAGTGGCCGGTGGCCAGCCGCTCCGCGCCGATCTGCCGCGCCATCCGCAGCAGAGGCTCAAACTTCACGTCGGTGTTGCAGTTGGTGCACGCAATCGGCGTGCGACCGGCAAGGTACTGTTCCACAAATGGGCGCACCACGCGCTGTTCAAACTGCTCTTCAAAGTTCACCACATAGTGCGGAAAATTCAGATGCTGGGCCACGCGCTTCGCGTCGTACACATCGTCCAGCGAGCAGCAACGATGCTGCGCGGGTCCCTCGCCTTGCAGCTCGGGCAGCCGCCTCTGATTCCAGAGTTGCATCGTCAGCCCCACGATGGGACGTCCCTGTTGCTGCAGAACCGCCGCAACCGTGGAGGAATCCACACCGCCGGACATGGCAACCGCGACGAGACCAGGCTGCACCTCAGCCACCGCGGGCAGGGAATCCATTTGTGCTTGCGTAGACATGCCTTAACTATTTTACAGGGAATGCGTCAGTGATGCGCGGAGACCTCTTTTTTATACGCGGGCGCAACCTGACGCAGTTGCGCAACGGCAGTGGGCACGATCTCGATTGCCGCATCGATCTCGGCTTCCGTCGTGTGCCGCCCAAGGCTGAATCGGACGCTCGCTCGCGCGTCCGACGCAGGCATCCCAATAGCCGTTAGAACGTGCGAGGGCTCAACCGCTCCCGAGGAGCACGCCGCTCCTGTGGAGCAGGCCAGACCCTTCAGGTCAAGCGCAATCACGAGCGCCTCGCCTTCAATCCCAGGGAACGTAATGTTCGAAGTATTCGGAGTCCGAGAAGTGGTCCCGCCCTTGACTCGCGCGTCAGGAACACGCGAAGTCAATCCTTGTTCGAATCGATCACGCAACGCGGAAATGCGCGCCGCGTCTTCGGTGAGCGACAATCGCGCCAGTTCCGCGGCTTTTCCTAACCCCACGATCCCCGCCACATTTTCCGTGCCTGGCCGGAATCCGCGCTGGTGGTGTCCGCCGAATAACAGTTGCTGCAGCCGCGTACCGCTCTTGATATACAGCGCGCCAACACCCTTAGCCGCACAAATCTTGTGACCGGAAAGCGAAAGCAAGTCAACCTGGCAAGCTTTCACATCCACGGCAATCTTCCCCACGGATTGCACGGCATCAGTGTGGAAATAGATGTCGTGTTCCGCGGCGATTTCCCCAATCTCTGCAAGACGCTGAACCACGCCAATCTCGTTGTTGGCATGCATCACGGTGATCAGCGCCGTCTCCGGCCGGATGGCCTTGCGCAGG
>Ga0187779_10000167_pt1 | contig 48652 bp, 49 predicted proteins | sample 1015_Q2_SP10_10__FD_132435 | JGI IMG/M metagenome (GOLD analysis project Ga0187779, IMG submission 132435) | Tropical peat soil microbial communities from peatlands in Department of Meta, Colombia - 1015_Q2_SP10_10_MG | ecosystem: Environmental > Terrestrial > Soil > Wetlands > Peat | place...
CTCCGCCCCAGATGTGGAACACCTGGCCGGTGATTGCCTGCGCCTCGTCCGCGCAGAGCGCGACGACGACGGTGGAGATGTTCGAGGGGTCGAGCGGATCGAAGCCCTCCTCCGGCGCGCTCATCTGGAACGTCTCTTCGGTCATGCGCGTTCGCGCGTTCGGTGCGAGACAGTTGACGGTGACGCCGTAACGGCCGAGCTCTTGCGCGGCGATCACCGTGAACGCAGCGATGCCCGCCTTCGCCGCGCCGTAGTTCGCCTGGCCGACGTTCCCGAACACGCCGGAAGGGCTCGACGTGTTGATCACGCGCGCGCGGACGTCTTCGCCTGCCTTCGACCGCTCGCGCCAGGACGCGGCCGCGTGGTGAGTCGTCGCGAAGTGTCCCTTCAGGTGCACGGCGAGGACGGCGTCCCACTCGTCCTCCTCCATGTTCACGATCATCCGGTCCCTGAGGATCCCCGCATTGTTGACGAGGATGTCCAGTCGCCCGAAGGACTCGATCGCCTGGTGGACGAGCCTCTTTGCTCCGGCGAAGTCGGCCACGTTCTCCGCATTCGTGATCGCCTCGCCGCCCGCGGTGCGAATCTCGTCGACGACGGTCTGGCCCGGGCTTGGGTCGCTCCCCTCGCCGGCCAGCGAGACGCCGAGATCGTTGACGACGACGCGGGCGCCCGCCCGCGCGAGGGCATGTGCGTGTGCGCGCCCGATGCCTCGGCCGGCGCCGGTCACGATCGCCACCTTTCCGCTCAGGTCGGGCATGCCCTCCTCTCGCCAGCGTGAGCCGCTGACATTACAGCTGTCGTGGCGCTCTCTTCGCACGGGAGGGATCGCATGAAAGTCCGCCTCCTGCTCACTAGGCTGCGCGGCGATGGCGCTCCTCGAGCTACGCGACGTCGAAGCCCGTTACGGTCCGGTCAAGGCGCTGCACGGCGTATCGCTCAGCGTCGACGAGCATGAGATCGTGGCGGTGCTCGGAGCGAACGGCGCCGGGAAGACGACGACGTTGCGTGCGATCTCGAACACCGTTCGACGCAGCGGCGAGATCACGTTCGCCGGCAAGTCGCTCGCCCGTCGGGGCCCGGAGGCGATCGCGCGGCAGGGCATCGCGCACGTTCCGGAAGGCCGCGGCACCTTCGCCGACCTGACCGTCGGCGAGAACCTCCGGCTCGGCGCGTACACGCGTCGCGGCCCGCTGAAAGACGACCTCGATCGTGTCAAGACGTACTTCCCCTGGATCGAGGAACGCACCGGCCAGCAGGCGGGGACGCTCAGCGGCGGAGAGCAGCAGATGCTCGCCCTCGGCCGCGCGCTGATGCAGCGGCCGAGGCTTCTGCTCCTGGATGAACCGTCGCTCGGTCTTGCGCCGCTCGTCGTCACCGAGATCTTCCGGATCGTCGGCGAGCTGAACGATCGCGAAGGGATGACCGTCCTCGTCGTCGAGCAGAACGCGAACGTCGCGCTGCGTGCCGCCGGAACGGCGTACGTCCTCGAAGCAGGCCGGGTCACGATCGCCGGCCCGAGCAGCGAGCTCCGCAAGAACGACTCGGTCCGACGCAGCTACCTGGGCTACTGAGCATGCGCCTCGGCTTCTCCATGGGCTACGCGCCGCCGGGAACGAACCCGCTCGAGCTGATCTCGCTCGCGCAGGAGGCGGAGCGGCTCGGCTATGACTCCGCGTGGGCGTCCGAGGCGTGGGGCACGGACGCGGTCACCGTCCTTTCCTGGCTCGCGGCGACGACGACCACGATCAAGATCGGCTCCGCGATCATGCAGATCCCCGGCCGAACGCCGGCCAACGCGGCAATGACGGCTGCGACGCTCGACCTGATGTCCGGCGGACGCTTCCTGCTCGGGCTCGGCACGTCCGGCCCTCAGGTCGTCGAGGGCTGGCACGGGCAGCCGTGGGGGAAGCCGCTGACGCGGACGCGCGAGTACGTCGAGCTCGTGCGTGCGGCGCTCCGGCGGGAGACCGTCGAGCTCCACGGCTCGCAGTACGACATTCCGTACTGCGGGCCGGGATCGACCGGTCTCGGCAAGCCGCTGAGGCTGATGCTGCGACCGCTGCGCAGCGAGATCCCGATCTACTTGGCTGCGCTGAGCCCGAGGAACGTGCAGCTCGCGTTCGAGCTCGCCGACGGCTGGTTACCGATCTTCTTCTCTCCGGAGCGCGCGCGCTCGACGTTCGGCTACGTTCCGCGTGACGACTTCGACGTTGCGCCGTCGGCGTACGTCGTCGTCACTGACGACCTTGAGTCGGGACGTGACTTTCTGCGCCCGATCCTCGCGCTGTACGTCGGCGGCATGGGCTCGCGCGGCGTGAACTTCTACAACGAGCTCGTCAGGCGGTACGGGTACGAGGCCGACGCCGACCGCATCCAGCGGCTGTACCTCGAGGGCAAGCAGCGCGCGGCGATCGCCGCCGTTCCCGACGCGCTGGTCGACGAGGTGGCTCTCGTCGGTACGCCCGAGCGGATCGCAGACCGTCTCGCTGCGTGGCGGGAGTCCGGCATCACCACGCTGCTCGTGTCGACACACGATCCGGTTGCCCTGCGGACGATGGCCGAGCTCGTGCTATGAGGGAGGCGTCGATGGATCCGATCCGCGAGCACGTCGAGCACGACGCAGTCGTCGAACTGATCCGGCGCGAGATCACGCCGGAGCTCTACGCCGAGATCCGCGAGCTCTGGAAGAAGCACTCGATCGCCGAGGACGAACGCGACCTGCCGAGCCTGATCGCGACGCTGACAGAGGACTGCGTGTACGAGCTCGATCAGGCCGGACGGCGGTGGGAGGGCCACGCAGGGGCGATGCGCTTCTACACGGAACTACTGACCGCGTTCCCCGACATCCGCTTCGACCTGACCGACATCGTCATCGGTCCCCAGGGCGTCTGCGAAGAGGCTCGGGTCACCGGGACGCACCGCGAGGAATGGATCGGGTACCCGGCGACCGGCGAGCCATTCTCGTGGCGCGTCCTGATCTTCTTCCCGTGGGATCCCGAGCGGCACCTCTTCGGCGGCGAGAAGATCTACGTCGACTGGGACGCCTTCAGACGTTCGGCATAGCGTGACGCGCACGGTCGACGACGTCCGCGAGATGGCGGACGGAATCGTGCGCGTCACGTGGGCGCTCCCCCTCGGGATCGACCATGTCCACTGCTACCTGTTGCGTCGACGCGACGGTTCTTGGATCGTCGTCGACGCAGGGCTCGGCCTCCCCGGTGCGGGCGAGCGCTGGCGCAGAGTGCTCACGGATCTCGGCGTGGACGTCGAGCGGATCGTCGTCACGCACTTCCATCCGGACCACGTCGGCGCGTGCGCGATCCTCGCGGAGGCGACGGGCGCCCCGGTGTTCCAGGGGCGGATCGACCATGCACAGAGCGAGCGCACGTGGGGCGCCGATCGGGATGCCGTGCAGCTCCCTGAGCACATGCGCCGGCACGGGATGCCGGAGGCGGAGGTCGAGGCGCTGCGTGCGGACACCGACGCACTGTTGCGGCTCGTCTTCCTCCCGACGGCCCCGCGGCCGCTCGACCCGGGCGACCGCGTCGACGGTTGGGAGGTCGTCCACCTGCCTGGGCACGCCGACGGGCACCTGTGCCTGTGGCGCGACGGCGTGATGATCGCGGGCGACGCGATTCTCGCCACGATCTCGCCGAACGTCGGCTGGTATCCCGACGGCCGGCCCGACCCACTCGCGGACTACCTCGCCTCGCTGCGGCGGATGGTCGAGCTCGCACCGACGGTGGCGTTCGCCGGCCACGGTGAGACGATCGACGACCCCGCAGGTCGCGCCCGTGAGCTGGTGGCGCACCATGCTGAGCGGCTCGAGCACGCTCGGGCGGCGCTCCGGCACGGTCCGCGCAGCTCGTACGAGGTGTCGCTCGAGCTCTTCCCGGGCGAGCTGCCGATCGCGTTGCGGCGTTTCGCGCTCGCCGAGTCGTGCGCGCACCTCGAGCACCTCGTCGCCGGCGGGTCGGTCGTGCGGTTGGCCGCGAACGAGACTGTTCTGTACGAGGCCGTAACGGCGGCCCGATAGCCTCTCCGCGATGGTCGACTCCCTCGCCGAGCTGAAGGAACGGCTGAGCTGGGTCGGAGATCTCGACAAGGTCGGGCGTCTACTCTCGTGGGACCAGCAGACGATGATGCCCGCCGCGGGGGCCGCCATCCGTGCCGACCAACTCGGGACGCTGCGCCGGGTCAGCCACGAGCTGCTGACCTCCGACGAGACCGGCCGCCTCCTCGACGAGGTGCGCGGACTCGAGGAGACGCTTCCGCCCGATTCCGACGACGCGTGCCTGATCCGCCTCGCCCGACGGGACTACGACAAGGCCGTTCGCGTGCCGGCCGCCCTTCGCGCCGAGATGACGAGCGCGGCGGCGCAGGCGCAGCCCGTCTGGGTGAAGGCGAGGGCGACATCGGACTTCTCCATGTTCCTGCCCGCGCTGGAGCGCAACGTGGAGCTCCGTCGCAGCTACATCGCCTGTTTCGACTCGGCCGACGAGCCCTACGACATCCTGCTCGACGACTTCGAGCCCGACACGACCACTGCCGACGTGCGCCGCATCTTCGACGAGCTCAAGCCCGAGCTCCTGTCGCTCGTTGCCGATCTGCGCGACCAGGAGGTGGACGACTCCTTTCTGCGCGGCGACTTCCCGGTCGACCGCCAGCGGGCGCTGGCGCACGAGGTCGTCGAGCTGTTCGGCATGCGTCCGGACACCTGGCGGCTCGACCCGACGGTGCACCCGTTCGCATCGGGTGCGGGGATCGACGACATCCGCATGACCACGAGCTACGACCCGACGGCGCTGAAGTCACTGTTCTCGACCATGCACGAGTACGGGCACGGTCTCTACAACCATCAGCTGCCGAGCGAGTTGGGGCGGCTCCCGACGGGCGGCCCGTGCTCCCTCGGGCTGCACGAGTCGCAGAGCCGGTTGTGGGAGAACCTCGTCGGCCGCAGCGTCCCGTTCTGGCGTTTCTTCCTCCCACGCGTGAAGGAGGCCTTCCCCGAGCAGCTCGGTGAGGTGGACTTCGACCGGTTCCTCGGCGGGATCAACCGCGTGCGTCCGTCGCTGATCAGGACGCGCGCGGACGAGGTGACGTACGGCCTGCACGTGATCCTCCGCTTCGAGCTCGAGCAGGACATCGTCAGCGAGCGGGTCGAGCTCGCTGAGCTGCCCGAGGCCTGGCGCGCGAAAATGGAGGAGTACCTCGGCGTCGAGGTGCTCGACGACGCACAAGGGGTGCTGCAGGACACCCACTGGGCGGTCGGTTTGATCGGATACTTCCCGACCTACCTGCTCGGCACGGTGATGTCCGTCCAGATCTGGGAGAAGGCGACCTCGGATCTGCCGTCGCTTGAGGACGAGATCGAGCAAGGTGAGTTCGGCCCCTTGCGCGAGTGGCTGGGCGCTCACGTCCACCGCTACGGACGCCGCTTCTCCCCGCAGGAGACACTGAAGCGGGCGACGGGCAGTACGATCGACGCTAAGCCCTACCTCGCCTACCTCCGCACCAAGTACGGGCTTGGGGTCGCGGACTAGTCCGGAATCACAGGTGGGGCCCGCTCGTTGTAACACCCCAGTGGCGGCCGACCGGCGCCCTCGGGGCGGTGGCCCGGTCGCTGCGAACCTCAACTGATTCGGAAGGAAGTGGCAAAGCTGACAAGCATGGAACTGGAACTGGGGACGTTCATCGAGCAGGCCGAGGAGCTCGGCGTGATCGACGAAAGTGCCCTCGAAGCATTCGTCCTGGAGCGTGAGCTCGACGACGACGACGCCGCCGACCTGCGCGCGGAGCTCGAGACCCGTGACGTGGAGGTTCTCGTGCGACCCGCCGCGGAGGAGCCGACGCACCTCGCGACGGCCGACGTGCTCGGCACGACGGACAGCCTGACTCTCTTCATGAACGCCGCCGGGCGCTACGAGCTCCTGACGGCAGCCGAGGAGGTCGCGCTGGCGAAGCGCGTCGAGCGCGGTGACGCGGCCGCGAAGGAGCAGATGATCAATGCCAACCTGCGGCTAGTCGTCTCGATCGCGAAGCGCTACCAGGGGCACGGGCTGCAGCTCGGCGACCTCATCCAGGAGGGCGTGATCGGGCTCAACCGCGCGGTGGAGAAGTTCGACTGGCGTCGTGGCTACAAGTTCTCGACGTACGCGACGTGGTGGATCCGTCAGGCGTGCCAGCGTGCCGTCTCGAACCAGTCGTCAACGATTCGCATCCCGACGCACGTGCACGAGCGCCGGGTCAAGCTCGCGCGTGCGCGCCAGAAGCTCGAGGCGGCCAACGGCGTTGCGCCGACAGCGAAGGAGCTCGCCAAGGCGACCGGTCTTCGGGTCAAGCACGTCGAAGAGGCGCTCGGCGCGGTCGAGGCGTCCGTGTCTCTGAACCAGTCGGTCGGCAGCGACGGCGACGGCGAACTCGGCGATCTCTTCTCTGATCCGTCCGCGATCGATCCGGTCGAAGAGGCCGTCGACGCACTCCGACGGCGGGAGGTGGACCATGCCCTCACGCGCCTGTCCGAGCGCGAGCGACGAGTGATCGAGCTCCGCTTCGGGTTTGGCGGAGAGTCATCGACGCTCGAGGAGATCGCGAAGACGCTCGGCATGAGCCGGGAGCGCGTCCGCCAGGTCGAGCAGAACGCGCTGACGAAGCTCAAGGGCGAGCTCGGCGAGCTCGTCTCGATCTCGAGCGACGACGTCGTGCGGGCGGCATGAGCCGGAAGGCTCACGCCGCCGCCGGCGGCGCCTAGCGGCCCCGCTTCCTCGCCAGGTTCTCTCGGCCGACGCGTTGTTGCTGGCGCCAGCGCCGCTTCAGCTCGTCGTGCAGCCGACGGTCCTTGCGGGCCGCGATCGCCAGCAGCTCCCGCTGCAGCTTGCGCCAGCTCCGGAGCCGGTCGAGCTCCAGCCGCCCGTCGTCCACTGCTGCGAGGACGTCGCAACCGGGCTCGTGCGTGTGGCTGCAGTCGCTGAAGCGGCAGTTCGTCGCCAACTCCTCGACGTCTCCGAACGCGCTCTCGAGATCGCCTTCCCAGAGCTGGAGCTCACGCAGCCCCGGCGTGTCGATCACGAGGGCGCCGTTCGGCAGCCGTACGAGCTCGCGGTGCGTCGTCGTGTGCCTGCCTGTGCCATCTGCTGCGAGCGCGGCCGTCCGCATCCGCTCCGTGCCGGCGAGCCTGTTCAGCAGCGATGACTTGCCGACGCCCGACGAGCCGAGCAGCACGGCGGTCCGAGCCGGCGAGAGGTGCGCGGTGAGATCGTCGACGCCGTCGCCGGTGAGGTTCGAGATGGAGTGGATCGGCGCGCCGACGGCGACGGACTGCGCCTCGAGCACGAGGCCGTTGACGTCCTCGTGGAGATCGCGCTTCGTCAGCACGACCACAGGCGATGCGCCGCTCTCCCACGCCGTCGTCAGGTAGCGCTCGAGTCGGCGCGGGCTGAAGTCGTCGTCGAGTCCGTTGAGCAGGAACGCGACGTCGACGTTCGCGGCGAGCGTCTGGGCGACGGACTCGTTGAGCGCCTCCTTGCGGGAGAAGGCGGAGCGCCGCGGCAGAACCGCGTGGATGACGGCCCGGTCGCGGTTTGGCGTGGGGCTCGCGGCGACCCAGTCGCCGACCGCCGGCAGGCCCGAGACGGGCGCGAGGTCGTAGCGAAGCCTGCCCGAGGCTTCGGCCCGCAGTTCGCCGAGCTCGGTCCAGACGACGTATGCGCCACGATGCTGCGCGGCGATCCGCCCGGCGATGAAGTTGTCGTCCTCGAGGAGCGCGAGCTCGGATGCCCAGCCTTCGTCCCAGCCCAGCTCCTCGAGGGAGGGTGCGTCGTGCAACGCGAGTCTCCTTGGCTCGAGGAACGAGAGAGCGCCGCCCACAGGGGCGGCACGAGCGCACGGACTCGCGGCGGTGTTCGGCTAGCCGTCGAGCCGCGCGGCTCTACGGGTGGAGGTGCATGCAATCGTCTTCACGTCGACCTCCTTCTGCCGGGGAACTGGCGGACGGTAGCACGTGACGGGGCTAGGCGGCGGGCGGCCGCAGCACGGCGACGGGATCCGTGACCTCGAGCCGCCGCTCTCGGAAGCGATACAAGGCACCTGGACGGCCGCCAGTGCGGCCCGACGGCCTGCGTCCACCCGTCGCCTCCAGCACGTCGCGCCGGACGAGCACGCGGTGGAGGTTGGTCGCCGAGACGTCGTGCCCGAGCGCGGCGGTGTAGATCGAACGCAGCTCCGACAAGAGGAATTCAGGCGGCGCGAGCGCGAAGCCGAGGTTCGTGTAGGAAAGCTTGGCGCGCAGCCGCTCGCGGCCGGCCTCGATGATCGTTCGGTGGTCGAACGCGATCGGCGGCAGCTGCGCGACGGAGTGCCACTCGCTGTCGTCCGGGATCGCAGGGTCGACGTCGACCGGGACGAGGCCGAGGTAGGCGGTGGCGAGCTGCCACTCGTCGGGAACCCGGTGGGGATCGCTCAGCGTCTGAAGCTGCTCGAGGTGCGTCAGCTCACGGACGTCGACCTTCGCCGCCAGATGGCGCCTGATCGACTGCTCGAGCGTCTCTCCGGGCTCGAGGTAGCCGCCGGGGAGCGCCCAGCGTCCGGCAAACGGCTCGCGTCCGCGTTGCCAGAGCAGGACCTCCAGTCGCCCGGATCGGACCTGCAGGACGACCGCGACGGTGACCTGTGACGGAAGCGGATGCCTGGCTGCCGGCACTGTGCTAGGTTTTCGCCCCACAGTCGTAAACCTTAGACGAAAGGGTGGGACATAGTTCGCAGGGCGGCACTGCTCGCGATCGCCTCGCTGCTCCTCCTCGCCGGATGTGGAGGCTCGAGTACCACCAGCGCGAGTAGCTCTACCACCACGACGGCGTCGAGCACGGTCAAGATCGGGCTTGTGACCGACGTGGGCGGTCTCAACGACCGCGGTTTCAACCACCTCGCCTACGTCGGATTGCTGGCGGCCCACACGAAGCTCGGGGTCCAGTACCGCGTGGCGCTCTCCGCCTCGAGCGCGGAGTACGTGCCGAACCTGACGACGCTTGCGCGCCAGGGCTACAACCTCGTGATCGGCGTCGGGTACACCGAGGCGCAGGCGATCGACACGGCAGCAATGCAGTTCCCCAAGACGAAGTTCGCGATCGTCGACGTCGACCAGACCACCGAGCCTCACAAGCCGCCCAACCTCCTCGGCCTGCTCTTCCGCGAGCAGGAGGTCGGCTACCTGGCCGGGTACCTCGCGGGACTCGAGGAGAAACGCGGCGGCGGCAAGAACGTCGTCGGCTCCGTCGGAGGACAGAAGCAGCCGCCGGTCGACCGGTACATCGCCGGCTTCCAGGCCGGTGCCAAGGCAGCCGATCCCGGTGTGACGACGCTGAACGACTACTCCCAGGATTTCAACGACCAGTCGAAGTGCAAGACGATCGCCCTCAACCAGATCCAATCTGGTGCCGGCGTGGTCTTCCAGGTCGCGGGCGGCTGCGGGCTCGGCGTGATCAAGGCCGCCGGCGAGCAGAACGTGTGGGCCATCGGCGTCGACGCGGACCAGGCGTACCTCGACCCGACCCACGTACTCACCAGCGCGACCAAGCGCGTCGACGTCGCGGTGTTCAAGGCGATCCAGTCAGTCGTGAACGGGACGTTCCACGGCGGGAACGCGGTCTACGGCTTGAAGGACGGCGGCGTGGGCCTCGGCACGATCAGCGCGCGCGTCCCGACTGCGGACGTCGCGAAGATCGACCTGATCCGTCAGGAAATCATCGACGGGAAGATCACGAACATCCCGACGACGGTGAAGTAGCGCTCACGGCCAGTTCGTCGAGCCCGGGTGCAGGTCGAGCGGGCCGTCGGGATAACAGTTCGACGACTGGTAGTCGGTCGGCTCGTTGCGGTATCCCTTCGCCCACACCCAGTGCTGGAGCTCCTCGGCCCGGTCGGCCGACATTCCGAGCTGCTCGGCGACGAAGGCCGTGGTCTGCATCGCGTAGCACTCGGTGACGCCTTCGTCCTCGTAGCCCTTGAGGTGGAACGATTCGTGCGCGAGTGTGTGCGCGGCCCATGCCGCCTGGAACTGCGTGTCGCCGCACGTGTGCGTGTCGAGGCACGAGAAGTCGATCCGCTTGAACTTCGCGAGCTCGTCGCATGTCTGCGGTGAGAGGTCGGTGTAGTTCGCAGGACGGCCTTCGTCGTCGAACTTCACCTGTCCCGCCTCGCCGCTGACGTTCACGAGCTTCGTGAAGAAGTTCGGGCAATGGACTCCGACCGGCCGGCCCGCGATCTCCGATGCGATCGCGGCGAGCGACCGCTGCTCGTGGACGCGGTGCTCGTGCTTCGTCCAACCGACAGCGACGAGGCCTGCGACGGCGGCGAGGACGACGAGCTTGCCGAGCGAGAAACGCACGCCCGTAGAGATCGGCAGCGGGAGAGGTCGGCTTGACGCGCCGCTAGCATCGACCCCGTGACCGACGAATCGGCGTTGACGCTCGCAGCTGCGACCGCGAGGCTGGAGGAGGTCGAGAGCATCTCCAACCTGATCGGGACGACCGCACGGACGCTGGTCGAGGTCGTCAACGCCGACGCGTGCACGATCTCTCGGGCGATCGGCGACCTCCTGATCGACCTGGCCGACTACAGCTCGAAGGGGCCGGTGCAGGCCGGACACGGCTACCTGATCTCCGACTATCCGTTGACCCGCGATGTGCTCGAGCAGCTCGAGCTGCGAACAGTGCGCGTCGACGACCCCGGTGCGGAGCCGAACGAGGTCGCGTTGCTGCGGCAGCTCGGCTTCGACGCGCTCGTGCTCGCGCCACTCGTCGTCGACGGTCTTGCCTGGGGGCTGGTCGAGGTCTACACGCTCGGGCGCGAGCCGTTCTCGGACGCCGAACTCGCGCGCGTGACGAGCATCATCGAGACCGCTCAGGCTAAGCTCGCGTCGCTGTCCCGCGCGTCGTAGTGGAGGTCACGGTCACGATCTGCGACGTCGGTCCGCGCGACGGACTGCAGAACGAGCCCGACGTGCTGGCCCCGAGCCTTCGCGCCGAGCTCGTCAACCGCATCGCTGCGGCGGGACTTCCACGAATCGAAGCAGCGAGCTTCGTTCGTGCGGAGGCGGTGCCGCAGATGGCGGGCGCAGAGAAGGTGGTCGCCGGCGTCGTCCGCCGGCCAGGCACGACGTACTCGGGCCTCGCGCTCAACGAGCGTGGCTACGACCGGCTCGTTGCGACCGGGCTCGACCGCGTCAACTTCACGCTAGCTGCGACGGACACGTTCAACCGGCGAAACGGCAGCCAGTCGCTCGCGGACGCGCGGGCGGCCGCGGCGCGCGTCGTCGAGCGGTCGGAGCTACCCGTGACCCTCACGATCTCCTGTGCCTTCGGCTGCCCGTTCGAGGGGCGCGTCGATCCCGGCGCCGTCGCCGAGCTCGTGGTCGGGTTCGCCACACGTGTCGAAGTCGTCCTGGCCGACACGATCGGCGTGGCCACGCCGACGCACGTCCGGTCGCTCGTGGAGAGAACGGGTGCGCGCGGCGTGCACCTGCACAACACCCGCAACACGGGCTACGCGAACGCGCTCGCAGCGCTCGAGGGCGGCGCATCGCTGCTCGACGCGTCGTGTGGGGGTCTCGGAGGCTGTCCGTACGCACCGCGTGCGACCGGCAACATCGCCACTGAGGATCTCGTCTATCTGCTCGAGGGCGAAAACCTTCGAACCGGGGTCGACCTCGATGCCCTGATCGGTGTCTCCGAGTGGCTCGAAGGAGTGCTCGGTCGCAGGCTGGAGGGCTACGTCTATCGGGCGGGGCCGTTCCCGAGTCGAACGACGCCGGACGAGGCGAGCTCGACGATCTCCTCCTCGGCGTAGCCGAGCTCGATCAGCACCTCATGCGTGTGCTCGCCGAGGCGTGGCGGTGGCCCGCGGTGGAGGACGCGCTCGCGGTCGACCGACACGGGCAGCGCGAGTGTCCGTTCCGGCACGGACTGCACGATCCCGATCGCCGACGTCTGGTCGTGGTCGGCCGCTGTTCCGACATCGTTCACGCGCGCCGCAGGCACGCCGGCGCTACCCAGGCGATCCAGCACGTCGTCCACCGGTAACTCCACGATTGCGGCCGACAGGAGCGCCGCCAGCTCCTTTCGCCATCTCAGCCGATCCGGGTTCGTCGCGAAGCGCGGGTCGTCGCGCAGCTCGTCGAGCTCGAGCGCGACGCAGAGCCGGTCGAAGAGCCCGTCGTTCGCGGCGGCGATCATCAGCTCGCCGTCCCGCGCGTGGAAGACCTCGTACGGCGCGATCAGCGGGAACGCCGTCCCGTGACGCCTCGGTACGTCGCCGCTCTTGAAGTAGCCGGTGACCTGATACGGGAGTAGGCCGAGCGCGGTCTCGAACAGCGACACGTCGACGGCGCGTCCGCCGCCGGCGACGAGCGCCGCGAGGATTCCGAGTGCCGCCCACATGCCCGTTCCCTGGTCGACCACCGACGCCCCGACGCGCACGGCAGGCCCGTCCTCCTCACCGGTGACGCTCATCAGCCCGGAGAACGCCTGCAGGAGGGGGTCGTAGCCAGGTCGGTCGTGCAGCGGGCCGGAACGGCCGAACGCGCCGATGTTGCAGGTGACGAGGCGCGGATTCCGCGCGCGGAGTTCGTCGTCGCCGAAGCCGAGTCGCTCCGCCGTTCCCGCGCGCAGCGACTGCACGAACACGTCGGCGGAGTCGACGAGGCGTAGCAGGACGTCGACGCCGCGCTTCAGGTCCAGCGCAAAGGATCGCTTCGACAGGTTCGCGCTGAAAAACATGACGCTGCCGTCTTCCCAGAACGACGGTCCCCACGCGCGCGCCTCGTCGCCGCGGTCGGGTCGCTCAACCTTGATCACGTCTGCACCGAGCGCCGCAAGGATCTCCGTGCAGTAGGGGCCGGCAAGCGAGCTCGTCACGTCGACGACCTTCACGTCCTTCAGCGGCTGGAACTCACCAGTCATGCGCGAGACGCTAGAAGAGCAGGCGCACGAGCCAGACGACGAACGCCGCGGCGAGCACGAGCAGCACGATCGTGAACGTGCCACGGACGATCCAGCCTGCCGGCGATCGTGGGCTGCGCTGCCGTAGCGCTTCGATCCCATCGCGCTCGAGCACCCCCTGCGGCGAGCTCACGCGGTTGAGCGAGCGCTCGAGCCGTTCCGCGACGAAGCTCTGGATCTGCTCCTCGAAGCGCTCTCCGAGCACGTCGGCGCGGCTCTTCGGAGCTGCGGGCTCCTCCGCGGTCTTGAGTGCCGGGAAGTGATCGCGCTGCCCATCCACGGAGACTTGGAACAGGTGCTCGTCACGGACGTCCTTGAGCGTCTGCGTCCCGAGGTCGATGACGTCCGTTCCCGGCGGGACGGCGTCGCCGAGCAGCGCGCGCGTCGCCTCCGAGAGGAGAATCTGGCCGCCGTGTCCCGCCGAGCAGATCCTCGACGCGCGCACGACGTCCAGCCCGAGATAGCCCTCGTCGCCGACAGCCGGCTCGCCGGTGTGCAGGCCCGTGCGCACGCGTACCTCGGCGGCTTGCGGCCAGTCGGCGTTCGCGAGGGCGCGCTGCACGTCGACCGCCGCGGCGACCGCTTCCCGCGCACGGGGGAACGAGTAGAAGAACGCGTCTCCCTGCGTGTCGATCTCGTGGCCGTCGTGCGCCGAAAATCCAGAACGGACGATCGACCGGAACTGGCGCAGGCATTCCTCGTAGTCGGTGCCGAGCTGCTGCATCAGCCTCGTCGAGCCCTCGATGTCGACGAAGACGAAGGTGACGGTGCCGGTCGGAATGGCCATGACTGGCCGATTGAATCATCCGTCTGCGGAAGCGTCACTCAGGCGCGATACCGTGCCGCGATGAACCGTCTCGGCAACGAGACCAGCCCGTACCTCCTCCAGCACGCCGAGAACCCCGTCGACTGGTACCCGTGGGGCGAGGAGGCGCGTGAGCGTGCGCGCGCGGAGGACAAGCCGATCCTCCTCTCCATCGGCTACGCCGCGTGCCACTGGTGTCATGTGATGGAGCGGGAGTCCTTCGAGGACCCGGCGACCGCTGCGGAGATGAACGAGCACTTCGTGTGCGTGAAGGTCGACCGCGAGGAGCGGCCGGATGTCGACGCCGTCTACATGGAGGCCGTGGTTGGCCTCACCGGTCAGGGCGGCTGGCCGCTGACGGTCTTCGTCACGCCCGACGGCGAGCCGTTCTACGGCGGCACGTACTACCCGCCCGAGCCGCGGCACGGGCTGCCGAGCTTCCGCCAGCTGCTGAGCGCAGTCGCGACCGCCTGGCGCGAACGTCGCGACCAGGTCGGGGCGCAGGCGGCGACGCTCGTCGAGCATCTCCAGGCCGCGGCGGTCACCGATCCGTCGAGCGCGCCGCTCACGGTTGGGGTGCTGGCCGATGGGGTCTCGGGCCTCGAGCGCACCTTCGATCCGCAATGGGGCGGGTTCGGGTCCGCTCCGAAGTTCCCGCCGGCGTCGATCCTCGAGTTCCTGCTGCGGCGTGGCGAGACGGTGATGACGGTCAGGACGTTCGATGCGATGGCGCTGGGCGGGATGTACGACCTCGTCGGCGGCGGCTTCCACCGCTACTCGGTGGACGGCCAGTGGCTCGTGCCGCACTTCGAGAAGATGCTGTACGACAACGCGCTGCTCGCGCCCGCGTACCTGCACGCTTGGCTCGTGCTCGGCAACCCTCGGTATCGCCAGGTCGCCGAGGAGACGCTCGACTACATGCTGCGCGAGCTCCGTCTGCCGGAGGGCGGGCTCGCCTCGGCGCAGGACGCGGACACGGACGGTGTCGAGGGCCTGACGTACACGTGGACCGAGGCGGATCCTGTGCCGCCGCTCCTGCTCCATCCGTTCGAGCACGACCGCTTCGTGTTGCGAGGGCAGCTCGATGCCGAGACGCGCGAGCGCTTGCTCGAGCTCCGGTTGGCGCGCCCGCAACCGTTGCGCGACGACAAGGTCGTCACCTCCTGGAACGGCCTCGCGCTCGCCGCACTCGCCGAGGGCGCGCGCAGGCTCGACCGCGGCGATCTGCTCGTCGCTGCGTGCGAGCTCGGCGAGTTCCTGCTCGGGCCACTGTCGACCGAGGACGGGCGCCTCCTTCGCACGTGGCGTGCCGGTCGTGCGCACACGACCGGCTTCCTCGAGGACTACGCCGATACGGCGAACGGCCTCTACGAATTGCACGTCGCTACCGGCGAGCTTCGCTGGCTCGAGGAGTCTCGTCGACTCGCGCTGCTCGCCGTGGAGCTCTTCGCCGACGAGGTCCGCGGCGGGTTCTTCCACACGCCTGTCGACGGTGAGCAGCTGGTCAATCGCAAGAAGGAGCTCGACGACCATGCCACTCCGTCGGGAAACTCGATGCTGTCTCTCGTGCTCTTGCGACTCGCGAGGATCTACGCGGAAGACGAGCTCGAGCGGCGCGCGGTCGGCGTCTTCCGTGTCGCCATGCCCCTGCTGGCGCGCGCTCCGTCGGCCTTCGGCCAGATGCTCTGCGCGCTCGATTTCCACTTCTCGCCGCCGCGTGAGCTCGCGATCGTCGGCCCGACCAGCAGCCCGATCGCGCGTGCGGCTCTCGCCGGGTTCGCTCCGAACGTCGTTGTCGCTGTCGGTCCGTCGGAGGAGGTCCCGCTGCTCGGCGGCAAGGACTTCGTCGACGGCGAGCCAGCCGTCTACCAGTGCGAGCAGTTCATGTGTCGGCTGCCGGTGACGGATCCGTCCGAGTTGCGGGCGCGCTAGGGACGAGCGCGCTCAGGGAACCGGGCAGCGCTCGGTACCGGTCGAGTCGAGCTGGTGTGCGGTCGGCGGCTGGGTCGCCAGCAGCTTCGACACCGTGACGGGACGGAGGCCGCGCCGCCTCGCTGCGCGGAAGAGCACACGCGCGACGCTCGCCGTCCAAGGATGCGGATCGTGGAGCAGGATGATCGCTCCGGGCCGAAGTCCCGCCAACGCGGCTCGGCGAACCGAGCGCGCCGAGGCACCGGGCAGCGAGTCGCCGCTGTCCTCGCTCCAGCGCACGTCGAGCAGTTCGAGTCCGCGTGCGATTCGATCGATAGCCGTCGTTGCCTCGCCGTACGGTGGCCGAAAGAGCCTCGGCACGCCCCCGCCGTCCTCACCGATCTCCGCTTGTGTCTCGACGAGTTGCGTGTCGACGCGGCCAAGCGAGAGTCTCGTCAGCGGAGGGTGCGTCCATGTGTGGTTGCCGAGCTCGCCGACGTGCGTCGACGCACGCGCCGCGTCCGGCCAGATCCGGATGCGGCTGCCGACGTCGAAGAAGGTCGCGCGGACATGTGCGCGCCGCAGAACGCGAACGAGGCGGAGCGTGTAGGGGCTCGGCCCGTCGTCGAAGGTGATCGCCAGGTCACGGCTGTATGTGCCCGCGCAGAAGACGGGCCGGGCCTGCTGGATCAGGCGCGGAATCGTCGGCAGCTGCGCGGGCGTCGGCAGCGCGACTGCGGCAGCGATGAGAACGGCCAGCACGGCTCAGGCGAGGAATGGCGAGGCGGACATCGTCGTTCAGGTTTCCCGATGCGGCTCGGGCTCCTTCTGCTGTACGTCGAGGACTTCCCAACGATGCTTGCGTTCTACCGGGACACGCTCGGCTTCGGCGTCACCGACGAGGACCCCGGCCCCGGGCACGAGCCCGGCGTCGACTGGGCCCAGCTCGAGCTGGAGGGCGGACGGCTGGAGCTGTTCGACCACGCGGTCTTCGGGCGTTCGCGCGAGTACCCAGAGCCGCGTCGAAACGCGGTCGTGATCACGTTTCAGGTCGAGGACGTCGAGGCGAAGGTCGCCGAGCTCCGGGCGAAGGGCGTCGACATCCCGCGCGTGCACGAGGCGGACTGGGGGAAGGCGGCGCACTTCTTCGATCCCGAGGGGAACGAGCTCCAAGTCTTCGAAGCCGCAAGCTAGTCAGCCGACGTCGCGGACGTCGGCGTCGCCGATCGCGGCGATCAGATCCTCCGTCGCGACGGGGAACACTGCGTTTGGCGTCCCCGCGGCGCACCAGACGACGTCGAACCGGCGCAGCGACTCGTCGACGATCGTGCGCAGGACACGATCGTGCCCAAGCGGCGGCACGCCGCCGATCGCGAAGCCGGTCGCCTCGCGGACGACATCCGGCGGGGCGAAGCTCACGCCGTCGCCGACACGGAGTCGGTCGGTGTCCACGCGCCGGTCGCCGGCGCAGAGCACGAGGAACGGCGATCCCGTGCCGTCGGTAAAGACAAGCGACTTGACGATCTGGCCGACGTCACCTGCGCCGACCGCCGCAGCCGCCTGTGCCGCCGTCTTCGTCGAGTCCGCCAGCTCGCGCACCTCGACGTCGAGCCCGCGCTCGCGCAGACGCTCCTCGAGCTTGGCCACGGTCGGATGCTGCGGCACGGAGGCCGTATGGTAGACCGGCGGTGGCACTCCTCGAAGTCGACAGCGTCACCAAACGATTCGGCGGCATCCATGCTCTGAACGCGGTGTCGTTCTCTGTCGAGGCCGGCGACGTCGTCGGGTTGATCGGTCCGAACGGCGCCGGCAAGACGACGGCGTTCAACGTGATCACCCGCCTGTCGCCGCCGGACGGAGGCGATGTCCGCTTCGCCGGAGACAGCCTGCTCACCACGGGCGCGAGCGGCGTCGTGCGCCGAGGGATCGCGCGCACCTTCCAGAACGTCGAGCTGTTCCGCGGGTTGACGGTCAGGGAGAACGTGCAGGTCGGTGCACACGCGCGCGCCGGCCGCCGTACCGCCGACGAGCTGCTCTCGTATGTCGGCGTCGGCCCGTTCGCGCACCGTCGTCCCAGTGCGCTCCCGTTCGGGACGCAGAAGCGCGTCGAGCTCGCGCGCGCGCTCGCCTCGGCGCCGCAGCTGCTCTTGCTGGACGAGCCGGCAGGCGGCCTCAACGCCGAGGAAGTACAAGAGCTCGCGGCCTTCATCCGTTGCATTCGCGCCGACTTCGAGCTGACGATCCTGCTCGTCGAGCACCACATGGGGCTCGTCATGGGCCTTGCCGACCGCGTCAGCGTCCTCGACCTCGGACGCAAGATCGCCGACGGCACGCCGGCCGAGGTGCAGTCGAACGCGGCCGTGATCGCCGCGTATCTGGGCACCGCGGCGTGATCGCAGCATCGGTGCCGATGCTCGCGTTCACGTGGTCCGAGCTCGCCCAGCAGGTCGTCGACGGCATCCGCGACGGCGGAATCTACGCGCTGCTTGCGCTCGCACTCGTGATCATCTACCGCTCGACGCGCGTGATCAACTTCGCGCAGGGGGAGATGGCGACGTTCACGACGTTCGTCGCCTGGTCGTTGATGAACCAGTGGGCACACCTCTCGTTCTGGGAGGCGTTCCCGCTCGTGCTCGTGATCGCGTTCGCCGGCGGTGTCGGGATCGAGCGGCTGCTCGTGCGCTGGGTGGAGGATGCCCCGCTGCTGACGGTGGTGATCCTCACCCTCGGGCTCGCACTGCTGCTGAACGGCTTGACGAGCGTGATCTGGGGCGGTGCGGAAAAGCAGTTCCAGGGCCCGTTCTCGACACAGACGGTCGACATCGCCGGTGCGCAGATCTCCGAGCAGGACATCGGCATCGTCGCCGTCGCCGTCGGCCTCGTCGTCGTTCTCGCGCTCTTCTTCCGGTTCACGAAGCTCGGTCTCGCGATGCGCGCGGCTGCCGTCAACCGGCAGTCGTCGCGGCTCGTCGGCGTCCGGGTCGGCTGGATGCTTGCCCTCGGCTGGGGCTTCGCCGCCGTGCTCGGCGCGGTGGCCGGGATGCTGATCGCGCCGATCGTGTTCCTCGACCCGAACATGATGCAGACCGTCCTGCTGTACGCGTTCGCGGCCGCCGTGCTCGGCGGCCTCGACAGTCCGGTCGGCGCCGTCGTCGGAGGGATCATCCTCGGCCTGACGATCACCCTGGTCGGGCGCTACGTCCCGTACGTCGACTCGACGCTCAAGCTGCCCGTCGCCCTGCTGTTGATCATCGTCGTCCTGCTGTTCAGGCCCGCGGGACTTTTCGGGCGCGTTTCCGTGAGGCGCGTGTGAAGGCGAAGCTCCTGCTCGAGGCGCTGTCGTTCGCCCTGCTCGTCGTGGCCGTCGTGTTCTTGCCGCACCACGTCAGCGATTTCCACTCGCGGGAGCTCGCGACGGTCGGCATGTACTTCATCGCGCTCGTCGGGCTCGGGATTCTGACCGGCTACAGCGGACAGATCTCGCTCGGACACGGCGCGTTCATGGCGATCGGCGGGTACACGACGGCGATCCTCGAGGTGAACCACGGTGTCCGCGACATCTGGACGATCCCGATCGCGGGCCTGGTCGCGGGCGCAGCAGGCCTGCTCGTCGGCATCCCCGCTCTTCGTCTGTCCGGTCCATACCTCGCGCTCGTCACCCTCGGGATCGCGATCGCGTTCCCGCAGCTACCGAAGAAGTACGGGCACTTCACGGGCGGCACGACCGGAGAGATCCTCAATCTGCCCAAGGCGCCGTTCGGTCTGCACACGACGCCGAACCACTGGCTCTACTACCTCACCTGGGCGATCGCGCTGATGCTCCTCGTCTGCGCGTGGGTGCTGCTGCGCACGAAGCCGGGGAGGACGTGGCAGGCCGTCCGCGACAGCGAGACCGCTGCCGCCGCGTCCGGCATCGGCGTCCCCGCGTACAAGACGCTGGCGTTCGGGATCTCGGCGTTCTACGCCGGGATCGCGGGCTCGCTGTTCGCGATCGCCACGAGCTTCGTCAACCCCGACACCTACCCGATCGTGCTCTCGATCTTCCTCGTCGTCGGCCTCGCGGTCGGCGGCGCGAGCTCGCTGGCCGGTCTGCTCGCGGGCGCGGCCTTCGTCTACTACCTCGACAACCACGCAGACGCGGTTGCCCGCTGGGCAGACCATCTGCCCTTCGTCTCCGTCAACCCACAGCAATCCGGCATCCCGAGCGTCGCCTTCGGCGCCGTGCTGATCCTGGTCGTCCTGCTGCTCCCCACGGGTGTCGGCGGCCTGCTCCATCGTCTTCTCCGTCCACTAACGAGTCGGCTGTACAGTCGGTCCTAGTCTGGGATGAGGAGACGGGTCGTCCTTGCGTGCCTCGTGATCGCGGCCGTCTGCGCCGCGGCCGCGGCCGCGCGCCCGCTCGCCAATCCCGGTGTCAGCTCGACGGAGATCGACCTCGGCAGCAGCGTCCCGCTCAGCGGCGAGGCCGCGGCGGCCGGCAGCGTGGCGCGGGGGGCCGACGCGTACTTCAAGTACGTCAACGCGCACGGCGGTGTCTTCGGCCGGAAGATCTCCTTCACGTATCTCGACGACGGCTATGACCCCGGCCGGGCCGTCACCAACACGATCCGACTGGTGCAGCAGAACCAGGTCTTTGCGATGTTCGCGCCACTCGGGACGGACAACAACCTCGCGATCCGGAAGTTTCTCAACCAGCAAGGCGTCCCGCAACTCTTCGTCAACTCGGGTGCGACCACGTTCGGGCGCGACTACAAGCAGTACCCGTGGACGATCGGCTACATCCCTCCGTATTCCGAAGAGGGGAAGATCTACGCGAAGTACATCCTCCAGCAGTTCAAGCGCCCCAAGATCGCCGTGCTCTACCAGAACGACGACTACGGCCAGGACCTCCTCAACGGCCTGCGCAAGGGTCTCGGGAAGAAGGCGAGCGCAATCGTGGCGAAGGTCGGCTACGACCCGACCACCACCGACGTCCAGCCGCTGATCACGCAGCTGAAGGCGTCGAAGGCGAACATCCTCTGCATCTTCGCGTTCGGCAAGTTCTCGCTCCAGGCGTTCTTCGGCGTGAGCAGCGCGGGCTGGCATCCGCAGATCTTCGTCAACGACGTCTCGGCCGCCTCGTCGCTGATGGTGATCCCGCCGAAGAGCGCGACGAAGGGGGCGATCTCGATCGTGTTCGGCAAAGATCCCGCCGCGCCGATCTGGGCGAACGACAAGGGGATCAAGCTGTTCCAGTCGATCCTCGCCAAGTACGGCAGCGGACTGACGCCCGGCGCGTCGAAGGACGGCTACTACACGGCGGGGATGGCCGAGGCGTTCACGATGGTCGACACGCTGCGCAAGGCCGGCAAGAGCCTGACGCGCGCCGGCGTCATGCGCGCGGCCACGCACCTGAACGAGAAGAACAATCCGTTCGTGCTGCCCGGCATCGTCGTCCACACGACGCCGACGTTCCGCTACCCGATCACGCAGGTCAAGCTCCAGCGATGGACGAACGGCGCCTGGCACCCGTTCGGGAAGCTCGTCTCGCAGCCTCCCGGCTAGGCGATCCGCGCTCGCCACGCTGAACGTAAGCTCCTCGGGTGGAGCATGCCGCCCTCGTGGACGCCCCGCTCGAGTCCCTCTGCGAGGAAGCGCGCCGTCTGCGCGACCAGGGCCACGGGACGCGGGTCACGTTCTCCCCGAAGGTGTTCGTCCCGCTGACGAAGCTCTGCCGGGACGTCTGCCACTACTGCACGTTCGCTCGGCCGCCACGTCGCGGCGAGCGCGCGTACCTGTCGCTCGACGAAGCGCTCGCGATCGCCCGGGCGGGAGCGGAGGCGGGCTGCACCGAAGTGCTGTTCACGCTCGGAGACAAGCCCGAACGGCGCTACCGCGCCGCGCGCGAGGAGCTCGCCGCCATGGGTTGCGAGACGACGCTGGAGTACCTCCGACAGGTGGCGGAGACGGTCCTCGTCGAGACCGGCCTCCTGCCTCACCTCAACCCGGGGGTGCTCTCTCGCGAGGATCTCCGCGCCCTCCGGCCCGTCAGCGCCTCCATGGGGCTCATGCTCGAGAGCTCGTCGGAACGCCTCTCGGAGCGAGGTGGCCCGCACTTCGGCTCGCCGGACAAGCTGCCCACGGTTCGGCTCGCGACCCTCGCGGCCGCGGGCTCCGAGCGTGTCCCGTTCACGACGGGCGTCCTGATCGGGATCGGCGAGACGCGACGCGAGCGTCTCGAGTCGCTGCTCGCGATCCGCGATTCAGCGGAGCGCCACGGCCACGTCCAGGAGGTGATCGTCCAGAACTTCCGTGCGAAGCCCGGGACGCGCATGGCGCTCGCGCCCGAGCCGTCCATGGAAGAGCTGCTGTGGACGATCGCCGTCGCGCGGATCGTGCTCGGGCCGCACGCGCACGTCCAGGCTCCGCCGAACCTGTCGTACGACGAGTTCCCACGGCTGCTCGACGCAGGCATCGACGACTGGGGTGGCGTGTCGCCCGTCACCGTGGACCACGTCAATCCGGAGGCGCCGTGGCCGGGGGTCGAGCGGTTGCGCGAGGCAACGGAGCGCCGCGGGCTCGCGCTCGCGCCACGGCTCCCCGTCTATCCCGAGTGGATCGACGAGTCGTGGCTCGATCCGACGGTCATGCCGTACGTGTTGCGCGCCGCAGACGCGGACGGACTGGCGCGCGAGCACGCGTGGTCGCCGGGAGGCACGAGGCCGGTTCCGTTCGTCCCGCGCGACGCCTTGCCGGTCGACACGCGCGACGGGCTCGGAGAGGCAGAGCTCGTGCGGCTGCTCGAAGCGCGCGGCGAGGAGCTGCACCGGGTCTTCGCCGCGGCCGATGCCCTACGCAGGGAGACGTGCGGCGACGAGGTGACCTACGTCGTCACGCGCAACATCCAGTACACCAACGTCTGTTACTTCCGCTGCGGCTTCTGTGCATTCTCGAAGGGCAAGCTCGCGGCGAACCTCCGCGGCGACCCGTACCTCGTACCGCACGACGAGATCGTCCGTCGCGTCGGTGAGGCGTGGGACCGAGGTGCGACCGAGGTCTGCCTGCAAGGCGGGATTCATCCCGCGTTCACGGGCGACTACTACGAGTCGGTCGTGAGGGTGATCAAGGACGCGGTCCCCGAGGTCCACCTGCACGCGTTCTCCGCGCTCGAGGTCTGGCAGGGAGCGGCGACGCTGGGGCTGCCGCTCGCCGACTACCTCGCACGTCTGCGCGAGGCGGGGCTCGGCTCGCTGCCGGGAACGGCGGCCGAGATCCTCGACGACGACGTTCGCGCGGCGATCTGCCCGGACAAGGTGACAACCAGGCAATGGCTCGAGGTTCACGACACGGCGCACCGCGTCGGGCTCCGCTCGAACGTGACGATCATGTTCGGGCACGTCGAGCGTCCCGTGCACTGGGCCAGACATCTCCTCCGCGCGCGGGAGCAGCAACGACGGAGCGGCGGCTTCACCGAGCTCGTCCCGCTCCCGTTCATCCACATGGAGGCGCCGATCTGGCTGCGCGGGCGAGCCCGCTCTGGGCCGACGTGGCGCGAGGTGTTGCTCGTCCACTCGGTGGCGCGGCTCGCGCTGCATCCGCTCGTCACGAACATCCAGGCCTCATGGGTGAAACTCGGGCGCGAGGGTGTCGGTGCGGCGCTGCGTGCGGGCGTCAACGACCTCGGTGGCACGCTGATGAACGAGTCGATCTCGCGTGCGGCAGGATCGGAGCACGGACAGGAGTTGCCGCCCGAGGCGATGGAGGAGCTGATCCGGCACCACGGTCGAGTGCCGCGTCAGCGGACCACCCTCTACGGCGACGTTCCGCCGGAGCGACGCGCGGCGTCGTTCTCCGCGGCGCCGCTCGCCGAGTCGCTGAACCCGCCCGTGAAGGACGCAGGGCTCAAGGCGCCGCCGCGGCTCGTGCGCCCGGGCTTCGCCCGCGCCTGACGCTCAGTCCGTCTCGTACGCGAGCAAGTCGTCGACCGTCTCGCGACGGCGGATCAGCCGCGCGTCGCCATCGGCGACGAGCACCGCGGCCGGGCGCGGCACGCCGTTGTAGTTCGAGGCCATCGCCAGTGTGTACGCGCCGGTCGCCGGAACCGCCAGCAGGTCGCCGGGGCGCGGAGCTGGCAGCTCGACCCGGTCGATCAGAACGTCACCGGACTCGCAGTGCTTGCCCGCAATGCGCACCTCCGACCTTGCCGGCTCATCGGCCCGGTTCGCGAGCAGAGCCTCGTACCGTGCGCCGTAGAGCTGCGGCCGCGGGTTGTCGGACATACCGCCGTCGATCGCCGCAAACTCGACGCCGCCGCTCCACTTTGTCGCTCCGATCCGATAGAGGGTGACGCCGGCGCGGCCGACGAGCGACCGCCCGGGCTCGAGCATGATCCGCGCAGGCTCGTCCCACTGTGCGCGGAACCGGTCGACAAGCGCGCCGGCGAACTCGTGAGGGGTGGGCACCCGGTCGCCGCGCGCGTGGCGGATGCCGAGACCTCCGCCGAGGTCGATCACTCGCGGCGTCCAACCAGTCTCGTCGCGACAGCGCCGGCAGAAGTCGACGAGCGCGTCCACGGCCTCCAGGCTCTCGTCCACGCGCGTGAGCTGCGAGCCGATGTGGACGTGCACGCCGACCGGATCGAGCCGCTCGCGTGCCTCGTTCAGCGCCGCGAGCGCCTGGTCCGGGTCGAGCCCGAACTTCGACCCGGTTCGAGCGGTCTGGATCGCGTGATGCGTCTGGGCGTCGATCCCGGGCGTGAGCCGGATCAGGACCTCGCGGGCTCCGGCCTCCGCCGCGCGCCGCACCTCCTGTGCCGAGTCGAGCGCGATCAGCGCGCGGGCGCCTGCCGCTGCGGCGAGCTCGCCGTCGGACTTGTTGTTCCCGTGGAAGACGATCCGCTCCCCTGGAATGCCCGCCGCGAGCGCGAACTCGAGCTCACCCAGCGTCGAGGCGTCGGCTCCGAGGCCCTCGCCGGCGAGCAGGCGCATGATCGCGACGTTCGCGAAAGCCTTCGTCCCGTAGACGACGAGTGCATCCGGATCGACAGCCCGGTACTCGCGCGCGTTCGCGACGAGCGTGCGTTCGCAGTAGACGACGAGCGGGGTGTCGAACTCGGCCGCGAGCGTACTTGCGCGCACGCCGCCGATTGCCAGCTCTCCGTCCTCGACGGCGGCAGTCTCGGGAAAGAGGTCGAGCACGGGCACAGTTTGCCCGGAGGCGGGCTGCATCGAGTGCGAAACTCGGCGCAGGATCGTTGCGGACGCTTGCGCCGGCAGCGGCTAGCGTCGACCGCGAGGGAGGCGGGAGTCACCCCCACCCGGGTGGGGGAATGGACCCTTTCTCGGTGCAAACTCTCGTCGGCGCACACCTCGAGCTAGTCGTTCCACCAGCCCTGCTCGACGTTTCCGTCGCCCGGGCCGGTATTCGGGGCTCCGACGACGATGAACCGGGCACCTTCCGGCCCGCTCTCGATGGCGCGCATCGTCTCGGGCGGGACGCGCACCGCGGTCCACTGCTCGAGCTCGACGACGTCGTCGTCGAGCTTCATGCGTGCGCTGCCGTCCACGAGGATGTAGATCTCCTCCTGCCGGTTGTGTGTGTGTCCGAACGGCACGCGGAAGTTCGGAGAGAGGTGCGACAGCGTGATCCCGCAGTGCTCGCAGTTCAGCGGGTTGCGCGCCATCCGGATGCTGTAGATCTCCGGGTCGAAGCCGAAGTTCGGCGCCTGGTCCTCGACCTCGGTCAGCTTCTGCACCGTGTAACCGGCCATCACACTCCCTTCTTCGGTGAACGGCGCGACGCTAACCCGCTTGCTACAGTCATGCAAATGACGGAGCTGCTTCTGTAAACCGAGGGAGCAATCGCGGCGCGAGCCGCGCGAACTCCCCGTAGCCTCTCGCCCGAGAGGCTTTTTTGTATCTGGAAAGAGCGATGGAGCGATACGACCCACAGGCAATCGAGGCGAAGTGGCAGCGGATCTGGCGCGACGTCCGCGCGTTCAACGTCGAGAACCCCGCTCCGGGCGAGGCACGGGGCGACAAGACCTACGTGCTCGAGATGCTTCCCTATCCGAGCGGCGAGCTGCACATGGGCCATGTCCGCAACTACATGCTGGGCGAGGTCGTCGCGCACTTCCGGCGCCGGCACGGCTTCCGCGTGCTGCGGCCGATGGGATTCGACTCGTTCGGCCTGCCCGCCGAGAACGCGGCGATCCAGGAAGGCAAGAACCCGCGCGAGTCCACCCCGCGGAACATCGCGAGCATCCGCGCGCAGATGGAGCGACTCGGCTGGGCATTCGACTGGGACCGGGTCCTGGCGACGCACGAGCCGAGCTACTACCACTGGACGCAGTGGCTGTTCCTGCGGTTCTACGAACACGGGCACGTGTACCGGAAGGAAGTGCCGGTGAAGTGGTGCCCGAACGACCAGACGGTGCTCGCGAACGAGCAGGTGATCGACGGACACTGCGAACGTTGCGGCGCGATCGTCGAGTCACGGAACCTCGAGCAGTGGCTGTTCCGCATCACCGCCTACGCCGACGCGTTGCTCGACGAGATGGACACGCTCGAGTGGTGGCCGGAGCGCGTCCTGACGATGCAACGAAACTGGATCGGACGCAGCGAGGGCGCAGAGCTCGTCTTTCGGGTCGACGGTGAGGAGATCGACATCCCGGTCTTCACGACGCGGCCGGACACGATCTTCGGCGCGACCTTCTTCGTGCTGGCACCCGAGCATCCACTCGTCGCCAAGCTCGTCAAGGGCACGCCGAACGAGCAGGAGGTCCTGGACTACGTGCGAGTCGCGGCGGCCCGGTCGGCGGTCGAGCGGGAGACGAAGGAAAAGGACGGCGTCCCGACCGGCCGCTTCGTGATCAACCCGGCAGACGGCTCGCGGATGCCCGTCTGGGTCGCGGACTACGTGCTGATGGAGTACGGGGCCGGCGCGATCATGGCTGTGCCCGCCCACGACGCGCGCGACTACGAGTTCGCGACGCGCTTCGAGTTGCCGATCCGGACGGTCGTCGTCCCGTCGGACGGCGAGACCTGCGAGGAGGGCGCCTTCTCCGCGCACACCGACGACGAGCGCCTCGTCAACTCGGCCCAGTTCTCGGGCATGTCGAGCCCGGAGGCTAAGGCCGCGATCGTCGAGTGGCTGGAGACGCGGCAGGCGGCTCGGCCGGCCATCGCCTTCCGGCTCCGCGACTGGCTGCTGTCTCGACAGCGGTACTGGGGCTGCCCGATTCCAGTCGTCCATTGCGACGATTGCGGGATCGTCCCGGTGCCGGAGGACCAGCTTCCCGTGCTCCTTCCCGACGTCGACGACTACCTGCCAAAGGGACGTTCGCCGCTGGCGGCCGCGGAGGACTGGGTGCGTGTGGACTGCCCCCGCTGCGGCGGCGAGGCGCGTCGCGAGACAGACACGATGGACACGTTCGTCGACTCGTCGTGGTACTTCCTGCGTTACTGCGACGCCTCGAACGACGACGCGCCGTTTGCGCGCGAGGTGGTCGACTACTGGCTCCCGATCGACCAGTACATCGGAGGCGTCGAGCACGCGATCCTCCATCTGCTGTACGCGCGGTTCTTCGTCAAGGCGATGAACGACATGGGCCTGGTCGGGTTCCGAGAGCCGTTCGCGCGGTTGTTCACCCAGGGGATGGTCTACCGCGACGGCGCGAAGATGTCGAAGTCGCGCGGGAACGTCGTCGACCCGCAGCCGTTCGTCGACCGTTACGGCGCCGACACGGTTCGCCTCTGGTGTCCGTTCCTCGGGCCGGTCGACCAGGACGTCGAATGGCACGAGGACGGGATGGAGGGAATGATCCGCTTCCTTCAGCGGCTGTGGCGAATAGCGCTCGAGGCTCCCGACTCGCCTGTTGACGGATTCGGCGACACACCGCTCGCGCGGAAAGCGCACCAGACGATCGCCAAGGTGACCGACGACATCGGCCGCCGGTTCGTGATGAACACACCCATCGCGGCGGTGATGGAACTGGTCAACGAGATCGCACGGGCCCCTGAGGACCCCGCGAGCCGGTTCGCGACCGAGACAGCCGTCTCGCTGATCCAGCCGTACGCGCCGCACATCGCCGAGGAGCTCTGGGAGCGGCTCGGACACGAGCGGCTTTGGGAGTCGCCTTGGCCCGAGACCGATCCGGCATTGCTCGTCAGCGACACCTTCGAGCTGGTCGTGCAAGTCAACGGGAGGGTGCGAGACCGCCTGCAGGTCTCGGCCGATCTCTCGGACGAGGAGCTCGTAGCCCGCGCGAAGGAGTCGCCGAAGGTCCAGTCGCACCTGAACGGCGGCGAGATCCGTCAGACGATCGTCGTGCCGCGCAAGCTCGTGAACCTCGTCGTCGGCTGATCGCGTCGCACGACCGCGCCGACGTTTTGGCGCGAAGACGGCAAACGGCCGTCGCACCGGCGTGGCCACACTCGCATCAGTGCACGAGCTGCAGCTGACCCGTCGTCAACTCGTTGTCGGCGCCGTCGCTGTGCTCGGCCTCCTCGTGCTCGCCACACACCTCCTCGGGCGCTCGCACGCCGCGCCACCTCCGCCGATCCCGACGGCTCCTGCACGTGCGGCGCCGGCCCAGACCACTGAGTTCTACGTCGACGTCGTCGGCGCGGTGCGGCGACCGGGCCTGTACCGACTCCCTCACGGTGCGCGCGTCGCCGACGCGCTCGCGCGGGCCGGCGGGGCGACCCGGCGTGCGCAGCTGGAGCTCGTCAACCTCGCCGCGCCGATCGCGGACGGCGAGCAGGTCGTCGTTCCCCGTCGAGGCAGCGCGGCGGTCGCGCTGACCGGTGCCGGAAGCACGGGTCCGATCGCAGCCTCGGGCCCGGTCAGTCTGAGCACGGCGACGCTCGAGCAGCTCGACTCGTTGCCAGGGATCGGGCCGGTGACCGCGCAGAAGATCCTCGACTACCGCCAGCAGCACGGTGCGTTCACGTCGGTCGACGAGCTCGACGCCGTACCCGGCATCGGACCTGCACACCTCGCCCAGCTCAAAGGGCTCGTCGAGCCATGAGCCTCATTCGTCGGAGACCCGCACACGCCATCGGAGCCGCGCTGTGCCTCGGCCTCGCGCTCTCGAATGGGATACGTGCGAGCTCGTGGATCCTGCTCGTCGCGGCGCTCGCGCTCGCTCTCGTCGCCCGGCGCGGACCGGTGCTCGCCGTCGCCCTCGTGCTGGTCGGCTGGTGGTGGGGCAGCGTACGGCTCGACACGATCGACCGTAGTCCGCTCACGCCGAGAATCGGGACGGCTGAGCGCACGCGCTTCGTCGTGACCGGACAGCCAAGACTCGGGCGCTTCGAGATGAGGCTCCCGGCGACAGTTCTTCGCTTCGGCGAGCTGCACGTCCACGAGCCGGTGCTCGCGCAATTGCCGTCGCTGCGCGCACCGCCTCAGGGCGCAGTCGTGGAGGGCCGGGGCGAGCTCGAGGAGCCGCCCGGGGCGCGCAACGGCTTCGACGAGCGGACCTGGCTTCGCCGCCACGGTGTCCACGCCGTCCTTCGCGTCGATCTCTGGCGTGTCGTCGGCCGTCGCGACGGGCTCGGCGGCGTCGCGGACCGGTTGCGTGCATGGCTGGCCGGATCCGTCGCGCGCGGTCTCCACGGCGAGCGTCGCTCCGTACTCGAGGGCATCGTACTCGGCGACGACAGCGGGCTCTCCGACGGGCTGCAGCAGCGTTTCCGCGCGTCGGGGCTGTACCACCTGCTCGCCGTCTCGGGCGAGAACGTCGCCTTGGTCGCTGCCGGTGCGCTCGCGCTCGCGTGGCTGGTCGGGCTGCCGCGCTGGCTCGGGGAGTTTGGCGCGCTCGCCGGGATCGCCGGCTACGTGCTCGCAGTGGGGCCGCAGCCGTCGGTGATCCGCGCCGGCATCGCCGGCGCGCTCGGCTCGCTCGCGTGGCTGAGCGCGCGGATGACCGACCGCTGGTACTTCCTGATCCTCGGTGCGATCGTGCTGCTTGCCTGGAATCCGTACACGTTGCTCGATGCCGGCTTCCAGCTCTCCTTCGCCGCCGTCGCTTCGATCTTTCTCGTCGTCCCTCGCCTGCGGCGCGCGCTCGACGGCTACCCGGGACCGGGCGCGCTTCGTGACGTCGTCTCGGTCTCTGCCGCATGTGGCCTCGCGACCGCACCGGTGACCTGGCTCCAGTTCCACGCGATTCCGCTGCTCACGATCCCGGCCAATGCGCTCGCGGCGCCGGCGATGGCACCGCTGCTCGGCCTCGCGCTCGTCGGCGCGTTGCTCGCACCGGTCGTGCCGTCGGCGACCATCGCGATCGCCTGGATGAACGGCTGGCTGGCCGCGTACATCGCCGAGTGCGCCCGCGTCGTCGGCGGCCTACCGGGCGCACAGATCCGATCGGCCAAGGCGCTCGCGCTCATCGTCGCCGGTGTCCTCGTCGTCGCCGCCTATGCTTGGCCACGGTGGCGAACGAGCTCAAGCCCGTCTACCTGATCGTCGGCGGCGACAGGCCGAAGATCCATCGCGCGTTGCGCCGTCTCCGCGTCCGCGTCGGCGACGAGGCGACCGAGCTCCTGTCCGCCGTCGACTCGAGCGGTGACGACGCCGTCGCGGCCTGCAACGCGATGGGGTTGTTCGGCGGCGGCCACCGGCTCGTCGTGGTCGCGGAGGTCGACCGCTGGAAGCCCGCCGACGTCAAGGCCGTGACGGCGTATCTGACAGCTCCGGCACCCGACACCGTGCTCGCCCTCGTCGGCGAGGAGACGAAGAAGGACTCCGCGCTCGGCAAGGCGTGTGCGAAGGCGGGCGACGTGCTCGCCTACGACGTCCAGAAGAAGCGGTTGCCAGAGTGGGTGGCGAAGCAGTTTGCCGATCGCGGCATCGCAGCCGAGCCCGAGGCGTGCCGCCTCCTCGTCGAGGTCGTCGGGGCCGACCCGGACGAGCTCGCAGGCGAGGTGGACAAGATCGCCACGTGGGCCGCAGGTGAACCGGTCGACGTCGCGGCGGTGCGCCTCCTCGCGACAGGGACGGCGGAGATTCCAGGGTACGACCTCACCGATGCATGGGGACGCCGGGACCTGTCTGGAGCGCTCGCTGCCTGCCAGCGGCTGATCGAGCGATCGGGGGATCCGCCCTCGCGAACGGTCGCTGGGCTCGTCGGCATGTTCGTACGTCACATCGGGCTCGTTCGCTCGGCGCAGGCGATGGCGGAGGAAGGGCTGTCGGCTCGCGAGGCCGCCGCGAGGCTGAAGCGCCATCCGTTCTACGTCGAAAAGCTGTTCGTGCAGTCGCGCACCTATTCAGTGGACGAGCTGCGCGATGCCGTCGTCCGGCTCGCCGCGCTCGACCACGCGGTAAAGGGCGGCTCGAGGTTGTCGGGCGAGCTCGAGCTCGAGCGGGCGATCGTCGCGATCACGCACACGCCGGCGGGCGTCGCCGCGTGACGCCTGCGCTCCGCGCCTAGCTTCCGCTGGCGACGAGCCTCGAGGCGCGGGCCTTGCGGCGTGCGGCGGTGTTGCGGTGGAGGGCGCCTCGTGCGGCCGCCCGGTCGATCCAGCGGACGAGCTCACGGTGGTCCTCGGCGGCGCGCTCCGTCTCGCCGCTCTCGACCGATGCCTCGAGACGGCGCATGAGCGTCTTCACGGTCGAGCGGTAGCGGAGGTTCTCGAGCCGCTCCTGGGCGGCCGTCCGGACGCGCTTCTTCTGCTGCTTAATGTTCGGCATTCGTGAAAAGGCCCGCAACGCGCGGGCGCGCCGATGGTAGCAGAGCAGCCGATCCGCCTCCCTATGCTCTCGGGGTGGCGGAGGACGCGCAGCTCGGCCGAACGGAGGCGGGGCTCAAGCACCGGCGCCGACTCGGGTGGTCGACGGCGGTCTTCTCGTTCGCCACCGGCCTCTCGCGAATCCTGGGGCTCGTCCGCGAGGTCGTCGCCGCCTACTACTTCGGCGCCCAGGGGAAGATCAACGCCTTCACCGTCGCCTTCCAGGTGCCGAACCTCGTTCGGTCGCTCCTCGCTGACGCAGCACTCTCCTCGGCGTTCGTCCCCGTCTTCAGCGAGCTGCTCGAGAAGGGAAACCGCCGCCGTGCCTGGCGCGTCGCGTCGAGCTTGTTCTGGTTGATGTTGCTCGGCCTCGGCGCGCTGTCGGCGCTGCTCATCCTGCTCGCGCCGTGGATCATGAAGCCCTTCGGCAATCCCGGCGGCGACGCGGCACTCGCGGTCGGTCTCTCGCGCGTGCTCTTCCCGATCGTCGCCCTGCTCGGTGTGTCGGGGATCATCGTTGGGATCCTCAACACGTACGAGGAGTTCGCAGTGCCGGCGATCACGCCGGTGTTCTGGAACCTCGCGATCATCGCCGGCCTCGTCATCGGGGTCCCGAGGGCGAGCACGATGGACGCGAAGCTCTACGTCTACGCCGGGTCGATTCTCGTCGGCACGATCATCCAGGTCCTCCTGCCGGTGCCGTGGCTGCGCCGGCTGGACGGCAGCCTGACCGTCGTCATCGATTGGCGCGACCCTGCCGTGTGGCGGGTGCTCCGGTTGATGATCCCGGTGACGCTCGGGCTCGGGCTGATCAACTTCAACGCCGTCGTCGACTCAATCTTCGCCTCGCGGCTGATCGATCCGACACTCGCGCCGACAGCGATCGACAAGGCGTTTCGCCTGTACATGCTCCCGCAAGGGATGTTCTCCGTCGCGATCGCGACGGTGCTCTTCCCGTCGCTCTCGCGGCTCGCAGCGCGGAACGACATGTCCGGCTTCCGGGGCACGGTGTCGCTCGGGCTCCGTCAGATCGCGTTCCTGCTCGTTCCTGCGAGCGTCTTCAGCGCCGTCCTCGCCGAGTCGATCACGCGGCTCGTCTACCAGCGCGGCAAGTTCGAGCCGTCGCAGACGACCGTCGTCGCCGGCGCGTTGGCAGCGTTCTCGGCGGGGCTCGTCTTCAACGGCGCGATGCTGATGCTGAACCGCGCGTTCTTCAGCCTGCAGTCGAACTGGATCCCGACGTTCGTCGCGCTCGGGAACCTCTTCCTGAACGCGGTGCTCGACTGGGCCTTCTACCGTTTCGGTACCTGGGGCATCCCGCTCTCGACGTCGCTGGTCAACCTCGCGGGCACGGTGACCCTGCTCGTGCTCCTGCGGCGACGGCTCGGTCGCCTGAACGGACGCGAGATCGCGGACTCGTCCTGGCGCATCGTGCTCGCGTCCATCGTGCTCGGTGCCGTGGCGTTCGGCGTCTGGTACGGGCTGGACCGCCTCGTCGGCCGGTCGTTCGGCGGCCAGGTCGTGTCCGTTGGATCTGCGCTCGTCGTTGGCATCGCCGTCTACCTGTTCAGCTGCCGCGCGCTGCACGTGCGCGAGCTCGGGGCGTTGCTAGCGTTGCGTTCGCGTTTCACGCGCGCGTAGCCATGCCTCGGAACCTCATTCGCAACTTCTCGATCATCGCGCACATCGACCACGGGAAATCCACGCTGGCCGATCGCATCCTCGAGCTCACGAACGCCGTCTCCGCGCGTGAGATGCGGGAGCAGGTGCTCGATTCGATGGAGCTCGAGCGCGAGCGCGGGATCACGATCAAGGCCCAGGCAGTGCGCGTCGAGTGGAAAGGGCACCAGCTCAACCTGATCGACACGCCTGGGCACGTGGACTTCACGTACGAGGTCTCCCGCTCACTCCAGGCCTGCGAGGGTGCGCTCCTGCTCGTCGATGCGGCGCAGGGAACGCAGGCCCAGACGCTGGCGAACGCGTACCTGGCGATCGAGAACGACCTCGAGATCGTGCCCGTCGTCAACAAGATCGACCTCCCGCAGGCGGATGCCGACGGTGCCGCGGCCGAGCTCGCCGATCTGATCGGCGACACGCCCGACCACGTCCTGCGCATCTCCGCGAAGACCGGCGACGGGGTCGAGGCGGTGCTGGACGCGATCGTCGAGCGCATCCCGCCGCCGGCGGGCGACCCGGACGCACCGGCGCGTGCGCTCATCTTCGACTCGTCCTACGACCAATACCGCGGCGTCGTCGCGTTCGTGCGCGTGCTCGACGGGAGCTTTTCGACGCGCGAGCCAGTACGCGCGATGGCGCTCGGCACGCGCTTCGAGGCAGAGGAGCTCGGTTTCTTCGCGCCCACGCGCCGCGAGACGCCGACGCTCGAGGCAGGCGAGGTCGGCTACGTGATCACCGGGCTGAAGGACGTGTCGAAGCTCCGCGTCGGTGACACGCTCACCTCGGAGCGGCGACCGGCGACCGAACCGCTCGCCGGCTACAAAGACGTGAAGCCGATGGTGTTCGCGGGTCTCTATCCGACGGACTCGGACGACTATCCACAGCTGCGCGACGCGCTCGAGAAGCTCAAGCTGAACGACGCATCGCTGTCCTACGAGCCCGAGACGTCACAGGCGCTCGGCTTCGGCTTCCGCTGCGGGTTTCTCGGCCTGCTGCACATGGAGATCGTGCGCGAGCGGCTCGAGCGCGAGTTCGACCTCGACCTGCTCGCGACCGCGCCCAACGTCGCTTACCGCGTCAAGCCGCCGCACGGCGAGTGGCGGGAGGTGCACACGCCGGCCGACATGCCGCTCGAGGTCGACGAGGTCGAAGAACCGTACGTCGCGGCGTCGATCATCGTCCCCAAGGAGTACGTCGGTGCGGTGATGGAGCTGAACAACGACCGCCGCGGCCGCTTTGGGCAGCTCGAGTACCTGTCCGAGCAGCGCGTGCACCTCACTTATGCGCTGCCGCTGGCGGAGATCGTCTACGACTACTACGACCAGCTGAAGTCACGGACACGCGGGTACGCGAGCTTCGACTACGACCTGCTCGGGTTCCAGCCGGGAAAGCTCGTGCGTGTGGACGTCCTCGTCGGCGGCGAGCCAGTCGATGCGCTGTCGCTCGTCGTCCACCGCGACGCGGCGTACGACCGAGGACGTGCGCTCGTCGAGCGTCTGCGCGACGAGATCCCACGGCAGCATTTCGATGTCGCCATCCAGGCTGCGATCGGCTCGCGCGTGATTGCACGCGAGACGGTCAAGGCGAAGCGGAAGGACGTGCTCGCGAAGTGCTACGGCGGGGACATCACGCGGAAGCGCAAGCTGCTCGAGAAGCAGAAGGCGGGGAAGCGGCGGATGAAGCAGGTCGGGATGGTCGAGGTTCCACAGGAGGCGTTCCTCGCCGTCCTCAACCTCAACGAGGACCGCCGATGACGGAACGGGCGCGTCACCTCTACGTCCACCTGCCGTTCTGCTCGCATCGCTGCGGCTACTGCGACTTCGTGACCCTCGTCGCCCACAAGGAGCAGCACGGCGCCTACGTCGATGCCGTCCTGCAGGAGCTCGCGCTCGAGCGCGACTCGCTCGCGGAGACCGTCGAGACGGTCTTCCTCGGCGGTGGCACGCCCACGTTCACCGAGCAGGACGCGCTGGCACGCCTGCTCGAGGCGATGCCACACGCGGACGAGACGACGATCGAGGCCAACCCGGAGACGGTGACGCCGGAGCTCGCGAGCATGCTCCGGGAGCACGGCGTGAACCGCGTTTCGCTCGGTGCTCAGAGCTTCCGGCCGCATCTGCTCGACGTCCTCGGCCGCACTGCGACGCCGTCGGCTGTCCGCGGGGCGTTTCATGACCTGCGGGAGGCCGGGTTCGAGAACATCTCGCTCGACCTGATCTACGGCATCCCGGGCCAGAGCCCGAGCGATCTCGACGCGGACCTGACCGATGCGCTCGAGCTCCGGCCGGAGCACCTCTCCTGCTACGAGCTCGAGGCAAAGCCGGGGACACGGTTCACCCACGTTCACGGCCCCGAGCTCGCGCGTCAGGCCGAGGCGATGGAGGGCTACTTCGAGCAGGTCGTCGGACGGCTCACCAGTGAGGGTTACCGCTGGTACGAGACAGCGAACTTCTGCCGCGCGCCCGAGCACGTCGACGGACGTGACCTGCGCGCACGACACAACCTCGCGTACTGGCTCGGACGCGACTACCTCGGGATCGGGATCGGCGCGATCTCGACGCTCCGAGGAACGCGCAGGCGCAACACGCCGAGGATCGCGGCCTACCTCAGGGCCCTCGCTGTCGCTGAATGTCCTCCCCGCGAGCTCGAGCAGCTGTCGCGGGACGTTCGGACGCGAGAGCGCGTGATGCTCGGCCTTCGGCTGGACGAGCCGCTCCCGCTGGCCGGGCTCGAGGATGCGATCGACGCCGCCGCGCTCGAGCGGCTCGGCGCGCTCGGCCTTGCGCGCCTCCACAGCGTCGACTCCGGCGCGATCGAGCTGTCGCTGTCCGAGCGCGGGCGGTTCCTCGGAGGCGGGGTCACCGCAGATCTCCTCGCCTGAACGACGAGCGACGCGTAAAATGCCTGCAAATGGCCGATGACCTGCGGCATGTGCTGACCGTCCGCCAGCGCGAGATCCTCGCGCGCGTTGTGCAGGAGTACGTTGCGACGGGCCAGCCCGTCGGTTCCAAGGCGCTCGTCGAGCGAGCGGGGCTCCCCGTCTCGCCGTCGACGGTACGGGGCGACCTCGCCGAGCTCGAGGGTCGCGGCCTGCTGATGCATCCCCACACATCCGCAGGACGCGTGCCGACGGAGCGCGGCTATCGCTTCTACGCCGACGAGGTGCTCCGGCGCCAGGACGCTCGGCCAGGGTCCTTTCCGCTGGACTTCTCGGCGCTCCGACGCGAGGTAGATGCGGCGCTCCAGGCCACGACCGAGATGCTCTCGAGCGTCACGCGTTTGCTTGCGATGATCTCCGCACCGTCGTTCGAGGCGAACACCGTGCGTCACGTCGAGGTGCTCCTGCTGCAGACGCAGACCGTGATGGTCGTCGTGATCACGACCACCGGCGATGTCTCGAAGCGCGCGTTCACCTTCGACGCGCCTGTCGATCCGGGGCTCGTCAGCTGGGCCGGCGAATACCTGAACGACCGCCTCCGGGGCGTGCGGCTCGGAACCACACAGCTGCGCCGACGGCTGGACGAGTCGACGCTCGGGGTGGCGGAGCGAGACTTCCTCGACGTCGTCCGGCCCGCGTTCACCGAGCTCGTCGGCGCCGACCAGCGCCTCTTCGTCGCGGGAACCGCCGGTCTGCTCGGCGATCTGTCGGATGACGAGCTCGGCCTCTACCGACGAGTATTGACGACGCTCGAGAAGCGGGCGGCGCTGCTCGAGATCCTCGGCCAGGCGCTCGATCCGAGCCGCGCGTTCGTTCGTCTCGGCGGCGACCTCGACCACCCTGCGTTTCGCGACGTGGCGCTCGTCGGCGCGTCCTACGGGTTGACGAACAGACCGCTCGGCGCCGTCAGCCTGCTCGGCCCGGTGCGGATGGACTACGAAAAGGCGGTCCGGTCGGTCCGGAGCGCGGCGATCGAGCTGTCGCGCTTCGTCGAGGAGGTCTACGAGGACAACTGAGTGCGGCGCTACGCTTGCGCCGATGTCGACGACTGAGCGCGACTACTACGAGCTGCTCGGGGTGCCCCGCGATGCCGGCCCCGACGAGATCAAGCGTGCATTCCGGAAGCTCGCGCGCGAGCTGCACCCGGACGTCTCCGATGCACCGGACAGCGAGCTCCGCTTTCGGGAGGTCGTCGAGGCGTACGAGGTGCTTTCCAACTCGGAGCGCCGCCAGCTCTACGATCGCTTCGGCCACGCGGGCCTGCGCAGCGGCGGCTTTCGCCCGAGCACCTTCGACCTCGGTGATCTCTCGGATCTCTTCTCTGCGTTCTTCGGCGACGACCTGTTCGGCGGTGAGCGAGCCGGACGCGGCCGCGGTGCGGACATCGCCGCCCGGGTCGAGATCGAGCTCACGGAGGCCGCGACCGGAACGACGCGCGAAGTTCCGTTCCAGGCCGCGGTTGCGTGCACGCGCTGTTCGAGCAGCGGCGCGGAGCCGGGGACGGAGACGAGCTCGTGTCCGGCGTGCGGCGGGAGCGGCCGTCTGCGCCAGGTGTCGCGCAGCGTCTTCGGCGAGTTCGTCCGGACGCAGACGTGCCCGACCTGTAGCGGCTCCGGCACGCGAATCGAGCACCCCTGCGACCAGTGCCACGGAGCGGGGCGCATCTTCGCGGAGCGCAGGATCGACGTGGAGATCCCGGCGGGCATCCACGACGGTCAGCGGATCCGGCTGACGGGCGAAGGCCATGCCGGGACCCCGGGCGGGCGAGCGGGCGACGTCTACGTCGAGGTTCACGTGCGTCCGGACGAGCGGTTCGTCCGCGAGGGCAACGACGTCTTCTGCACCGTCGAGTTGACGCTGCCGCAGGCCGCGCTCGGCGCGACGGTCGACGTACCGACGCTGAGCGGGGAGACCTCGCTGACGTTCGATCCCGGCACGCAGGCCGGCGAGGTTCACGTGCTGCGCGGCCGCGGCTTCCCGGTGCTGCAAGGCTTCGGTCGCGGCGACCAGCGCGTGCTCGTCAACGTGAAGGTCCCGCGCCACCTCACGCCCGAGCAGCGCACGTTGCTGGAGGCATTCGAGCGCCTGTCGACCGACGCGACCTATCGCGCGGAGGAAGGCTTCTTCGAGAAGCTCAAGAGCGCGTTCCGCTGAGCGTCCTTCGCCGGGTCTCGGTGTCGGTTCCGTCCGCCCGTGCCGAGGAGGCTCGTGCGCGGATGCTCGAGCTCTTCCCGCAGGGCTTCGAGGAGATCGACCGTTCCGACGGCGTCGAGCTCGTCGCCTACACGGATCCCGGCGGAGAGGAACGGCTCTGGCATGCGTTCGGCGCTGCGACGGCGCGCGACGTCCCAGCCGGATGGGAGGAGCGCTGGCGCGACTTCCACAAACCCGTGCAGGTCGCGCAACTTTGGATCGGACCGCCGTGGATCGAGCCGCCGGCGGACGCGGCGACGGTCGTAATCGATCCGGGCCGGGCCTTCGGCACCGGTGCACACCCGACGACGCGGCTCGTGCTCGAGTTGTTGGCAACGCTGGAGCGGGGGAGCGTGATCGACGTCGGCTGCGGCTCGGGAGTGCTTGCGATCGGGGCTTCGAAGCTCGGGTTTGCGCCGGTGTTCGCGGTCGACGTCGACGAGAACGCGATCGAGGCGACGACGTCGAACGCGCGCGCGAATGGCGTCGAGCTGTCGGTGGTACGCGGCGACGCCCTCTCCGAGTCGCTGCCGACCGCTGATGTCGCGGTTGTCAACGTCACTCGTGGCGTCGCGCAGAGCGTCGCGGCGCGCTTGAGCTGCACGTCGCTCGTCACCTCCGGGTACCTCCTCAGCGAGGACGTGACGCTCGACGGCTATCGCCACGTCGAGCGCATCTCGGATCAGGGCTGGGCCGCGGATGTGTACAGGCGGGAACCCGGTTAGCATGCACGCGCATGGCGACCTTCTCCGTTCGGTTTCTCGGCTGCAAGGTCTCGCACACTGACGCGCAGCTCGTCCGCGAGCGCCTGCTCGCCGACGGGCACGTCGAGTCGTCCGATGCGGCTGACGTCTCCGTGGTCAACACGTGTTGCGTGACACACGAGGCGCTCCGCAAGTCGCGCCATGCCGTCGCACGCGCCGCGCGAAACCACGGCCGCGTGTACGTGACGGGCTGTGGTGCGAACCTGTCAGAGACCGCGTTCGCTGGTCTTCCGGCGAACGTCACGGTCGTCGCACGGCCGAGCGAGGAGACGCCGGCTGCCGTCGCCGGCGACGTCGGCGCGATCGGCTGCGTTCAGGCCGACGCGCGACTCGATCGCGTGCGGGCGTTCGTGAAGATCCAGGACGGCTGCAGCTTCTCGTGCAGCTTCTGCGTGATCCCGCGCGTCAGAGGCGGCTCGCGCAGCAGGCCCGCCGCGGCCGTCCTGCGGGAGATCTCGCGCCGAGTCGGGCAGGGCCATCGCGAGGTGGTGCTCACCGGCGTCAATCTCGGCCTCTACCGCGACCGGGACTCGGGCCATCGCCTGCCGCACCTCGTGCGCGAGGCCGGAGCCGTTCCCGGGCTCGTGCGGCTCCGCTTGTCGTCGATCGAGGTGAATCACGTCGATGAGGAGCTGGTCGCCGCTCTCCGGGAGACGCCGACGGTCGGCCGGCACCTCCACGTGCCGCTGCAGTCGGGGGACGACCACGTGTTGCGTGACATGGCTCGGCGCTACACCGTCGCGACATATCTAAAGCGGATCGCTCCGTTGCAGGACGACTTCAACCTGACGACGGACGTGATCGTCGGCTTCCCGAGCGAGACCGACGCGGCGTTTGCGAAGACGCGCAGCGTCGTGCGAGAGGCCGGCCTGACGAAGGTCCACGTCTTCCCGTACTCGCCTCGTCCGGGTACGTCGACCGCCGCGCAGGATCCCGTTCTGCGATCCGTCAAGCAGCAGCGGAGCGCTCGGCTGCGTGCCGATTCCCGCGATGCATGCCTCTCGCGCTGGCGCGGGAAGCTCGGACGCGACGACGTCGTGCTCGTCGATCGGCCGGGCCGCGGCTACGGCGACGACTACTCTCCGTGGCTGGTCGACGCGCCGGTCGGCGAGCTCGTTCGTGTGCGCGGCGCTGCGGTCTCGGAGGAGGGGATCCTCGCTGCCTGACGACTGCCTCTTCTGCCGCCTCGTGCACGACGGCGACCACGTCGCAGCGGAGGACGGTTTCGTTGCGATCCGCGACATCAACCCCAAGGCGGACACGCATTTGCTCGTCATCCCTGAGCGACACGTCGACACCTTTCGCGACGTTGCCGAGTTTCCGTCCGACGAGGCGAAGCGCATGCTCGATTTCGTGGCGCGCACCGCGCGTGACGCCGGCCTCGACGACTACCGTGTGCTCGTCAACGTGGGCGGAGGCGGCGGACAGACGATCTTCCATCTGCACTGGCACGTGCTCGGCGGCCGCGTGGCGGGGATGCCGGCGTGAGCCTGATCGCCCGCATGGAGGACGACGTCAAGCAGGCGATGCTCGACCGTGACACGGAACGCCGGGATGCGTTGCGGCTGATCCTGGCAAGTCTCCGCTCGGCCGAGAAGGAGCTGTTGCGCCCACTGTCCGACGAGGAGGAGTTGCAGGTGCTGCAACGCGAGCGCAAGCGCAGGATCGAGGCCGCCGATGCGTTTCGCGACGGCGGTCGCCCCGAGCAGGCCGAGGCCGAGGAGCGAGAGCTTGCGGTGCTCGAGGAATTCATGCCCGAGCCACTCTCCGAGGACGAGCTGGAGGAGATCGTCGACGACGCAATCGCCGAGAACGGCGCGACCTCCATGCGCGACTTCGGCCGCGTGATGGCGGACGTGATGCCGCAGGTTTCCGGCCGGGCCGACGGCTCGGTCGTCAGCCAGCTGGTCAAGGAAAAGCTCGCCTAGGCGCCGGCAGTCGCGCCTACACTGAGGCACGTGCAGCAGGTTCTCGACGTCTCGAACGATGTCGCCGCCGAGCTGGGAAGCATCGGCGACGGCGTGCTGGACGCGCTTCGGGACCGCCTCGCGTGCACCATCCTCCTGCGTGGCAACCGCGTTACCCTCGAAGGCGAGGACGTGCACGTTGCAGAGGCACGTGCGGTGCTCGACGAGCTGGTCGAGCTGGTCGAGTCGGGGCAAGAGATCGACCCCGGGACGGTGGACTCGGTCCTGAACGCGATCGACCAAGCAGAGAACGTCCAGAACGTGTTCAGTGACGTCGTCTGGCGCCACCGCGGCAAGCAGATCACTCCGAAGACGGTGACGCAGAAGCGGTACGTCGACGCGATCCGCACGTGCACCGTCACGTTCGGCATCGGACCTGCGGGCACCGGCAAGACGTATCTCGCGATGGCGCTCGCCGTCGCGGCGCTGCAGGACAGACAGGTGGCACGCGTGATCCTGACGCGGCCGGCGGTCGAGGCCGGAGAGCGGCTCGGCTTCCTGCCCGGAGACATGCTCGCCAAGGTCGACCCGTACCTGCGCCCGCTGTTCGACGCGCTCTACGACATGCTCGACGCGGAGCGACTTAACACGTACATGGAGCGGGGAACGATCGAGGTGGCGCCTCTGGCGTTCATGCGCGGACGCACCCTCAACGACTCGTTCGTCATTCTCGACGAGGCTCAGAACACGAGCCCGGAGCAGATGCAAATGTTCCTGACGCGCCTCGGCTTCGGCTCGAAGATGGTCGTCACGGGCGACGTGACACAGGTCGACCTTCCGCGCGAGCAGGCGTCGGGCCTGATCCAGGTGCGGAGCATTCTCGGCGCGATCGACGGAATCGCGTTCGTGGAGTTCGGCCACGAGGACGTCGTCCGGCACAAGCTCGTGCAGCGGATCGTGGAGGCGTACAAGCTTCACGCGGAGGAGACCGGAACCCAGCGGCGGAAGTAACGGACGTGCTCGAGGTCGAGGTCGTGAATCGCAGTGGAGCCGAGGCCGACGTCGATGCGGTGGTCGCGCTCGCGAGAGAGGTGCTCGCCGCCGAGGGCATCGAGGACGGCGAGCTCGGGATCACGTTCGTGGACACTGACGAGATCAGAGCCTTGAAGCAACGTCATCTCGGAGTCGACGAGCCGACCGACGCACTGGCGTTTCCGATCGACGGGCGCGACGAGCTCCCGGCGGGTCTGCCGCGCCAGCTCGGCGACGTCGTCATCTGCCCGCAGGTCGTCGGCGCCGCCTGGCGCGGCCCGCTCGTGCACGCCGTCCTGCACCTTGCAGGTTACGACCACGGTGCCGGCATGGAAGCGCGCGAGCGCGCGTACGTGGAATGAGCACACGTCCGCGGCCATCAATCTTCGAGAGCTTCAACTACGCGATCGAAGGAGTGCTGCACGTGTTGCGGACGCAGCGCAACATGCGGATCCACTTCGCCATCGCCGTCGCAGTCCTCGCGGTCGCCGCCGCAGTGGGCGTGACGAAGATCGAGCTGATCGCCTTGTTGCTCGCAATCTCGTTCGTGCTGATCGCGGAGATGATCAACTCCGCGATCGAGGGAGCGATCGACGCGGCGACCACGTCGTTCGACCCGATGGCCAAGCTCGCGAAGGACATCGCGGCCGGCGCGGTGCTGATCGCGTCCGTCAACGCAGTTGCGATCGGCTACCTCGTCTTTGCCGGCAAGGCGGCGGACAAGACGGCCCGCGTCCTCGACCGCCTGCGAAACGCCCCGGCGCAGATCACGGTGATCGCGCTCGTCCTCACGGTCATCGTCGTGATCGCGACGAAGGCCTGGACCGGCCGGGGCACGCCGCTGCGCGGCGGGCTACCCTCCGGGCACGCGGCGCTCGCTTTCGCCGGGTGGATGGCCGCGACGTACATCGTCGACGACTCGCACCGCTTCCTCATCTCGGGCCTGACGTTCATCATGGCGGTCCTGGTGGCTCAGACGAGAGTCGAATCCGGCGTCCACTCTGCGCTCGAGGTCGCGTACGGCGGTGCGCTCGGCGCGCTGGTGACCTTGGTCGTGTTCCAGGTCTTATGAGCGGAGAAGACCTCTACGACCGCGCGGTGGCGATCGCCGAGCGAGCCTACGCGCCGTACTCCAACTACCTCGTAGGAGCGGTCGTGCGAACGCATGACGGCCGGATATTCGAAGGCGTGAATGTCGAGAATGCGGCCTACCCGCTCGGCGTGTGCGCGGAGAAGTCGGCACTCGTGCGCGCCGTGGTCGAGGGCTGCCGACCGGGAGACATCGAGGCGATCGGCATCACCGCGGCTCCGTGCGGAGGCTGCCGCCAGTGGCTCTACGAGTTTCGAATCGGCTCCGTGACGTTTCGGAACGCGGCGGGCGAGATCGTGACCTACTCTGCCGAGGAGCTGCTGCCGGAGACCTGGGACCTCCCGGAGTGAAGTCCGGCTTCGTGGCGGTTGCAGGACGACCGAATGTCGGCAAGTCGACGCTCGTCAACGCGCTCTGCGGCGGCAAGGTCGCGATCGTCTCCGACAAGCCGCAGACCACGCGGCGTCGAATCTTCGGGATCGCGAACGGAGACGACCACCAGCTCGTTCTCGCCGATCTGCCCGGCTTTCAGAAGCCGTTGGACACGCTGACCGAGCACATGCAGCGCACCGTCGATTCTGCGTTCGACGACGTCGACGGCGTGCTCTTCGTCCTGTCGGCACGCGAGCGGATCGGTGCCGGCGACCGCTTCGTCGCCGCTCGCGTGTTCGGGCTCGGCGTGCCCGTCGTGATCGCGCTCAACAAGGTCGATCGCCTGAAGGCCGGCCACGTTGCGACACAGATGCAGACGGCGGCGGGTCTGGGCGACTTCCACGCACTGCATCCGGTGAGCGCGAAGACGGGGGACGGGGTCGCCGCACTCAGGGACGAGCTCGTCGCGCTGCTTCCCGACGGCCCGCTGTACTACCCACAGGAGCAGCGAAGCGATCTCGCCGTCGAGCTGCAGATCGCCGAGCTCGTTCGCGAGCAGGCGTTGAAGCTGACACGCGACGAGGTCCCGCACGCGATCACGGTCGAGGTCCACGAGCTCGAAGAGCGCAGGATCCGCGCAGACGTCCTCGTCGAGACTGAGTCGCAGAAGCAGATCGTGATCGGCAGAGGCGGCGCGGTGATCCGCGAGATCGGCACGGGTGCACGGCCGGAGATCGAGTCGTTGCTCGGCCACTCCGTCTACGTCGAGCTGCACGTGCGGGTGAAGCCGCGCTGGCGACGGGACGAGCGGCTGCTCGAACGACTCGGCCTCTGACCTCGGCCGGTGTGAACGAACAGTTGCCGTTTCTCGACGGTCGTGTGACGGACACGCGACGGTTTCCCGGCTAGCCTGACGGCTAGGTGGGCGGGGAACGGGGCTCCCTGGTCTCGCGCGCGTGTATCTGTCAAGCATTCCGCTAACGATGCGTCGAAGTCGACGCGCCGGACGAGCAAAGCGGCCGGGTTACACTCAGGCCATGGCCCAGGCGCCGGTGCTCCCGCGCGGGTTCGAGCTGCCGCTCGAGCCGAGGCTGCCGCGAATCGGCTCCGTCGACGCGGTGGCGCTCGAGGAACGGGCTGCCTCGCTGGCCCGCCGCTCCATCAAACGCGAGGCGAAGGTGTTCGCGCTCGAGCTCGCGATTCGCATGATGGACCTGACCACGCTCGAAGGCCAGGACACTCCCGGAAAGGTCGCCGCGCTTGCCTCGAAGGCAGTCCGGCCGGACCCGACCGACGCGAGCGTGCCGTCGGTCGCGGCGATCTGCGTCTATCCGAATCTCGTTCCGACGGCCGTGTCACGCGTGCACGGGACGACCGTGAAGGTCGCGTCGGTGGCGACGGCGTTCCCGTCCGGGCAGTCTCCTCTCGAGGCGAAGCTCGATGAGGTGCGCTGGGTCGTCGAGCACGGCGCCGACGAGGTCGACATGGTGATCGACCGCGGAGCGTTCCTCTCCGGCCGGTACTCGAAGGTGTACGACGAGATAGTCCGTGTCAAGGAAGCGTGCGGCGAGACCCATCTGAAGGTGATTCTCGAGGTCGCCGAGCTCGGCACCTACGACAACGTGCGGCGCGCTTCCCTGCTCGCGATGGCCGCCGGCGCCGACTTCATCAAGACGTCGACCGGGAAGCTTCCCGGCGCGGCGACCCTGCCGGTGACGCTGTGCATGCTCGAGGCGATCCGCGATGTCCACGAGGAGACGGGTCGGGTCGTCGGCATGAAGCCTGCGGGCGGGATCCGGCACGCGAAGCAGGCGGTTCAGTACCTCGTCCAGCTGCACGAGACGCTTGGTGTCGCCTGGCTGACGCCCGATCTCTACCGGCTCGGCGCCTCCTCGCTGCTGAACGACGTGCTCATGCAGCTTCGCAAGGAGCGAACGGGCGCGTACCAGAGCCCCGACTACTTCACCGTTGACTGATCTCGACCGCACACGCGAGGCGACGCCGGTCCCGAAGGACTGGACGTACGCGCCTGCGCCGGAGTCCCGGGATATCGTCCGGCTCGAGGATCGCTACGGCCACTACGTCGGCGGCGAGTGGCTCGAGCCCACCGAGACGTACGAGACGATCTCCCCGGCGACCGAGGAGCCGCTCGCGCAGGTCGGCCAGGCGACCGCAAGGGAGGTCGACCTCGCTGTGCGCTCTGCCCGCGACGCATTCGAGAACGGGTGGTCCGAGATCTCGCCTTCCGCACGGGCGAAGTACCTGTTCCGGATCGCCCGCATCATCCAGGAGCGCACGCGCGAGTTCGCGGTGCTCGAGTCCCTCAACGGCGGCAAGCCGATCAAGGAGTCGCGGGACGTCGACCTGCCGCTGTCAGCAGCGCACTTCTTCTACTACGCCGGCTGGGCGGACAAGCTCGAGTACGCCTTCCCGAACCAACGACCGAAGCCGGTCGGCGTGGCGGGGCAGATCATCCCGTGGAACTTCCCGCTCCTGATGCTCGCCTGGAAGGTGGCGCCGGCGCTCGCAGCCGGGAACACGGTCGTGCTGAAGCCCGCCGAGACCACGCCGCTGACGGCGCTGCTCTTCTGCGATGTCGTCCGCCAGGCGGAGCTACCGCCCGGCGTCGTCAACATCGTCACCGGCGACGGCCGTGTGGGCGCAGAGATCGTCAAGGCGGACGGGGTCGACAAGATCGCGTTCACCGGCTCGACCGAGGTTGGAAAGGCGATTCAGAGTGAGCTCGCGGGTTCGGGCAAGCGTCTCACGCTCGAACTCGGCGGCAAGGCGGCGAACATCATCTTCGACGACGCCGCACTCGATCAGGCGATCGAGGGCATCGTCAACGGCATCTACTTCAACCAGGGACACGTGTGCTGCGCCGGGTCACGCCTGCTCGTGCAGGAGTCGATCTACGAGCCCGTCGTGGACAAGCTGAAGCGCCGCCTGTCGACGTTGCGCGTCGGCGATCCGCTCGACAAGAACACGGATGTCGGTGCGATCAATTCGCGCCAGCAGCTCGAGAAGATCCAGGAACTCGTCGCCACCGGCCAGGACGAGGGAGCCGAGATCTATCAGCCGCCGTGTCGGCTCCCCGAGCAGGGCTACTGGTTCGTGCCGACCGTGTTCACGAACGTGGCCCAGAGCCATCGAATCGCACAGGAGGAGATCTTCGGCCCGGTTCTCTCGGTGCTCACCTTCCGGACTCCCGAAGAAGCGGTCGAGAAGGCGAACAACACACCCTTCGGCCTGAGCGCCGGGATCTGGACCGAGAAGGGCTCGCGCATCCTGTGGATGGCCGAGCGCATGCGCGCGGGCGTCGTCTGGGCGAACACGTTCAACCGCTTCGACCCGACCTCGCCGTTCGGCGGCTACAAGGAGTCCGGCTTCGGGCGCGAGGGCGGGCGTCACGGGCTCGAGCCCTACCTCACGTTCGACGGCGAGGGGCGGCACGATGCCTGACCGCCTTCCTATCAGGAAGACCTACAAGCTCTTCATCGGGGGAGCGTTCCCGCGGTCCGAGTCGGGCCGCACGTACGAGGCCGAGGGTCAGAATGTCGCACGTGCGTCGCGCAAGGACGTCCGCGACGCGGTCCGGGCAGCGCGCGGCGCCTTCCCGAAGTGGTCCGGCATGACGGCGTAGAACCGCGGCCAGGTTCTGTACAGGCTCGCGGAGATGGTCGAGGCGCGGTCGGCCGAGTTCGCGCAGCTGTGCGACGGCCGCGCAGAGGTCGAAGCCGCGATCGACCGCGTCGTCTGGTACGCGGGCTGGGCCGACAAGCTGGCGCAGGTGCTCGGCTCGTCGAACCCGGTCGCCGGCCCCTACTTCAACTTCACCGTGCCCGAGCCCACCGGAGTGGTCGCTGTTCTCGCCCCCGACGAGCCGACACTGCTCGGGCTCGTCTCGAGGATCGTGCCTGCGCTGACCGGAGGGAACACCGTCATCGCCGTTGCCTCGGAGGTGCGGCCACTCGCCGCGATCGAGCTCGCCGAGGCGATCGCGACCTCGGATGTGCCTGCGGGTGCGGTCAATCTCCTGACCGGCAGCCGTGGCGAGCTGGCGCCCTGGCTCGCCGCTCACATGGACGTCAACGCGATCGACCTGGCAGGCGCCGACGGCGACTCGCCGGAGCTGGAGCGTGCCGCGGCGGCAAACGTCAAGCGGGTCGTCCACGGGCGCGCGGACTCACAGAGCCCGTGGGAGATCGCCGCGTTCCTCGAGCTGAAAACGGTCTGGCATCCCGTCGGGCAGTAGCTCACTAAGCTTGCAGGCGATTCGAGTGAGGACGGTTAATCGACCCACGACCCCGCCGCATTCGGGCGGCGCCGAGTCCCCGGCCTAGCCGATGGCTGGCCGCCGCTTCAGCCAGGCGATCTCCGAAGGCGACGGAATCTCGCTGCTCGCCCGGGTCGAGGACGCCGACAGTGCGCGAGAAGCTGCGGCGCAGGGCGCGGAAGCCGTCGTGGCATACGGGGCGATGCAGGGAATCCGGGATGCGACCGACCTGCCGATTCTCTGGTCCGGGGCGATCTCGGAGGCGCTGAACGCCGGAGCGGACGCCTGCGTCGTCGTGCTGGAGGACCACGTCGACGAAGACGGTCGGCTCGAGGCGCTGCACACGGAGGCGACAGAGCTCGGTCTCGACGTCGTCGTCGAGGTACGCAACGAGGAGGAGCTCGCGCTGGCGCTCGAGCTCCTGGACCCGGAGATCTTCCTCCTCTCGGGACCAGGTAACGAGGACGACGGGCCTCTCGGACCGGCGCTGGAGCTGCTGCCCGACGTGCCGGCAGGGAAGCTTGCCGTCGCAGACGTGCCGGTCGCCGCGCGCGAGCAGGTTGACGAGCTCGAGCGGGCGGGAGTCGATGCAGTCATCGTCGCAGCAGGCCACGTCGCCGACCTCGTCGGCGACACGCCGCCCCCCGTCTAGGCTCGGGCGCTCCGCCGACCGCTGGGCCTCGACCCGGTGGGGCGGACCGCTCACGGCGTTGCTCGCGATCCTCGCCGGCGCGGCGGCCTTGCGTGCCGTGGGGATCATGTACGGGCTGCCGTTCGGGAATCTCCTCAATCCGGACGAGCAGTCGATCGTCCCGCGCGCGTGGAAGCTCGTGCACGGCGGCGGCGGCGATCCGCACTGGTTCGACTACCCGACGCTGTTGATGTACGTGAACGCGCCGTTCCAGGCGTGGCAGTCGCATCCGTCGTACCTGACGGCGCGCATCGTCGGGCTCGTGATCGGTCTCGGCTCGATCGC
>Ga0187779_10000171_pt1 | contig 47859 bp, 48 predicted proteins | sample 1015_Q2_SP10_10__FD_132435 | JGI IMG/M metagenome (GOLD analysis project Ga0187779, IMG submission 132435) | Tropical peat soil microbial communities from peatlands in Department of Meta, Colombia - 1015_Q2_SP10_10_MG | ecosystem: Environmental > Terrestrial > Soil > Wetlands > Peat | place...
CGAGCTCACGGAGCACGGCTACGGCGCCCGGCTGACGGCGGCGATCCTCACGGGAGCGACGGCACCGCACCCGGACGCGCCCGTGACGATCCAGACGTACGCATGGTTCGCACGCCACGTGGACGAGGTCGCACGGGACGCCTACCAGCTCGTCATCTGCGACGAGGCGCACACGGCACTCGGCGAGAAGACCTCGGCGGCGATCCGGAGGCTCAGCGAGCCGATCTACGTCGGCATGACGGCGACCGAGCAGCTGATCGCGAAGCAGGTCTCGGACGTCTTCCCGGCCTCGGTCGACGACCTGCCGCTCGCGGACGCCGCCCGGCGCGGCCTCATCGCACCGCTCCGCTGCCTGCGCGTGCCGCCGGCGGCCGCGATCAACTCGGTGCCGATCGTGGGCGGCGACTTCGAAGAGCGCGCCCTCGCCGCAGCCCTCGACCACCAGGCTCTCAACCAGGCCGCGGCGAGCCTCTACCGCGACCGCTTCGCGTCCACGCCGGGAATCGTCTACGCCGCCGGCGTCGACCACGCCTACAACCTCGCACAGGAGTTCAGAGCCGCCGGGCTGAGAGCCGAGGCGGTCTCCGGCCGGACGCCGCCCGTGCGCCTCGCCGAGACGCTGGCCGCCTACGAGCGAGGCGAGATCAACGTGCTGATCAACGCGCAGCTGCTCGCGGAAGGATGGAACTCGCCGCGGGCGACCGTCTGCATGCACCTCGCGCCGACCGCGTCGAGACGCGTCTACCAGCAGCGCATCGGCCGGATCATGCGCATGCACCCGCGGAAGGAGGCGGGGATCGTCGTCGACTTCGTGCCGAAGTCGGCCACGCACAACGAGCGCGTCGTCTCGCTCCACTCCCTGCTCGGTGCCGACTTCTACCGCGAGGGTGCTCGGGTGACGCCGGCACCGCGGCGGCGGCAGCAGCGTCGCGCGCGCCGCAAGCTCTCGCCCGCGCCGTGGCTCGTCCCCGTCACGCCCGACGTCGCGCGCCGGTTGCTCGTGATCCAGCGCGAGTGGCAGCGGATCGATCCGAAGTACCTCGACGACGACGAGCAGCGCTTCTGGGCGACGATCGCAGGCCGGAACATCCGCTTCGACCAGCGCGCGGAGTTCGCGCGGACGTTCACCGAAGGCCGTGCGCGCAAAGCCGCGCTCGAGACGTTCCTCTCGGTGTGCGCCGCGGAGAACCCGAACCGCCGCCTGCGCATGACCGCGCTCGCCGATCGGGTGGCGACTCCGGTCGAACGGGCCGACTTCGACGACCTCGTCACGCTCGTCACGCAGGCCCCGCCGTGGGAGAAGGATCGCGCCGCGGGCGTGCGGATCCTCCTGCGCGCGATCGGCGAGGGGAAGGCGAACGCGCCCGAGCAGATCCTCGCGCGCTGGACCTGGAAGCTCGCCCGCGCCACCCGCAAGACCCAGGACAGGCGCGCGAGCCAGGAGTTTCCCGAGGCGAAGCGGCTCCTCGGCGCGGCCGCAAACTCCCGTGGGCACCGCCACGAGGAGAACCTCGCTCAGCTCGTCAAGGTCGCAGCCGCCCTGCCGCTGCAGGTCGGAGCGGCGCTGCTCGCCTCCGCCGAGGGGTACACGCCGCGGGCCAACTCCCTGCTCGACCGCGCCCGCGAGGAGCTCGGGCCGATCGAGGAGATCGCGAACGCGCTCGCCGAGAACCTGCCGGCGCCGAAGGCGCCCACCCGGAAGTCACGCCGCCGCCGCAAGCGCCGCAAGGCCTCGGCCGTGGAATCCGCGAACGGCGGGGCGACGGCGAGCGGAGCCGAGCCCGAAGCGGAGCCGGTTCCCGCCGAGCCGGCAGCACAGCAGGAGCCCCAAGCCGAGACCGCAGCGCCGACCGCAGACGCCGCCTAGCCCCATCAGGTCTCGACCAACCAGCTCTCGACTGGGCGAGCGGGCTACTGCTCGCGCGGCGGCTCGTCCTCGCCGTCTCGTTCCCGCTCGCGCAGATAGCGCGTGAGCTCTGCGGCGAGCGCGTCCCCGGACGGCAGGCCGCGCTCTTCGACAAGCTCCTCGAGCGAGTCCGCGCGGCGCTCGAGCTCCTCGACGTATGCGGCGGTCTCGGCGTCCGTCGAGACGGCCTCCGACACCTGCTCCGCGTAGCTCTCCTCGGCCTCCACCAGCTCGGTCACGTCGACCGCCACGTCGAGCAGCGTGCCCAGCCGCTCGCACAGGGCCCGCGCAGCTCGCGGGCTCGGGGCGAGCGAGACGTAGTGGGGCACCGCCGCCCAGAGGCTCACGGAGCGCAGGCCGGCCGCTCGGCAGGCGTCGTGGAGCACGCCGACGATCCCAGTGGGACCCTCGTAGCGGGAGTGCTGGAGGCCGAGCTCCTCGACGAGCTTCGGATCGCTGGCCGTTCCCGTCACCGGTGAGGGCCTCGTGTGAGGGACGTCGGCGAGCAACGCCCCCAGCGTGACGACCAGCTCGACGTCGAGTTCGTGCGCGAGCGACGCGACGAGGTCGACGAACGCGCGCCAGCGGAAGTTCGGCTCGACGCCGATCAGGAGGACGGCGTCGCGGTCGGTGCCCGCAATCCGACCCGCATAGAAGGCGTTCTCCGGCCACTGGATCCTGCGCGTCAGGCCCTCGTCGAGCGTGACGTGCGGCCGACTCGCCTGGAAGTCGAGGAAGCCCTCGGGATCGATGTCCGCGAACCGTTCGGCGCCCCAGAGCCGGGCGAGATAGCCGGCCGCGAGGGTCGCTGCCTGACCTCCGTCGTTCCACCCCTGGAACGCGGCGATCAGCACCGGCCGCCGCAGCGTCGGCCGCGAGGTCAGCCGGAGGTCTGGGGACTCCACCCCGGCAGCCTACTCTTCGACGACCCGGGCGATCGGAGCCGCCACCGGACGAGCAACGGCCGAGGCAGCGAGCGGAGCGGGCGGTCGCCAGAGCGCGTACGCGATGAAGAGCGCGAGCGACCAGAGCGTGGCGGCCAGACAGACGTGGAGCAGGACGAGCCCCCAGGGGAGTGCGTTCCGGTACTGCACCTCGCCGAGGATCATCTGCCCGACGAGGACGACGAGCGTCGCGACCCACACGCGCGCCAGCCCCGGATAGCGGGCTCGCAGCCGGAGCAGGAGGAAGCCGAGCAGGAGGAAGCCGATGCCGAAGACGGCGGCCGCGCGAACGTGGACGTAGACCGTGTCGACGATCGGCACGCCGAGGCGCTTCACGCCCTTCTGCGCCCCCGGGTGCGGACCCGAAGCGGTCGCGACGGCGCCCGTGACGACGAGCGTCGCAGCAGCCGGCACGCCGAGCCAGGCGATCACGTGCCTGAGCCAGGGAGGATCGACAGCGGGAGCGCGCCCCGCCGTCAACGCCCACGCCTCGGTCGCGGCGAGGACGGCGAGGCCGAGGACGAGGAGGCCGAGCAGGAAGTGCGCCATCACCGCGAGCGGGTTCAGCTTCAGCATGATCGTGACCCCGCCGAGAGGGATCTGCGCAGCCGCGCCGAGAAACGCGATCAGGACGCTGAGCCGGCCGGCCCGCGAGAGTCCCGGCACCGTGCGGGAGGCGAGCGTCGCAAACAGCGCGAGCGCGACGCCGATGCTCGCGATGAACCGGTTCGAGAACTCGATGATGGCGTGGTGGTTCCCCTGCGTCGGGAACGGCGCAGCCCCGCACCGCGGCCAGTGGTCGCAGCCGAGGCCCGAGGCCGTCAGCCGGACGAACGCACCCGACGAGACGACGAGGAACATCACGGCCAGCATGGCCGTCGCGAGTCGCAGGTACCCCTGCGGCGTGCGCGCTCGCCTCCACACCGACCGAGCCCACGCGACCATCAGCCCCGAGTGTACGGGCGCTCAGGCGAGTGTGACGCCGCTTCCCTCGTCGACGCTGCCGATGCGGCTGATGAAGAGGCCGCGGTCCGAGAACGTCGCCTCGAGCACCGCCGCCTTCGCGGCAGGAAGCGAGATCAGCAGCCCACCCGCAGTCTGGGGGTCGTACGCGAGAGCCTCGAGCGCGGGATCGCACGAGACGGTCACGTGACCGGCCGCGAACTCGCGGTTGCGCCGGTCGCCGCCGGTGCGGACGCCGGCCGCGGCGAGCTCGAGCGCGCCGGGCAGCGCCGGAAGAGCCGCAGCAGCGAGGTGAACGGCGACACGGCTCCGCTCGGCGAGCTCGCGGGCGTGGCCGAGCAAGCCGAAGCCCGTCACGTCCGTCACCGCGTTCGGCGCGAACGGTCGCACGACGTCCGCTGCATCCCGGTTCAGGGTCTTCATCGCAGCCACGGCCTCCGCGAGCGCGCCGGGCGGGGCGGTCCCGTCCCGCTGGGCTTGGAGCACCAGCCCCGTGCCGAGCGGCTTCGTCAAGAAGAGTGCGTCGCCCGGCCGGGCACCGCTCTTCGGCCAGATTCCCTTCGGATGGACGGTGCCGACGACGGCGAGCCCGTACTTCGGCTCGCTGTCGCGGATCGTGTGGCCGCCCGCGAGGAGCGCGCCGGCGGCGCGAACGACCTCGTCAGCGCCGGCGAGGACTTGTGCCAGCACCTCGGTGGGAAGCTCCTCCGGAAAGGCCGTGATCGAGAGCGCGAGCAGCGGCGTCCCGCCCATCGCGAACACGTCGTTCAGCGCGTTCGTGGCGGCGATCGCGCCGAAGTCGCGGGGGTCGTCCACGACCGGCGGGAAGAAGTCGACGGTGAAGACGAGCGCGCGCTCGTCGTCCAGGCGGTAGACAGCCGCGTCGTCGGCCGGGTCCAGACCGACCAGCAGGTCCTCGGCCTCCGCCGGGACGAATCCCGCGAGCAGGGTCTCGAGGCGCGCGGCGGAGTACTTCGCCGCACAGCCGCCGGCGCGTGCGAGCGACGTCAGTGGCGGAGCCTCCGTCATTGCACGAGTCTACGCCCCGCTGCAGGACTGACCCGCCGGGCGGCGAACGGAGCGAACGGAGAACTCTCCCTCAAGGCTTCTCCTCTCCCCTGACGACACGACGGCCGCCTCCCCCGGCGGCCGTCGTGCATCTGCGAGACTCGCTCCCGTGGGCTCGGCGCTCGTCACCGGCGGCTCGTCCGGGATCGGCCTGGCGATCGGACGGATGCTGCGGGACGAGGGGTTCGCCCTCACGCTCGCCGCACGCTCTCCCGGCAAGCTCGAGGCGGCCGCAGGCGAGCTCGGCGCCCACGCGGTCGTCGCGAACGTCGCGAAGGCGAAGGACTGCGAACGGATCGTCGCCGAGCACGTCGCTCTCCACGGCGGTCTGGACGTGCTCGTCAACTCGGCCGGCGTCGGGGCGGTCGGCGGGATCGACGAGCAGGAGGTCGAGCGCATCGACCTCCAGCTCGACGTCAACCTCCGCGGCCTGATCCTCGTCACGAGGGCAGCGCTGCCGTCCCTTCGCGCGACCCGCGGGCTCGTCGTCAACGTCGCCTCGATCGCAGGAACGGTGCCGATGGGTCGCTTGCCGGTCTACGGCGCGACCAAGGCGGCGGTGATCTCCCTCACGCGGTCGCTCAACGAGTCCCTGGAGGCGGACGGCGTCCGCGTCCATGCCCTCTGCCCGGAGTTCGTCGACACGCCGATGGCGGCCTGGACCGGCCTCGCTGCCGAGGAGCTGATCCGACCCGAGGACTGCGCGGAGGTCGTGCGCATGCTGCTCCGGCTGAGCCCGCAGGCACGCGTGCCCATGATCGTGATCGAGCGGGCGCTGCTACGAGGGAGCGCCTGACGCGAGCAGCGTCGTCCGGATGTCGCGTTCGAGCTCGTCCGTCGAGAACGCCCCTTCCAGCCTGTCCCGGATCACGCCGCGACGATCGACGAGAAACGTCCAGGGCTCCGTCGGGAGCTTCCACTGCTTGACCCAGGCGTTGAAGCCGAGCGCCGGGTCGTTGCGCTCGTAGATCTCGACGTGGATGAAACGGACCGGGGTGTTGCGGAGACGCTTCGAGACCGCGTCGAGCATGTCGACCACCGGTCCGCAGACCCTGCTCGTGCAGAACTTCGGCGTGGCGAACGCGACGACGAACGGCACGTGCGTGGCGAGCGCCTGCGCGACCGAGATCCGGTAGAGCCGGGGGTCCGGATGGGTCGCCGTGCTCAGCAGCGAGAGCTTCCCGTCCGTGCTCGCCAGGGTCGGCGTGTGCGAGGCGATCGCGTGGTCGCCGATCCTGGGTACCCCGCTCGGCGTGGGGGGTACGACCAGGTTGGCGAGCGCACCGAGCGGCTCTTTCCCGGTCGGGACCGCGAGCAGCCAGTACTTGCCGGGCTTCGGCAGGTCGACGTTCGTGACGTAGATCGACGTCATCGGCCCGCGGGAGCCGCCCGGGACTCCGACCGGCTCGAGCTGCGCGAGCGTCCGGGCGAACGGCGTCGCCTTCAGTCCCGTCGCAACCCACACGCAGGCGACGGGCGTCGCGATCGTCCGAGACTGCTGGTCGACGATCAGGAAGGAGACGCGGTTGCGGCCGGGGACGTAGTCCGACGTCCCCGGGACGACCCCGATCGGAGAGGACCCAGCGAGGTCCTGCAACGTCTTGCCGGCCGGGGCCGGTAGCGAGCCGGCGGTGCCCGGGCAGGACTGAGCAGAAGAACGCCCTGAGCTGCCGCAACCCGCGAGGAGCAGCCCCGCGGACAGCGTGCAGCTCAGGGCGACGAGACCCACAGCAGGGCGCAGCATCCGCGCCCGAGTCTAGCCGCAGGCTTCCGCGGCTAGTGGCCGTCGGTCCAGCTGCGCCGGACGATCAGGCGAACCTTCATCTGGGGGTGCCTCCTTCCTAGAAGCGGATGTCTTGCAGCGCTTCCGCTGCGTTGCGATAGAGCCGCGCCGCCTCGCGGTCGTCCCCACGACGACTCGCCAGGTCACCCGACGCGACCCACGCCCCCGCCCTGTAGCTGATCGACCCAAGTCGTTCGAAACTTGAGTCGGCAGCCCTGAAACATTCCCCCGCTTCGTCCAGACGGCCGCGCTCCATGAGAGCACGCCCCAGCACCACGTTCGCCTGGCCGATCTCCTGAAGGTAGTCCTCGCGCTCCTCGAACAGCTCGAGCGCACGCCGCGCGTACTCGTCCGCGGCGGTGTAGTCCTCGAGGTGGAGATGCACCATCCCGAGGTTGCCGAGCGCCTGGCCCGCGTCTGCCTTCGACTCCGACTCGACGGCCAGCGCGAACGACGCCTTGAGGTGCTGGATCGCCTCGTCGGGCTTGCCGAGGAGCAGATGCAGCCCACCGAGGTTCTGCATCAGACGCCCCACCGCTCGCTTGTCGTTCAGCTCCTGATACAGCGCCTTCGCGTGCTGCGCGTAGTTGCGCGAGGCGATCGAGTGCCCCATCCGCTCGGCGACGAGCGACGCCTGGTAGTAGACGTTCGCGATCGTCCGCCGGTCGTCCATCGCCTCGGCGAGCTCGAGCGCGCGCTCGACGTCCTCGCGCGCCGCCTCGAAATCGCGCTGGTGACGCCGGCACCGCGAGCGCCAGCCGAGGATGTCCGCGCGGAGGAGGTCGCACGGCAGCTCCGAGCGCTCCGCAAGGTCGAGAGCCTCGTCGAGGAGGGAGACCGCGGTCGCGATGCTCGCGAGCTTGTAGCGGCAGACGCCGAGGCGGAACACGACATCGGCGCGATCGACGTCGTTGAACCGGGGGCCCTCGACGAGATTGCGTGAACGCTGCAGCAGCTCGGTCGCCCGGCGCAGGTCGCCGAGCTCCATGAGAGCCCAGGCCTGACCCGAGAGCCCGCGCACCTCGAGCTCTGGAGACCCCGCTGCACCGACCTCGGCGAGCGCCGCGGCGAACGTCGCGACGGCCTCGTCGAAGCGGTACGCCTCGTTGAGCGCTTCCCCTCGGGCGAGAGCGGCCTCGACCCGGTTCCGCACGTCGGACGCGATCCCCGTCGCGAGGTACGACGCGTCGACTCCGAGCCTCGCCGCAAGCCAGCCGATCGTCTCGACGGTCGGCCGGGTCTTGCCACGCTCGATCTGGCTGACGTACTCCTTCGAGCAGCGCTCGCCGGCGAGCTCGGTCTGCGTCAGCCCCGCCGCGACCCGCAGAGAGCGGACGCGATCGCCGAGACCGGCAGTCGCAACCGGGCTCGCGGTGGCGGTCGTGACAAGTGGATGCAGATCGCTCATCGCTCGAGCCGCTCGAGCAGCTCTGGGGCAGGTGGCTCGAGACGAAGTGAACCCAGCGCTCGGGGCGACGAACGTCCCCCTGAAGGGTGAACCGGGTCGTCTGCGACCCGTTCGCCGCCGGCTCTGCCCAGCGGAGTCCGTCGCGCCACGAGAACCGCGCTGCCCACCCCGCTGAGAGCGACACCCATTTGGTGAAGTGAACGGTAGCGGAAATCACTTGACCGAGCTACTTGACTTTTCCGGCCATGCCCCCTAGAGTCGCGGCACACACCTCGCACCGGCCGGACGCCAGGTCGCTGCGGGAGGCGTGCCGCTCGGCGAGGATGGGCGCGGAGACCGTGGCTGGGCCGCAGAGTCACGGGATCGACCCAGAAACTCGTCGCGAGGAACCGCCTCGAAGGAAACGTCCCCGGAAGCCGCAGCCGGGGACGTTTCTCGTTTCCGGGGTGCTCGAGCCGGCCGGGTCCGCGCTCGCTAGGAGGCTCCGAAGAGCCAGCGGCGACGCTGCGCCTTGATCGCGTCGAACTCGTCCGCGTGGAGCAGGCCTCCCAGCTTGACCGAGGTGGCCGCGAGCAGCGCTCCTGCGACGAAGATCCACGCCTCCGCCTCGACGTCGCGGTCGGCAGGGAGCTCACCGGCGGCCTGGACTCTCTGCAGCGTCGCCGCGAAGTAGTCGTGGACGTGGCGCATGTGCTTGCGGACGTAGCGCTTGATCTCCGCGTCCTCCCCCGCCTCCGTGGCCGCCTGCATCCAGAGGTGCGGGAGCACCGCCTTCAGCTCCCGCATCGCTGACGGTCCGAGCCGGCGCCACGCCTCGACGGGGCCGACGTCCTCGATCGCCGCGTCGAACGACTGCTCGAGCCGGCGCCAGGCCTCGTCGAGGCACGCGAAGTAGAGCGCCTTCTTCGAGCCGAAGTGGCGATAGAGGATCGGCTCCGAGACGCCCGCCCGCCGCGCGATCTCCGCCGTCGTCGCGCCGCTGTAGCTCCCGGTCGAGAAGACCTGGAGCGCCGCGTCGACGATCGCCGACCGCCGCGCGCTCGCGGGCAGGCGACCCGACCGGCGGGCGCCGGCCGACTGCTCCGCAGACCGCTCCGAGACGTTCGTCATGCGGCGAGCTCCGAAGCGCGAGGCTCGGCCACGCGCTCGCCCTGCTCGCCGCGATCGTGCGGCCGGACGAGCGTGAAGGCGACGACGGCCCCGGCGAGCGCGATCCCGGAGGCGACGGTCAACGACCGGGAGAAGCCGTCCATGAACGCCTGCACCGTGTGCCGACCGCCCGCCTCGTGCGCCATGATCGCGCCCATCACGGCGATCCCGATCGAGCCGCCGATCTGGCGGAACGCGTTGAGGACGGCCGACCCGACGCCAGCCTTCGCCACCGGGACGCTCCGCGTCGCAGCGGCCGTGCTGGGCGTCATCGTCAGCGCCATGCCGAGGCCGCCGAGCACGAGCCCCGGAAGCAGCTCCCAGAAGGTCGCGTGCTGCCCCAACCGCGAGAAGTAGAAGAGCTGCACGGCGACGAGCACCATCCCGACGGTCATCATCAGGCGCGAGCCGAGCTTGTCGGACGTCCTACCGGCGATCGGCGCGACGAGGATGATCAGCACCGTCATCGGCAGGAACGCGGCGCCGGCCTGGACGGCCGAATAGCCGAGGATGTTCTGCATGTACAGCGAGACGAAGAAGAAGACGCCGAACATCGCGAGCGCGACGAGCAGGATCACGGCGTTCGCACCCGTGTAGGTGCCGTTGCGGAAGAGCTCGAGCGGCAGCATCGGCGAGCGCTGCACGCGCTCGAGGACGAGGAACGATGCGAGCGCGACCGCCGCGATCCCGAAGGAGACGAGGATGCGCGTGGAGCCCCAGCCGTAGCGGTTCGCCTCGATCAGCGCGTACGTGAGCGAGAACAGGCCGAGCGCGGACGTCGCGAGACCGGGGATGTCGAGCCGTTCGTGGGTCTCGTCACGCGACTCGTCGATCAGCACGAAGCTCGCGGCGATGCCGAGCACGCCGATGGGAACGTTGACGAAGAAGATCCAGCTCCAGTTCAGGTGCTCGGTGAGCAGGCCGCCGACGAGCGGCCCGATCGCGAGCGCGAGCGCAGAGACGCCGGCCCAGATGCCGATCGCGGTGCCCCGCTGGCGCGGCGGGAAGGTCGCCGCGATGATCGAGAGCGTCGCCGGGTTCATCAGCGCCGCGCCGCAGCCCTGCACGAGGCGCGCCGAGATGAGCATGGTGCCGCTCGTCGCGAGCCCGCACCAGAGCGACGCCCCGGTGAAGACCGCGATCCCGATCACGAAGATCAGGCGGCGTCCGTACGCGTCGGCGATCTTGCCGCCGATCAGCATCAGTGCGGCGAACGTGAGGGCGTAGCCTGCGACGATCCACTCGAGCTCCGAGAGCCCGATCCCGAGGTCGCGCTGAATCGACGGCAGCGCGACGTTCACCACCGTGTTGTCGAGCATGATCATGAACAGCCCGAACGACACCGCCGCGAGCGTCCACCATTTTCTGTTCTCCTCTGCCAGGATCCGTGCCTTCATGAACCATCCCTTTCGACTCTGGAAGCTAGTGCGCACTAAGTTAGCAACCACTAACGTGTCTGGGCAAGTCGGGTGAGCGCGGACGGCTTCGCCTGGATGCCGTCGCCCGTCCAGCGCGAGACGGCGAACGTGACACGCCTCGCGCGCACGCTGGGCTGCGAGAGCTACGCCGAGCTCCACCGGATCTCGGTCGACGAGCCGGATCGCTTCTGGCGCGCCGTTCGGGCCGACCTCGACCTCCTGTTCTCGACGGACTGGTCGAAGACCCTCGACGTCTCGCGGGGGATCGAGTGGGCCACCTGGTTCGGTGGGGGCCGGCTCAACGTCTCCGACGCCTGTGTCCACCGGTGGGCCGTCGAGCGGCCCGGCGAGGAGGCAGCGGTCTGGCAGGCGGAGGACGGAGAGCGCAGCGCGCTCACGTGGGCGGACCTCTCGCGCGAGACGACGAGGCTCGCCGAGGCGCTCGTCGCACTGGGCGTCGAGTCGGGGGATCGCGTGGGGATCCTGCTGCCGATGGCGCCGCAGGCTGCGATCGCCGCCCACGCCTGCGCCCACGTCGGCGCGGTCCAGGTGCCGATCTTCTCGGGCTTCGCCCCACACGCAGTCGCGGCCCGGCTCGCGGACGCGGAGGCCAAGGTCCTGATCACGTGCGACGCGTCGCCTCGCCGGGGGGTGCCCGTGCCGACGAAGGCCGTCGCGGACGAGGCCGTGGCAGACGTTCCGAGCATCGAGCACATCGTCGTCTGGCGACGGCTCGGGGACGACTGCCGGATGACCCCGGGGCGGGACGTCTGGTGGGAGGACGCCGTCGCCGACGCGCCGGGCACCCTGCCTCCGCTCCAGGTCGAGAGCGAGCATCCCTACCTCCTCGCCTACACGTCGGGCACGACCGGACGGCCGAAGGGCGCGCTGCACGTCCACGGCGGCTTCCTGGTCTCGATCGCCCGCGAGGCCGCCTACCAGGCCGACATTCGCGCCGGCGACCGTGTGCTCTTCGCGACCGACATGGGCTGGATCATGGGGCCGTGGACCGTCGTCGGCGCCGGTGTGCTCGGCGCTGCCGTGATCTTCATCGAAGGTGCACCGGACTGGCCGCCCGACCGCATCTGGCGCCACGTCGAGGACGAACGGGTGACGATGCTCGGGATCTCGCCCACGCTCGTCCGGGCGCTCCTGCCACACGGAGAGCCGGCCGTCGACCTCTCGTCGCTGCACACCGTGACGACGACCGGCGAGCCCTGGAACCGGGGCCCCTACGACTGGCTCGACCGGCACGTCTGCGGCGGCGGCCGGATCCCGATCGTCAACGTCTCGGGCGGCACGGAGGTCGGCGCGTGCTTCCTCTCCGTGACGCCGATGGAGCCCACGAAGCCGGTGTCGCTCGGCTTCCCGGCGCTCGGCGCCGACCTCGACGTCCTCGACGCCGAGGGTCGTCCGGTCCGCGGAGAGGTCGGCGAGCTCGTCTGCAGGCGCCCGTGGCCAGGGATGACGCGGGGGCTGTGGAACGACCCCCAGCGCTATGTCGAGACGTACTGGTCGCGGTTCCCCGGCGTCTGGACGCACGGCGACTGGGCCTCGGTCGACCAGGACGGCTACTGGTTCCTGCACGGCCGCTCCGACGACACGCTAAACATCGCCGGGAAGCGGATCGGCCCGGCCGAGCTCGAGTCGGCCGCGCTCGGCTGCAACGCGGTCGCCGAAGCAGCCGCCGTGGGGGTGGCGCATCCGGTCAAAGGCGAGGTGCCGTGGCTCGTCTGCGTGCTCAAGCCGGGCATGGAGGCGAGCGCCGACGACGTGAAGACCGCCGTCGCGGCCGAGCTCGGCAAGGCGTTCGCGCCCGCACGGGTCGTCTTCGTCTCGGCACTGCCCAAGACACGGAGCGCGAAGGTCGTCCGCCGCGCGGTCCGCGCCATGGTCGTGGGCGAAGACCCCGGCGACCTCTCGACGCTCGAGAACCCCGAGTCCCTGGAGGAGATCCGACGTGCAGTCGCATGAGCCCGACGCTCTGACCGGAGTTGCTCTCGTGACGGGCGGAGGCCGCGGCATCGGAGCGTCGATCGCCCGCGGGCTCGCCTCGGCCGGAATGCGCGTTGCCGTCACGGGACGAACCGCCGAGACGGTCGCGTCCGTCGCCTCGGAGGTCGGCGGCGTCGGCCTCGTCGGCGACGTCTCGCACCGCGAGGACGTGTCCCGCTGGATCGCGACCGTCGAAGCGGAGCTCGGCCCGATCGACCTTCTCGTCAACAACGCGGGTATCGCCGGCGAGCAGCCGCCACTCTGGGAGACCGACCCGGACGAGTGGTGGCACGTCCTCGAGGTCAACGTCCGGGGGCCGATGCTCTGTTGCCACGCAGCCCTGCCCGGAATGGTGCAGCGCGGCGCCGGCCGCATCGTGAACCTCGGCAGCGGCGCGTCGTACCTGCCGCCGTCCGGCGGCAGCACCCGCATCGGCACGAGCTACAGCTCGAGCAAGGCGGCGCTCGGCCGGTTCACCGAGATGCTCGCGTTCACCTGCGCGCCGCTCGGGATCGCGGTGTTCCTGATCAGCCCCGGCCTCGTCCGCAGCGACATGACGAGGAGCGTGTTCCCCGACGATGCGCCGTGGACGCCACCCGAGCTCGCTCCACGGCTCGTCCGCGTCCTCGCCTCGGGGAGGGCCGACGCGCTCGCCGGCCGCTACCTGCACGCCGAGCACGACGACATCGAGGAGCTGATCGCGCGGGCGGAGCTGGTCGTTCGCGACGACCTGAACGCGATCCGGCTCAGACGCTGAGAACGGCGCCTCGGCTAGAGTGGTTTTGGACCGTGAGGCGAAAACCTTGAGAATCGCACTCGCACAGCTCGACGTCGTCGTGGGCGACCTCGACCGCAACCGAGAGCGCATCGCCGGGCAGGTCGCGGCGGCGCAGGACCAGGGTGCCGACCTCGTCGTCCTCCCCGAGCTCGCCATCACCGGCTATCCGCCGGAGGACCTCCTGCTCCGCCCCGGTTTCGTGACCGCTGCGCGAGCATCGCTCGATCTCCTCGCAGCCGACTGCAGCGGGATCGTCGCGCTCGTCGGCGTGCCGCTCTTCGAGCGCGACCTCGCGAACTGCTGCGCCGTGCTCGCCGACGGGCAGGTCAAGGGGATCTACCGGAAGCGCTACCTGCCGAACTACGGCGTGTTCGACGAGCACCGCTACTTCGCGCCCGGGCGCGACCTGCTCCTGCTGCGTTTCGGCGACGTCCTCGTCGGGCCGACGATCTGCGAGGACGTCTGGGAGCCTGGCCCGCCCGCGACCGATCTCGCCCTTGCGGGAGCGCAGCTCCTCGTCAACCTCTCGGCGTCACCGTTCCACGTCGGCAAGGCCGAGGAGCGCGAGGAGATGCTCGTCACCCGGGCGCGTGACAACGCGTGCTTCCTCGCCTTCTGCAACCTCGTCGGCGGACAGGACGAGCTCGTCTTCGACGGCCATTCGGTCGTGCTCGACGACGCGGGCGAAGTCGTAGCGCGCGCGCCCGGCTTCGAGGAGGCGCTCCTCGTCGTCGACGTCGACCCCGGCGCGACGATCGGCCGCCGCCTGCGGGACGTGCGGCGGAGAGCGCTCGAGCGGGAACGCGAAGCGGCGCCGCCGGTCGAGGTCGTCGAGCTCTCGGAGTCGGCGTCCGCGGCGCCGCCGCTTCCACCTGTGGCCGTCCCTTTCGAGCCCGAGCTGGAGCAGATGCGCAGGGCGCTCGTCCTCGGCCTGCACGACTACGTGACGAAGAACGGCTTCGACCACGTCGTCGTCGGGGTCTCGGGCGGGATCGACTCGGCGCTGACCGCGGCGCTCTGCGCCGACGCGCTCGGGGCCGAGCGCGTCCACTGCGTCTCGATGCCGTCGCGGTTCTCCTCCGAGGGAACCCGCTCGGACGCTCGGCTCGTCGCGGAGAGCCTCGGCTGCGGCTTCCACGAGCTGCCGATCGAGTCGGTCGTCGAGGCCTTCGCAGCGGTGCTTCGCGGGCCGACCGGAGGTGGGCCGGCAGGTCTCGCTGCGGAGAACCTGCAGGCGCGCGTGCGCGGCACCCTCCTGATGGCCCTCTCGAACACGTACGGCTGGCTCGTCGTCTCCACCGGGAACAAGTCGGAGCTGGGGGTCGGCTACTCGACCCTCTACGGCGACATGGTCGGTGGGTTCGCGCTGCTCAAGGACGTCCTGAAGACGGACGTGTGGCGACTGGCCCGCCACCTCAACGAGAGGGCCGACCGCGAGCTGATACCCGCCTCGACGATCGAGCGGGCGCCGAGCGCGGAGCTCCGCGACGAGCAGCTCGACGAGGACTCGCTCCCGCCCTACCGCGAGCTCGACCCCGTGCTCGAGGCCTACGTCGAGCTCGACCGCTCGCGGGAGGAGCTGCTGGCGGAGTTCGACGCCGAGGTCGTCGAGCGCGCGCTCGCCCTCGTCGACCGCGCGGAGTACAAGCGCCGCCAGGCGCCGCCCGGAGTCAAGCTCCGCCCGAAGGCGTTCGGCCGCGACTGGCGCCCGCCGATCACGAATCGCTGGCGCGGCTGAGCCGGGCGAGCTCCTCGAACCAGCGCAGGCGCTCCGCCCAGGGCACGGCGGCGTTCGCCGGCGACGTCGACGGGAGCACGAAGAGTTGCGTCTCGGCGAGCAGGCGTGCCTGCACCCCGTGCTCCGGCCGTTCCGCATACGCACCCCGGTAGGCCTCCTTGCCGACGAAGGCGAGCCATTCCGGTCGCAGCCCGACGGCGAGCCGTTCCAGCCGCTCGGCGCTCCCTGCGAAGTCGGCTCGACGCAGGTCGCTCGAGCCGGGGGTCGTGCGGTCGGCGGCGTTCGTCAGCCCGATGCCGAACGGGAGCAGCTCGAACTGCTCCGACGGCTCGTACAGTCGCGGCGTGAAGCCGGCCGCATGGAGCAGCCGCCAGAAGTCGTTGCGCGGGTTCGCGAAGTGCGCGCCGGCCGCCGCCGAGAACCGTCCCGGGTTGATCCCGCAGAAGACGACGCGAAGGCCCGGTGCGAGAACGTCCGGAACCGCGCTCCGCACCGGAATCGGTTCGGTCTAGGCGGCTTCGGCTTCGCGCGCGTCGAGCGACGCCTCGAGCGCGAGGCGGATCCGCTCGGCGACGACGCTCGGCGCGTCGCGGGCCGGAGTGTTGTCGGGACGGAGCACCTTGACGGTGTCCTCGCTCCCGCGCCAGCCGTAGCAGCGCAGATAGCACTCCGTCTCGCTCAACGGCCGCAGGCGCTGCATGGCGGTACGGTAGGCGGAGAGCCGGACGGCGTGAGTAGTCTCCGGCGATGGCCGTCGTGCGAGCCCGCAGGTTCGAGTATCGGGTCGACACCAGCCCGGACTCGACCGCGAGAAGCGACCGCGGCGGCGCGGAGCTCCGACGGGACGACGCCTGGTCGCCGGAGCATCTCGTCCTGGCCGCCCTCGCGCGCTGCACGCTGACGAGCCTCGAGTACCACGCCCGCCGGGCGGGCCTCACGGCGACGGCGTCCGTCACGACGAGAGGAGTCGTGACCCGTCGCGAGAGCGACGAGCGGTTCGCATTCGTGGACATCTCGGCCGAGCTCGACCTCGAGGTCGAGCCGCGGCCGGCATCGGACGCGTTGCGCGAGCTCGCGGCGAATGCCGAGCGGGACTGCTTCGTCGGCGCTTCGCTGACGGCCAAGCCGGTCTACACCTGGACGATCGACGGAGAGGAGCTCTGAGGCGCCATGGCAACGACGCTGCTCGACGTGAACGCCGTCCGTGCTCGCTACGGCGCGCTGCAGCGGCCGCTCGCCTTCTTCGACGGCCCGGGCGGAACGCAGTGCCCGGACGAGGTGATCGACGCGATCGCGAGCTACCTGCGGCACGACAACGCCAACGTCGGAGCGCCGTACGAGACCTCGCGCAACACGGACGCTCTCGTCGCCCACGCGCGCTCCCGTGCCGGCGACTTCCTCGGCTGCTCGGACGAGGAGGTCGCGTTCGGACCGAGCATGACGTCGCTCAACTTCAACCTCACGCGCGCACTCGGCCGGACGCTGCGCGCCGGCGACGAAGTGCTCGTGACGAAGCTCGACCACGACGCGAACGTCTCGCCGTGGCTCGAGCTCGCGCACGACCTCGGCGTCGTCGTCCGTCACGTCGAGGTGCACGACGACCTCTCGCTCGACTACGACGACCTCGAGCGGCAGCTCTCGGACCGGACCCGCGTGGTCGCGTTCCCCGTCGCCGCGAACTCCGTGGGGACGGCGCCGGACGTGCGCAGGATCGTCGAGCTGGCGCACGGCGCAGGCGCCCTCGCGTGGGCGGACGCCGTCCACTACGGCCCGCACGGGCCGATCGACGTGTCGTCGTGGGACGTCGACGTGCTCGTCTGCTCGCCGTACAAGTTCTTCGGCCCGCACATGGGCCTCGGCTTCGGCAGGAAGGAGCTGCTCGAGAGCTGGCGAGCCTACAAGGTGCGACCGGCCGCGGACGAGCCGGTGGGCCACCGCTTCGAGCACGGCACCTGCCAGCACGAGCTGCTGGCCGGCTTCGTCGCGGCCGTCGACTACGTCGACTCGCTCGGCTGGGACGCGATTCGAAGCCACGAGCGCGCGCTCGGCGAGCGCTTCCTCGCCGGCCTGCCGGACGGCGTCGAGCTGTACGGGCTGGCGACGATGGAAGGGCGCGTCCCGACCTTCTGCTTCAACCTGCCTGGACACACGTCCGAGGAGGTCGCGGTGCACCTCGCCTCGCGGGACGTCGCCGTCTGGTGGGGGAACTACTACGCCGTCGAGACGATGAAGCGGCTCGGGCTCGACCCCTGGATGGGCGCCGTCCGTGCCGGGATCGTCCACTACAACACGCCCGAGGAGGTCGACCGCCTGCTCGCCGGGCTCGCCGAGCTGCTGTGAGGGTGCTCGTCCTCGGCGGGACGGTCTTCGTCGGCAGACACGTCGTCGAGGAGGCGCTCGCGCGCGGGGACGAGGTCACGCTGTTCAACCGCGGACGGACCGCGAGCGAGCTCTTCCCCGCAGTCGAGCGCCTGCGTGGCGATCGTGACGGCGGGCTCGCCGCGCTTCGGGGGCGCGAGTGGGACGTCGTCGTCGACACGTCGGGCTTCGTCCCCCGCGTCGTCCGGCAGTCGGCCGAGCTGCTCGCCGGCGCCGCAGGCCGCTACTGCTTCGTGTCCAGCGTCTCGGTGTACGCCGACTTCTCGAAGCCGCCGGACGAGTCGAGCCCGGTGCACGAGTTGGCCGATCCCGCGAACGAGGAGGTGATGCACGACTACGGCGCGCTGAAGGCGGCCTGCGAGCACGTGGTCGGCGCGATCTATGGCGACCGCGCACTCGTGGTGCGGCCGGGCCTCGTCGCCGGCCCTCACGATCCGACGGGAAGGTTCACCTACTGGGTCGTTCGCATCGCGCGCGGGGGCGACGTGCTCGCTCCGGGCCCATCGGATCGACACGTTCAGTTCATCGACGTTCGCGATCTCGCGGCGTGGCTGCTCCAGGCGGCAGAGCGCGGCGTCTCGGGCTCGTTCAACGCAGTCGGGCGGCCGGTCCGGTTCTCCGAGCTGCTGGACGCGTGCGCCCGGGCGAGTGGCGGCAGCGGTCCCAACGTCGAGTGGGTCGATCCGGAGTTCCTCGTCGACGCGGGCGTCGAGCCCTGGACTGAGCTGCCGCTGTGGATTCCGGGCGAGGAGTTCGGCGGCATGGAGAACGTCGACGCCTCGCGGGCTCGCGGTGCCGGCCTGGTGACGAGACCCGCTCTCGACACCGTTCGCGACACGCTTGCGTGGGCGAACACGGTCGACGGCGAGCCCGCTCGTCAGACGGACGGGCGCTATCGCGTCGCGACGCTGACCCCTGAGCGCGAGGCAGACCTCCTCGCGGCGTGGCATGCCCGATAAGGAGTACAGCGGCGTGCCGCTCTCGCAGAAGCTCGGCGCCAAGACCGGGGCGGGCGTCGTCGTCTTCTTCACGACGTCGCGCACCGATCTCGAGCGGCGCTTCCCCGCGCTGAAGGCGACGCTCGACCCGGCGGACGGGCTCTGGGTCGCGTGGCCGAAGAAGGCGGCGCGGACCGAGACGGACCTCGACTTCGACGCAGTCCAGCGCATCGGCCTCGAGCACGGGCTCGTCGACAACAAGTCGTGTGCGATCGACGAGCGCTGGCAGGCGCTTCGCTTCGTCTACCGGCTCAGAGACCGCTAGGCGGCTCGAGCCCGGCAGCGCGGATCGCGAGCACGGCGAGTCGCTCGTCCTCCTCGCCGGGCAGCCCGCTGACGCCGACGGCGCCGACGCGGCGGCCGCCCGAGAAAGCCGCGACGCCGCCCTTGAAGAAGATGAAGCGCGGGTCGAAGCTCGCGAGCTCGGCAGGGTCGTCGCGCGCCTTCGCCGCGAGCGCGCTCGTCGTCGTCGCGTCGCTCCGCGCGGCGGTGTACGCCTTCCGCTCGGCGTTGAGCCGTGTGTCGGGAGCGGCGCCGTCCATCGATGCGGCCGCCATGAGCTCGCCATGGTCGTCGACCACGTAGACCGAAACGGCTCCCGATGCCCAGTCGAGAACCGCCCGAACCGCGGCGAGTGCCTGCTCGTGGGTCACGGGTCGAGGAATCCCGTCGCCTTGCGAGCCCGGTCCCACGGCTCCTCGTCCCAGCGGATCAGGTCCGGGTCGACTCCTCTCGCCGTCGCGAGCTCGACGGTCAGGCGCTGGAATTGGACGATGTCGACGACGGGATGCGACGTCGAGAGGAGCGTCGCGTCGCAACCGAGCTCGCCCAGGGCTCGCACTGCGTCGTGCGCACGCTCCGCCGCCCGCCCCTCGCCCTCGAGCACGAAGCAGCGGACGCTGTCGTCGATCGCAGCGAGGTGGCCGTGCAGGAGCTGCTCCGTCTGGTGCGCCTCGGCCGCGACGTGGGCGCCTTCGCGCAGCTTCAACGTCGCCTCGAGCGCGGTCGGCCAGTCGCGTCCGGCGCCGACGAGCAGCCAGCGCTCGTGCGAGGAGACCGGCAGCGCCGCTGCGGTGAGCGCGGCCTCGACGCCGGCGGCGAGACCGGAGACGTCCTCTCCGCGCAGAGCCCGACCCGCCGCGACGGCACACGTGTAGCTGACCGTGTGGCAGTAGCTCTTCTCGACCTCCGGCGTCGCGACGACCACGTGGTCGCACATCTGCGCGAGCGGCGAGTCGGGCGCGCCCGTGATCAGCCACGTCTCGCCGCCGAACGCCCGTACCGCCTCGAGCGTCAGCGTTGTGGCCCCCTCGTGGCTGATCGCGACGAGGACATCAGCGGGGGACGCTGCGCCGAGCACGGCGTCGAGCGCGTGCACGGCCGGTCCGCTCGCGAGCGCCGCGTGGTAGGAGGTGCCGCAACCGGTGAAGAGGACCCGCGCGCCGGCGGGAAGCCGCTCGGAGACGTCGAGCGCGCGGAGCCACGCCGGCTGCGACGCGATCGCGTTCGAGGTCAGGCCGCCGGCCACGGGTGCGTCTATACCATGACCCGCGACGATGGGGGTCTTCGAGCAGCACACGCTGAGCAACGGCATCCGGGTGCTGACGGCCCCGATGGAGCACGCGCAGTCGGTCTCCTGCATCCTCGTGTACGCGGCCGGCTCCCGATACGAGACGCCCGACACGAACGGGATCGCGCACTTCAGCGAGCACATGTTCTTCAAGGGCACAGAGCGGCGGCCCACGGCACGGCAGATCGCCGGCGAGATCGACGGCATCGGCGGCCAGCTCAACGCCTTCACGGGCAAGGAGCTCACCGCCTACTTCGTGCGCTGTGCCGCCGAGCACCGGGATATCGCCCTGGACACGCTCGTCGACATGGTGCAGCACTCGCTCTTCGACGCGGAGGAGATCGAGCGCGAGAAGGGCGTGATCGTCGAGGAGATGAACATGTACTTCGACACGCCGCGCGACTACATCGGCGCCGTCTACGAGTCGCTCCTCTACGGCGACCAGCCGCTTGGCTGGGACATCATCGGCCACAAGGAAACCGTGCGCGCGGCGACGCGAGAGACCTTCCTCTCCTACCTCGACGCCTGGTACCGGCCGGAGCGGATGGTCGTCGGCGTCGGCGGCCGGATCGGCGACGGGCTGCTCGAGCGGCTCGAGGAGCTGCTCGGCGACATCGCGCCGCAGACGACCGGCAGCGCCGCACCCGTGGAGATCGTCAACGGCTCGCACGCCGTGAGCGTGCACGCGAAGACGTCGGACCAGGCGCATCTCATCCTCGGCGTCCGCAGCTACCCGCTCGGGCACCCGGACCGGTACGCGCTCGACCTGCTCGCGACCGTGCTCGGCGGCGGGATGTCCTCACGGCTCTTCAGCGAGGTGCGCGAGCGGCGCGGGCTCGCGTACTACTGCTTCGGCACCACGCACCCGTACACGGACGCCGGCTCGCTCTACGCGCAGGCAGGCGTGGACATCAACCGCGCGGACGAAGCGATCGAGACGATCGTGCACGAGCTCCGCAAGATCGCCTCCGAGCCGATCCCGGCAGAGGAGCTGGAGAAGGCCCGCTCGTTCACGAAGGGCCGGTTCGCGCTCCAGCTCGAGAGTCCCCACGGGACGATCATGTTCGGCCTGCGCAGGGCGACGCTGCTCGGCGAGGTCGAGGAGCCGGACGACGTCGTCGCCCGCGTCGACGCCGTCACCGAAGACGACGTGCGGCGAGTCGCCGAGGACGTGCTCGGGGACAGCCGGCTGATGCTCGCCCTGATCGGGCCGTTCGACGACGCAAGCCACTTCGAGCCGCTGATCGCCGCGTAGACCGCAGGGCGGATTCCGCGACGATCGGCACACGCTTTCGTACGGGTGCCTGTCCCGGGACAGACACCGGGTTTCCGTACGGCAGGTGGCGGAGGACGTGCGCGGGACGAGTGTCAGCGGGGCCCGCGCCACATCGTCGTGAGCGGCGGCCCGGACTCGCGACCGGGCGGGAAGAACTCGCCGACGGCCTCGAACCCGAACCGCTCGTAGCGCTGGTTGTTCGCCGGGTTCGACGACTCGAGGTAGGCAGGCATGTGCTCGGAGTCGATGCGGGCGAGGCAGTCCCTCAGCAGGCCCATGCCGATTCCCCGCCCGCGGTGGTCGGGATGCGTTCCCAGCAGGCTGAGGTAGTAGTGCGGCGGGCCGCTCGGGTGGGCCGAGTCGAATCGCGCGAGCAGCTCCATCACCTCGGCCGAACGCGCGCCGACGAGCGTCTTCAGCAGCGGCTCCAGGCGCTCCTCGTCGGCCTCGGCGAGCTCCGTCCCTCCGGGAGGGATCCAGACTGCCACCGCCTCGTAGCCCGCCGTCCGGAGCACCCACGGGTAGCGGAGCGCTCCCGCGATCACGAACCGCCAGAAGACCGAGTACTGCTCCTGTCGGCGAGCCGCGTCCGGAAACGCCCAGCTCCACGTCGGGTCGTCGTGGAAGGCGAGCGAGATCGTCGTCGTCAGACCGTCGAGCTCGGCAACCGCCGCCGACCGCACATCGCGTATGCCGTCCACCTGCCTCCTCTCACCGAGGGACCCCGACCAGACGGCTGGTCGTGATCGGGTGCTCGCTCAACCCGAGCCCGGACGCCAGCACGTGCCGACCCTCCCAGTACGTCATCTCAGCCGTGCACACCGTGACGAGCTCGGACCAGTGCACCTGCACCGCGAGCCTCGACGCCTCGACCGCCGCCGTGTCGAGCTCGGCATCGACCTCGGGTGGACGGACGACGAGAAGATGCTGGACGATCACCTCGGCCCGGTCGGCGATGGCGATGCTCTCGCCGATGCGGCGGAATCCCTCGCTGTCGCCGAGGACGCCGAACGCTCCCACCCAGCGCGCGATCGTCGTCTCCTGGACGCGTGCGAGGGTCAACAGAGCGAACACGGCTCGGTCGCACCATGCTCGGTCTCCGAGCAGCGCGGGCAGCCGGGCGTCCTGCAGCCGCGTCGCGCGGTCGAGGTCGTAGTCGGTCAGGAGGTCGAGCTCCTCCGACTCGGGGATCCGCCCGAGCAGCTCGACCGCCCTGGCCCGCGCCGGGCCGACGTGGAGCTCGATCTCCGGCGTCACCTGGACGTCGCCTCGCGCGCCCAGGAGCTGGAACATCGCGATGCGCGAGAGCCAGAAGACCTGGTCGACGGCGTACGCCGCTCCGCGGCCGAGGTCGCGCCAGCGCCTCGCCTCGCGCCGCCGCAAGATCACGTCCAGGACGGAGCCCGTGAGGAGCAGCAGATCGAGACCGGCCGCCAGCGCGGCCACGAACGGGTGGTCGACCCAGAACGACCACCCGATCGGCCAGCCGGTGGCGACGAGGACCACCGACCGACAGCGCAACGGCGATCGCGGGCAGGTACCGCCGCAGCACGGTGCTCCCTACTCGTCGGTCGGAGTCTCAGCCGCGCGCTCGGCGATCTCGCTCACCACTGCGGGGTCGGCCAGCGTCGTCGTGTCGCCGAGCGGGCGGTTCTCGGCCACGTCGCGCAGCAGGCGCCGCATGATCTTCCCCGAGCGCGTCTTCGGCAGCTCCGGCGTGAAGACGACGTTGGCCGGCTTCGCAATCGCGCCGATCTTCTCGGCGACGTGGGCGCGGAGCTCCTCGAGCATGTCGACCGAGCCCTCGACGCCGGACCGGAGCGTGACGTACGCGACGATCGCCTGGCCCGTGAGCGGGTCGGCCCGGCCGCAGACGGCCGCCTCCGCCACGAGCGGGTGGTCGACGAGCGCGGACTCGACCTCGATCGTCGAGATCCGGTGGCCGGAGATGTTCATCACGTCGTCGACGCGGCCGAGGAGCCAGTAGTCGCCGTGGGCGTCGAGCCGTGCGCCGTCCCCCGTGAAGTACAAGCCCGGGAACCGGGACCAGTACGTCGAGCGGTAGCGCTCGTCGTCGCCGAAGATGCCGCGCAGCATCGCGGGCCAGGGCCGCTCGAGCACGAGGTACCCGCCGCCCTGGTCGACGTGCTCGCCGCCCTCCGTGACGACGGCGGCGGTCACCCCGGGGAAGGGCTGCGTGGCCGAGCCGGGCTTCGTCGTCGTCACGCCGGGCAGCGGCGTGATCAGGATCATCCCCGTCTCGGTCTGCCACCACGTGTCGACGACCGGGCAGCGCGCGCCGCCGATGTGCTCCTGGTACCAGATCCACGCCTCCGGGTTGATCGGCTCGCCGACCGTGCCGAGCAGGCGCAGCGAGGAGAGATCGTGCCCCGCGGCGTGCTCCTCGCCCCACTTCATGTGGGCGCGGATCGCCGTCGGGGCCGTGTAGAGGATCGTCACGCCGTAGCGCTCGACGATCGCCCACCAGCGGTCCTTGTCCGGGAAGTCCGGCGTGCCCTCGTAGATGACCGAGGTCGCGCCGTTGCAGAGCGGCCCGTAGACGATGTAGCTGTGGCCCGTGATCCAGCCGATGTCGGCGGCGCACCAGTAGACGTCCGTCTCGGGCTTGTGGTCGAAGATGTAGTGGTGCGTCGCCGCCGTGCCGACGAGGTAGCCGCCCGTCGTGTGCACGACCCCCTTCGGCTTCGCGGTCGTCCCGGACGTGTACATCAGGAACAGGAGGTCCTCGGAGTCCATCGGCTCGCACGGGCACGACGCCGGGTCGTCGGAGACGTCGAGGTCGTGGAGCCAGACGTCGCGCCCTGCCCGCATCGGCACGTCGCCGCCCGTCCGGCGGACGACCAGGCACTGCCGAACCTGCGGCGCGTCGGCCATGGCCTCGTCGGCCGTGTGCTTGAGCGGCACGTGATGGCCGCGGCGCCACGCCTCGTCCTGGGTGACGAGCACCTCGCAGCCCATGTTGTTCATCCGGTCGGTGAGCGCGTCGGCGGAGAAGCCGCCGAAGATGACCGTGTGCGGCGCGCCGATCCTGGTGCATGCGAGCATCGCCGCGGGCAGCTCGGGGATCATGCCCATGTAGATCGCAACCGGCGTCCCCTTCTCGACGCCGAGCTCCTTGAGCGCGTTCGCGAAGCGGACGACGTCGCGCTGCAGCTCGGCGTAGCTGATCGTGCGCGTGTCGCCCGGCTCGCCCTCGAAGTGGTAGGCGACCTTGTCGCCGCGCCCGGCGTCGACGTGCCGGTCGAGGCAGTTGTAGGCCACGTTCAGCTTCCCGCCGAGGTACCACTTCGCGTACGGCAGCTCCCACTCGAGGAGCTGCTCGAACGGCTCGAACCACGTGACGCGCTCCCGACCCTCGGTCGTCCAGAACTCCTCGAAGTCACGCTCGTAGATCTCCGGCTTGGCATTCGCCTGAGCCGCGAACTCCGGCGTCGGCGGATAGCGGCGCTCCTCGCTCGAGAGGATGTCGATCGTCGACTCGGTCACGCGCTCAGACCTCCAGGTCGTAGGGGAAGTCGCTCAGGTTCTCGCAGCCGTCCTCGGTGACGAGCAGGAGGTCCTCGAGGCGGACCCCGCCGTAGCCCTTGCGGTAGAGGCCGGGCTCGATCGTGACGACGTCCCCGGCGACGAGCTCGTCGCCGTAGCGGCCCATCCCCGGACGCTCGTGCACCTCGAGGCCGACGCCGTGGCCGAGGCCGTGGAAGAAGCCGTCCCGCAGCACCGCTCCGGCCGGCTTCGAGCGACCGGTCGGCTGTCCTGCCGCCTCGAAGAGGTCGCAGACGGCCGCGTAGACCGAACGCCCGTCGACGCCCGGTCGCACGAGAGCGACCGCCACGTCGAGCGCCTCTCGGACGAGCCGGTGGTACTCCGCGAGCTCGGTCGGGACCTCACCGAGCACGAAGGTCCTCGTCATGTCGGCGAAGCAGGCGGATTCGCGGTCCCGCGGCCAGAGGTCGACGACGATCGACTCGCCGGGCGCGATCGGCCCGGACCCGGCGTCGTGCCCGACCGCCCCCTGCGCGGCGACGGCGACGATGAACTCGTCCGCGGTCGACCCGTAGCGGAGGAACGCAGCCCCGATCGCCCCTTTGACGAGCTCGGCGGTGAGCGGCTCGCCGTCGACCGTCAAGCCGCCGTTCCCCGGCACCGCCGCCCGGAGCACCTCGACGCAGGCCCCCATCCCCGCCTCGGCGGCGCGCTGGGCGCGACGTATCCCTGCGAGCTCGAACGGGCTCTTCACGCGACGGCGGGCGTTGAACGCCTGCTGATCCGTCGTCAGGACGACACCCGCGTCACGGAGCCGTTGCGCGACCGCGAGCGGGAAGCCGTCCGGGACGATTGCCTCGCTGATCCTCAGCGACGCGCACGCGTTCGCGAACACCTCGCGCTTGACTGCGGCGACGTCCAGACCGGACGTCACGAGCGCGTCGTAGCCGAACTCCTCGAACGGACGGGCCTCCAGGCCGAGGCCCAAGTCGGCCACCCGATCGACCTCGAACGCGGTGATCACGACCTGCCGCGAGCCCTCGTGCTCGGCGAACAGGAACGGATCGGTAATGCCGAGCGGCACCTCGTGGCGGAGCTCCGGAGACCGGATCGTGTCGCCGACGACGAGGCTCGCTGGCATGTCGGCGATCCTAGCGCGGTCGCGTCGCTAGGCTGCTGGGCCATGGAGAGGACGCTCGCGGAGCTCAAGCAACGATTGGCCGAGATCGCCGACCTCGCAAAGGCCGGAGGCGTGCTCGGCTGGGACCAGCGCGTGATGATGCCGCCGCTCGGAACCGAGTCGCGCGCCGACGTGCTCGGAACCCTCGGCAGGATCATCCACGAGGCGTTCGTCGACGACGAGATCGGGCGCCTGCTCGACAAGCTCGACGGCCAGATCGACTCGCTGCCCTACGACTCGGACGAGGCGAGCCTGGTTCGGGTCACGCGCCGGGACTGGGAGAAGGCGCGTCGCGTGCCGACCGAGCTCGAGGTCGAGATGACGCGCGAGGCGGCGCGCGGACACCACGCCTGGGTCGAGGCACGACGTACGGCGGACTTCGCGGCGTTCCTGCCGTACCTCCGCACGAACGTCGAGCTGAAGCGACGCTACGCGGACTGCTTCGAGTGGAGCGACTCGCCCTACACGGCGCTCCTCGACGACTACGAGCCGGGCATGACGACGACCGAGGTGAGAGCCGTGTTCGACGTCCTGCGGCCCGCGCTCACGGAGCTCGTCGCCGCCGCCCCGGAGGTCGACGCGTCGTTCCTCGAGGGCTCGTTCCCCACCGAGAGGCAGCGCGAGCTCGCGGAGCAGATGATCGCGACGCTCGGCTTCGAGGACGGCTCCTGGCGGCTCGACCCGACGGCGCACCCCTTCTGCACGTCGTTCTCCAACCGCGACGTCCGGTTGACCACGCGCTACCGCGACGACAACCTCGAATCGGTCTGGTCGTGCCTCCACGAGGCCGGCCACGGGCTCTACGCCCACGGGATCGCCTCGTCGCTGCTGCGCACGCCGCTCGCGAACGCTCCCTCGCTCGGCCTCAACGAGTCGCAGAGCCGTACGTGGGAGAACCTCGTGGGCCGCAGCCGGCCGTTCTGGCAGCACTGGTACGAGCCGCTGCAGCAGACGTTCCCGGAGGCGTTCAGCGGCGTCGAGCTCGACGAGTTCCTGCGAGCGATCAACCGAGCCGAGCCCGGGCTGATCCGCGTGGACGCGGACGAGACGACCTACAGCCTCCACATCATCCTCCGCTTCGAGCTCGAGCAGCAGCTCGTGGACGGCACCGTGGAGCTCGAGGATCTGCCCGAGGTCTGGAACGCGAAGATGAAGGAGTTCCTCGACGTCGACGTCGCCGACGACGGCGTCGGGGTGCTCCAGGACGTCCACTGGTCGAGCGGCGGGATCGGCTACTTCCCGACCTACGCGCTCGGCAACGTCCTCTCGTTGCAGATCTGGGCGAAGGTCCGCGAGGCGCTGCCGGACCTCGACGGGCAGCTCGCGGCCGGCGATCCGCTCGAGCTCTCGGCGTGGCTCCGCGACAACCTCTACTCGCTCGGGCGCAAGCTGACGCCGCGCGAGACGCTGGAGCGCGTGACCGGGTCGGCGGACATCGACCCGGGGCCGTACCTCGCCTACCTCCGCGAGAAGGTCGCATCGCTCCAAGCCTGACTCCGCTCGGGCCTCGCGAGCGGGAGGCCGTCCGCGAGCTCTTCGCCGGGCTCGCGCGCGACGTCCGCCTCGACCTGCGGCTCGGGCCCGAGACGGCGCCGGTCAGCGTCCTCGTCGGCGGCCGCGAGCTCGACTTCGGCGCCGAGACAGTCGCGCTGCTGGAGACCGTGGCGGCGCTCTCCGAGCGCCTCGCGCTCGAGGTGACCGAAACGGACGAGCCGGGCAGGTATCCCGAGCTCACGATCGCAGGCAGCCTCCTCTACCACGGGCTGCCCTGGGGGTACGAGCTCTCGACGCTCGTCTACGGGATCGCCGAGGCGGGACGAGCCGAGCCGTCGCTCTCGGCGGAGTCGGTCAGCGCGCTCGACGCGCTGCCGCGGAACGTCGAGCTCGAGGTCTACGTCACGCCGACCTGACCGCACTGTCCGCCGGCCGTGCTGCTGGCGTACCGCAGCGCGCTCGCGTCGAGCCGCGTCTCCGCCGCGGCCGTCGAGGCGAGCGAGTTCCCGGCGGACGCCGACCGCTACGGGGTGCTCGCCGTCCCCACGATCGTCGTCGACGGCCGGCCCGGCTGGGCGGGCTCCGTCCCCGAGCCCGTCTTCGTGCGCCGGGTCGTCGAGCTCGCGCAAGCGCGACTCGCCGACGAGCGCGCGACGTAGACTCGAAGGGTGGACGCGATCGACTCCGCTCTCGCGCGAGCTGGCCGGCTGATCGACACATTCGCGGCCGCGCTGCGATCCGAGCTCCCTGCCGGCGTGACGCTGTTCGACGCGCACACGCATCTCGGCAACGACATCGACGGCATGACCGGTGGCTACGAGGAGCTGACCGGGATGCTCGAGCGCTACGGCTTCTCGGGCGCCTTCACGTTCTGCATGGACGAGCACGACCGTGAGCCGGCGTTTCGCGGCCCGAACGACCGAACGGTCGCCTTCGCGGCGCGCTCCGGCGGCTCGCTCGTGCCGTTCGTCCGGCTCGACCTCGACGCGGATCCGCTCGGGGAGGCGGTCCGCAGCCTGGACGCCGGGGCGAAGGGAATCAAGCTCCACCCGCGCGCGCAGAAGTTCTCGGTCGGCGACGAACGGCTGCGGCCCGTCTTCGGGCTCGCCGTCGAGCGCGACGTGCCGATCCTGATCCACGGCGGCCGCGGCCTGCCGCCGATCGCCAGCCACCTCGCACAGCTCGTGGCGGAGCACGAGGGCGTCCGCCTGGTCATCGCGCACGCGGGGATTGCGGACATGGCGGGGCTGGCGGGGCGCTTCGCCGGCGTCGCCGGCGTCTACTTCGACACGTCGGTCTGGAGCGCCATCGACCTGCTCGACCTCTTCCGCCAGGTCTCGCCGGAGCAGGTGCTCTACGCATCGGACTACCCGTACGCGAGACAACCGAACTCGCTGCTGCTCGCGCTCCGCACCGCACGAGCCTCGGGCTACGACGACGACCTGCTGCGCCTGGTCCTCGGCGAGGCGGCACTCCGGATCGTCCGACACGAGCCCCAGGCGCCTCTGACCGCACCGCGCGGCAGCGCCCGCTTCTCGCAGCCCATGACCTTCGCCCGGATCCACCAGTACCTCGCGATGGCGACCCCGCTCTTCTGGCTCCGCCAGGGCGACGCGGTCGGGGCGATCGGGCTCGCGATCAACGCCTCGCTCGAGCGGAACGGCTACCCGGAGCAGTCCGCGCAGATCCACGAGCTGCTGACGACGGCACAGGAGCTCTGGACGAGCTCGCGCGCTCTCGAGGACGACGTCGAGCGGAACACGGCCGGGCGCACGGCCTTCGGGCTCGTCCATCTCGCCGACGTCCTCGCCGTCACGACCTCCGCGGGCTAGCCGAGCGCCCCCACGGCCCGCTCGACGAGCGCCGCGAGGACGGTCTGCTTCCAGGCCGACTGCGGGTTCCCGGGCAGTCCCGCGAGCGGATCGGCCGGGTCGATCTCGCGAGGCACGTTCGCAACCCCGGCGGCGATGCAGCGGACCGCAGCGTCCCGCCGAGCGGCGGCGACCGAGACGAGCGGGAACGAGAACGCCTGCCGCTCTCCGGTACGGAGGTAGACGGAGCTCCCGGGTGGGGGCGGGAGCCGCACGGATGTGACGAGCTCGTCCGGCAGCAGCGTCACGAGCGACCGGTTCTCCTCACTCGGCCGCCGGTAGAGGTCGAGCAGCGCAATCTCTCGCTCGCCGCCACCGCCCGAGATCCGGACGGTGGCGCCGCAGGCGGCGAGCGCGGGCGCGAGGTCCGACGGGTGAGCGGAGATGCAGTCGCCGGGCTCGAGGTTGTGCTTGCGGTGGTCGCCGATCTGCGCGAAGCAGGTGTCGCCGCCCGCGAGCCAGCACGTCCACTCCACGCCGCGGTAGTACCAGCAGCGGGTGTGCTGGCAGAGGTTGCCGCCGACCGTGCCGACGTTGCGCAGCAACGGGGAGGCGGCGAGGGAGGCCGCTGTCACGACGGCGCGGTACGGCTCGAGCAACGGCGACCCGGCGAGCTCGCGGAGCGTCACCGTCGCGCCGACCACGAGGCCGCCGCCGTGCTCCTCGATCCCGCCGAGTCCGACCGCCTGCAGGTCGACGAGGAGCTCGACCGAGCGAATCCGCCGGTCGAGCTGCCCCGCGACGTCGGTCCCTCCTGCGAGCGCAACCGCACCCGGCTCGGCGAGCAGCTCAACGGCCTCGCCGAGGCTCGTCGGCCTCGCGTACCTCACGCGAGCGCCTCGAGCACGCGCGCCCGCGTCATCGGCAACGCGCTGCAGCGGCAGCCGGTCGCGTGCGCGAACGCGTTCGCGATCGCAGCGGCGGTCGGGATGATCGGCGGCTCGCCGAGCCCTTTCGCACCGAGCGTGGGCACGTTCGTGTCCGGCAGCGGCGCGAAGTCGATCGTGATCTCGGGGACGTCGGCGATCGTCGGCACCTTGTAGTCGTCGAGGGTCGCGTTGACCGGAACGCCGGTCGTCGGATCGAGGACGACCTCCTCCGAGAGCGCGAAGGCCATGCCCTGCAGCACCCCGCCCTCGACCTGGCTCGAAGCGGCGAGCGGGTTGACGATCCGTCCGACGTCGTGCACCGCGACGATTCGCTCGACGCGGATCTCTCCGAGTGCCGCGTCGACCGCGACCTGCGCGATCTGGCACCCGAACGTGTGGACGGCGAAGCCGGAGGGGTTGGGCCCGCGCGAGCCCGAGCCGTCGATCGTCGCGTTGCCGAGCCGCTCGGTCACCTCGGCCACGTCCACGTCGATTGCGCCGTCCCGCGAGCGAACCCGACCGTCGCTCACCGAGAGGTCGTCGACCGCGATCTCGAACATGTCGCTCGCGAGCTGGAGGAGCGTTCCCCGCACCTTCGCAGCGCCGGCACGAACGGCTGGGAGCACGGACGGCGTCGTCTGCGACCCCGCGGCGACCGGTCCGTAGACGTTCGGAGCCGTGTCGCCCCCGATGGCGCGCACGCGATCGAGCGTGAGCCCGAGCTCCTCGGCCGCGACGACGCCGGCCGCCGTGAGCGTCCCGGTGCCGATGTCCTGGATCCCGGTGACGACGAGCGCGTGGCCGTCGGAGTCGAGACGGACGGTGGCGTGCGACGGCGGCCCGCCGAGCCCCCACCAGATCTGCGTCGCGCAGCCCATCCCACGGAGGAGGCCGTCGGCGTGAGGCTCGCGGAGCCGCTCCCGCTCGCTCCAGCCCGCCAGCTCCGCCGCGCGGTCGTAGCACCAGAGGAGCTGCTTGCCGGAGTAGGGCTTCCCGCTGCGCTGATCGACCTCGACGTGGTTGCGGCGGCGGAGCTCCAGCGGATCGAGCTCGAGCGCGCTCGCGAGCTCGTCGACCGCCTGCTCGAAGGCCGACGTCCCTTCCATCACGCCCGGCGCGCGGAACGCGTTCATCGGCCGGAGGTCCGTGCGGAGCGGGAACGTCATCGTGCGGACGTCCTCGCAGCGGTAGAGCGTGAATGCGGGGACGTCGACGGGCGAAGCCCAGCCGCCCTGGCCCGTCGACACGAGCGCGTCCATGTCGACCGCCACGATCGTCCCGTCGCGGCGGGCGCCCAACCGGATCGTCTGGCGCGAGCCCGGCCGCCGGCCGCCGTCGAGCTGCTCCGCGTGGCGGTCGTTGACGACCCGCACCGGCCGGCCGGTGACCCGGGCGAGCTCGGCGGCGATCGTGCCCTCCCAGCCGGCGCCCTGCTTCCCGCCGAACCCGCCGCCGAAGAACTCCGTGATCACGCGCACCTGCTCCTTGCGCAGGCCGAACGTCTTCGCGAGCTCGTCGCGCGCCGCGAACATCCCCTGCGTCGAGATCCAGGCGGTGAGTCGGTCGCCGTCCCAGGTGGCGACGGCGGCGTGCGGCTCGAGCGGGCTCTGCAGGTGCGCGGGCGTCTCGACCGCGAGCTCGATCCGGACGTCGGCGGCGGCGAGTGCTGCGTCCGCGTCGCCTCGCGTCCGCTCCGACGGCTCGCCGAAGAAGCGCTGCTCGCGGAGCGCCTCCTCGGGATCGATGACATGGGGCAGGGTCTCGATCTCGGCGGCGAGCGCCGCGATCGCGGCTGCAGCCTGCTCGGGCGTCTCGGCGGCCACGACGGCGACCGGCTGGCCGCCGTACCGAGGCTCTGCAGTCAGCACCGGGTTCCGCGCCGTGAACGTGAGCTCGCTCTCGGGCCCGAGGACGGCGCGCACACCCGGTTGCCGACGCGCCGCCTCGAGGTCGAGACGCCGAACGAGTCCGTGGGCGACCGGCGAACGGAGCACTGCGGCGTGCAGCATCCCCGGCAGCCGGACGTCGACCGTGAAGCGCGCTCGACCCCCGGCCCGCGCCGCCCCGTCCTGACGTGGCGCCGGCCGTCCCACCAGACGCAGCTGCGCGTCGGGCCCCCAGGTGTCGGCCGTGTCGTCCTGGTCGTCGTCGACGAGGACCCAGACGTCCTGGAAGCGGCCTTCGAACTCGGACTGGGTCTTGATCAGCCGCTGGCTCACGAACCGCTCCCCGCCGCCCGGAGAACCGCGCGCTCGAGCTTCGGATAGGCGCCGCAGCGGCAGAGGTTGCCCGCGAGCGCCACGCGGATCTCCTCGCGCGTCGGCCGCGCGGTCGCGGCGAGCAGCGCGGTCGCGCTCACCACCTGACCGGGAGTGCAGAAGCCGCATTGGAGGGCGTCCTCGGCGACGAACGCCTCCTGGACGGCAGCGCCGATGCCGCTCGAGAGGCCTTCGATCGTCGTCACCTCGCGGCCCTCGGCGGCGGCGGCGAGCAGGATGCACGAAGCGACGGGACGCCCGTCCAGCAGGACGGCGCACGCGCCGCACGCACCCTCGCCGCACGCGAGCTTCGTCCCCAGCAGCCCGAGGTCGTCGCGCAGCACGTCGACGAGGCGGCGCGTGCCGAGCTCGAGCTGGTGGCGCTCGCCGTTGACGAGAAGCGTCATCACGGCCCTAGGACTACAGGCAGCGTGACGCGCTCGTCAACCACTACGATCGCCGCCGTGCGCGCACTCGCCGCACTCTGCGTCGGCTGCGCCGTGCTGGCGGCTGCAGCCTGCGGCAGCTCGTCGCCGACCACGACGACGAACACGGCCGCGACGGGTGCGAGTCAGGGCTGCGCAAACGTCGCGACGCCGCCCGCCCGGACTCCGCACGGCCTGAAGCCGCCCGCCCACCTGCTGGCAGCGGCCCGCCGGTACGAGCTCCGTTTCGAGACGAGCTGCGGCACGTTCGTCGTGCTGCTCCAGCCACGAGTCTCGCCGCACGCAGCCGCGTCGCTCTTCGAGCTCGCTCGCAGCGGCTACTTCGACGACACCGTCTTCCACCGCATCGTGCCGGGGTTCGTGATCCAGGGAGGGGACCCGACGCAGACGGGCGAGGGCGGCCCGGGCTACTCGACGGTGGACATCCCGAAGCCCGGGACGCGGTACGTCGCGGGCACCGTCGCGATGGCGAAGGCCGGCTCCGACCCGAGAGGGACGGCAGGCTCGCAGTTCTTCGTGATGACTGCGGCCGCGCCGACGCTGCCAGCGGATTACGCCGTCGTCGGCCGGGTTGTCAGCGGTATGGCCGTCGTCCGGCTGATCGGAACCTTCGGCGACCCTTCGGATCCGCTCGGGACGCCGACCCGGACGGTCGTCGTCCGCCGCGTCACCGCGGTCACGCGGTGATCGCCGCCGTCGTCCTCGCCGCAGGTGAGGCGAGCCGGTTCGGGGCAGCGAAGCAGCGGCTCCTCCTCGGCGACGTCCTCGCGCGACTCGCGGAAGCGCCGGTCGACGAGATCGTCGTCGTGGAAGGCGCGTACGAGCTCGCGCTTCGTGGCTCCGAGCCACGAAGCGTCCGGCTCGTACGCTGCGCGGACTGGGAGCGTGGGCCGGGCGCATCTCTTCGCTGCGGGCTCGCAGCCCTCGGCGACGACGTCGAGGCTGCGGTCGTCGTGCTGGCCGACGGACCCGACCTCGCCGCAGAGTCGGTCGGTCGCGTCCTCGCTACATGGCGCGCGCGGAGAGGCGAGCTGGTCGCTGCCTCGTACGGCGGAGCCCGCGGCCACCCCCTCGTGCTCGCACGAGGCGCTTGGGGCGACGTCCCGGACGACGGCCTGCGCGACAGGAAGCCCGTCCTCGTCCCGTGCGACGACCTCGGTGCACCGGGAGACGTCGACACGCCGGCCGACCTGCCGGAGAGATTCCGTGAACCTGGTTAGCTACTAGGCTGGGCGTCGGTGCCGCGGAGCTGGACGAGCTTCGCCATCAGCCCCGGCGGCATCCGCTCGGCGGCGGTCAGCCTCACATAGCGTCGGAGCGACGCCTCGAACGTGTAGCGCCGCCTGCAGTAGTCACAGCCGTTCAGATGGAGCTCGGCGAGCTCGTGCTCGGCCGCGGTCAACTCGCGGTCGAGGAAGCCCTGCAGCAGCTCCTCGCACTTCTCACAATCGCCGATCCCGCTCATCGGGTCGACCTCGGCTGGACTGTCATGCAGTTGCCTCCTCCGCGAGCCGCTGCTTGAGCTGGCGGCGACCGCGGTGTAGTCGCGACATTACCGTCCCGATCGGAACGTCGAGGATCTGAGCAGCGTCTGCGTAGCTGAACTCCCCGATGTCGACCAGGACGACCACGTCGCGGAAGTTGTGGGGCAGGGAGGAGAGCGCGTTCACGATCGAGTCCTGCGAGAGGCCCTCGACGACCCGTTCCTGTTCGAGCGCCTGCTCGCCCCGCGACTCGGCCACCCGATTCGCGAGGTAGTAGTCCGTCTCCTCGAGCGGCTGCAGGTCCGGCGAGCGCTGGATCCTGCGACCCCGGTCGATGTTCAGGTTGGTGAGGATCCGCAGCAGCCAAGCGCGCATGTTCGTGCCGGGGGTGTAGGAGCGCCAGCTGCGAAATGCCCTCGCGTACGTGTCCTGAACCAAGTCCTCTGCCTCTTCGCGTGAGCCGACGAGCCTCCGGGCCACGCGGTAGACCTGGTCTGCGAGTCCGAGAGCCTCCTCCTCGAAGCGGATCCGGTCACGGGCTGCGCCCGCGATCCGCCGCGCCTCGGAGTCCGGCTCGGGCTCGCTCACCCGGGCACCGTACCCGATCGACTCGTCAATGACCGAACAGGGCCCTCAACGCCCGCGGCGCCCGTTCAATTCCTCGAGAGCAGTGAAGGGGACAGACTTCAGTCTGTCCCCTTCTCAGTTTCTCGGTGTTCCGAGCTCAGTTCCGGACGACTTCTTCCGAGACGACTTCGCGGAAGCCCGCGCGGCCCATCGTCTCGAGCAGCGCCTCGCGCGACGTCTTCTCGTCGTCCCAGGCCAGGCTTACCACGCCCATCAGGTTCGCGTTCGCGCCCTCGAGGCCGTCGTGGTCGCGGAGCGCGACGGCCAGCCGGTTGACGCACCGCTCGCAGCGGATCCCCGTCACCTGGATCGTCTCGCTCCGGACGGCCACGGACCCATCGTAGCCGCCGGTCGATCAGCTCTTGCCGCGGATCCCGTGCACGGGCCGCCCCGCCGCCTCCCACGCGTAGTACGAGGCGCTCGGCCCGAACGACGACTCGTACTCGACGACCCGTGGGTTGCGGCCGACCTCCTTCGCGCGCTGGGCGTGCCAGAGGAGATTCGGGTCGTCGCGTTCCTGCCAGACGAGCACGAGGTGCGCAGCGGTCATGAAGTCGGCGACGAACGAGCAGGCCGGTGCGGGGCACGGGAACGGGTCGGTGCGGACGCAGAACCAGCCGGAGTGATCTCCGCCCTCGTCGTCCGACCAGAGCTCCTCGTCCTCGAGCAGCTCCTCGTCCGCGACGATCGCCGTCCCGACACCCGGCTGACCGGCGGGAGCCTCCTGCTCGAACGGGTCGTCCCACTCGCTCGAGGTCTCGGACTCCACGCGAGCAGAATACGCTCGTGCTCCCCGCCCACGAACCGATCGGGCCGAGCCTCGAGGGCGGGCGCGATCTCGCGCTCGTCCTGTCGGGCGGCGGCGTGAACGCCGTTCTGCTCGAGCTCGGCTTTCTCCAGCGCCTGCGCGACTCGGCGCTCTGGCCCCGAATCGGCTGGATCTACGGGACGTCGGCCGGTGCGCTCGCCGGAACCATGGCTGCGCTCGACCGACTCGACGACCTCGAGCGGTTTCTCCTCTCCCTTCAGCCGGACGAGACGTTCCGGCCCCACAGGCTCTGGCAGCTGCCGCTCACCGGTCTGCACGACTACGCGCTTCCGGCGACGATCGCGGAGCGCCTCGACCGACCCGAGACGCTTGCGCGACAGCTCGCGGACGCGCCGATCGAGCTCGTCGTGGTCGTGACCGACATGAGCACACCGGCCGAGCCGAGCGGGCCGCATCCGTTCGAGCGGACCTACTCGTCGAGGTCGACCCCACCGGACGTCATGGGTCAGGCCGTGCTCGCGTCGGCCGCGATCAGCGCTCTCGTTCTGCCGCTGCGCGTCGGCGACACGATCGGCACCGACGGCGGCTGGGTTCGCAACTTCCCGCTTGGACACGCATACGACAACCCGGCGATCGCGGGGATCATCGGGTTCCGCTACCTCGCCCGCTACCCGGCCGCGAGCAGCGAGCCGCTCTCCCGCGTCCGCAGGAGGCTCGAGCCGTTCCGCGCCGTGCCACCCGTGAAGGCGCTGATCGCCGAGCTGGCGGAGGCCGAAGAGCGGCACGCGCGTGGGGAGCCCGCGCACCTGCCGGAGATGATCGTCCGCCTGATGCGGGTCGCCATCGCGCGCAACACCGAGCTGGAGGAGCGGTTCGCGGGAGAGCGCGATCGCTCGCTCTCCGAGCTCGAAGCGTTGCGCCGCGACGTGGTCTCCGCCGCACGACGGAGTGCGCTCCCGTGGCGGCGCCGACGGGTCGAGGCCGAGCTGGAAGCGGTGTTCGCGGCCGCGAGCTTCCCCTTCGCGCACGACCGCGCGCTGCCGACGTTGATCGTCCGCGGCGAGGCGGGGGAACACGCCCTCGAGCAGAGCCTCCGCACGGGCCTGCAGTGGGACGAGGCAGCGAAGCGGGCGCTCGTCGAGCGCGGCCGCACGCTCGCCGCCGACGTCCTGCGCCGCGACTCCGCGGGACTGTCCCGGGACAGTCGGGGGACGGTCGGCTGACGGTCGCCCTCACCGAAACGAGAGGAGAAAGCGAAAGGCCCCCGGCAGGCGTTGGGGGCCTTTCACCTGTCGGCCGAGCGGCGGCTCGGCCGGGGCGGGCTACCCCGGGGGGGACGAGGGTTGCCGCCCGAGCTGGACGGACACGCTGATCTTCTTCGCGCCGCGGTAGAGCGTGAGCGTCAGACGGTCGCCGGGCTTGTGCGCGGCGATCAGGTCGCGCAGCGCCTCGGTGCTGGCGACCGACTTGCCGTCGACGGCGACGATCACGTCGCCGCCGATCCGATACGACTCGCCGGCGACCGTCGCCTGTGCGGTGCCGCCCTTGATGCCGGCCTTCGCTGCACCGCTGCCGGACTGGACGCTCTGTACGAGGACGCCCGAGGAGACCGGCAGATGGAAGAGCTGGGCGAGGTTCGGGTCCAGATCCTGGACGGTGACGCCGAGATACGCGTGCTCGACCTTCCCGTTCGCGAGGATCTGCGCGACGACGCCCTTGACCGTGTTGGCCGGGATCGCAAAGCCGATGCCGACGTTGCCCTCGGACGTGTTCCCCCCTGTCTCGATCTGGGACGTGACGCCGATCACGTCGCCCCGCGAGTCGAGCAGCGGGCCGCCCGAGTTGCCGTGGTTGATCGGGGCATCGGTTTGCAGCGCGTGGTCGATCGAGAAGCCGTTGGGCGCGGTGATGCGCCGCTGGATCGCGCTGATGATCCCGGCCGTCGCCGTGCGGTCGAGGCCGAACGGATTGCCGATCGCGACGACCTCGTCGCCGACCTGGGTCGCGTCGGAGTTCCCGAGCGCGAGCGGCGTGAGCGCCTGGGCCGGAGCGTCGACCTTCAGCACCGCGATGTCGGTCGAGGGGTCGGAGCCGACGACCTTGGCGCTGTAGGAGGACTGGTTGGAGAAGCTGACCTCGATCTTCGAGGCGCCCTGGATAACGTGGTAGTTCGTGACGATGTGGCCGGCCTTGTCGATCACGAACCCCGAGCCGAGCGCCTGCTGGCTGGGCGACGAGAACGGCGTGCCGAAGAACGGATTGGTCTCCGTCTGACCCGGCGTGGTCGACGTGATCTGCACGACGCCGGGTGCGGTGCGGCTGTAGATCTCGTGGATCGAGAGGTTCGCCGAGCCGGCCGTCGGCGTCGCGGTGACGGTCGCCGGCGAGGCGGCCGCCTCCTTCTGGACGACCGTGGTGGTCGTCGTCGAGCTCCCGAGCTTCCCGAAGAGGGCGGCGCCACCGAGCGCCGCGCCGCCGCCAAGGAGTCCGGCGACGGCGAGCGCGGCTATCGGTGTGACGAGTCGGGGCATCGGGTAGGAGGGCCTTGCTGTGTCTCGCTCGTTATACGCGCAGGGCTGTTGCCGCCGGGTTGCGGGCAGTTAAGAGTTCGTTCGGAATCTCGACCCCGTTGCCCTCCCGGGCAGAGGAAGCCGAGCCTCGACCCTGCCCGCGACGACGCGAACGGGGAGGAGCCTGAGCGGCTCGAGCGCAGGCCCAGCGAGCACGCTGCCCGTGGCGAGGTCGAAGAGCGACGCGTGGCAGGGGCAGCGGACGGCGCCTTCCTCGAGCCAGCCGTCGGTCAACGGGCACTCGGCGTGCGTGCAGAAGGCGTCGAAGACGTGCCAGACACCTTCCGCCCGCGCGACGCCGAGCAGCAGCTCGCCGAAGCGTGCCTCGCGCAACGTCCCGTCCGGCTCGACCGCCGGGCCGACGTCGACCCAGTGCGGCGTGGCTCGCTCGTCAGGCATGCCAGCGCACGTGGAGGTGCAACGGCGCGCGGAACTCCCAGCCGCGGAAGACGGGAGGGCGCTCCGGGTCGAGCCGAAGCCCCGGGAGGCGCTCGAAGAGACGCTGGATCGCAATCCGCATCTGGACGCGCGCGAAGTGATGGCCCGAGCAGAAGTGCGGGCCGAAGCCGAATGCCGCGTGGTTGCGCTTCGGCCGCTGGAGATCGAACGCGTCGGCGGTCGGCCCCCACACGGTCTCGTCGCGGTTGGCCGAGCTGACGAGCACGCCGAGATTCGCGCCAACGGGAAGGCGCGCGCCGCCGAGCTCCGACTCCCGGACCGAGCGCCTCGTCTGCGTGCCGATCGGCGAGATCCAGCGCAGTCCCTCCTCGACCGCGTCCTTCACGAGTCCGGCGGGGTCGGCTGCCACTGCCTCCGCCTGCCCGCTCTCGAGGAGGCCGGCCACGGTCGACCCGGCTGCGTGGCCGGGCTCCTGCATCCCGCCGAGGAGGATCACCTTCAACGTCGGCAGGATCGTGGCGATCTTCTCGTCGAGCTCTCCCTCGGCGTGCCGGAGCATCGTCGCGATCGTCGATCCGTCCGGCTCGGCTGCCAGTCGCTCCAGGACCGGCCCGAGCTCGCAGTCGATCTCGGCACCGGTGGCGTCGGACACGGCCCACTTCGCCGCGTCGTCCTCGAAGTTCGTCGCACCGACCGCGAGACCGCGGAACCACCGGCGCAGCGTGTCGCCCTCGAGGTGGCCGAGGCCCAGCACCCGGCCGAGTCCGAGCACGGACACGGGCTCGAAGAGCTCGGACATCAGCTCGGCCTCCCCGCGATCGGCGATCCCGTCGAGCAGGTCCCGGACGATCGGCTCGATCTGCTCCGGCGTCGTCGCCTCGACGACCCGCGGGCGAAGCGACGGGTCGAGCATCGCGCGGAGGCGCCGCTGCGGCTCCCCGTCGACGACGAGGATGCTCTCGCCGCCCATCGTGCGATCCAGCGGCGACGGCGTGACGCGCGAGTCGTAGAGCTCCGGGTGCGACGCGGCGTGCTCGACGTCCGCCCAGCGAGTCACGAACCAGAGGCCGACCGCCGGAACGAAGCAGACGGGCGCCTCGCGGCGCATCCGCGCGTAGATCGGGTACGGGTCGGCCTCGAGCTCCTCGACGGTGATCTCGTCGGCCCAGGTCGCAGCGCTCACGCGACGGCCTCCACACGCCCGACGACCTCGCGGCACCACTCCGGGAAGCGTTCGACGTCGTCGAGGAACTGCGAGGGCTTGATGCAGAACGTCGTGAAGCCGCGCGCGAGTTGTGCGGGGAGCGAGGCGAGCGCCGGCTCGAGCGGCGACGGGCTCTCGTCGTCGGGGAACACCGGCCGCATCCCGCCGACGAGCTCCAGCTCCGAGAGGTCGCGGCCCGCCGCGGCGAGGCCGGTCCGAAGCGCGGTCATGTCCTCGTCGGACGGCCGGCCGAGCGGATGGAAGCCGCTCGCGTAGCGGACGATGCGACGGAGGAGCTTCGGGTGCACCGACTGGCCTCCGAGCCAGATCGTCGGGCCTTCCGTCCGCCACGCCTTCGGCTCGAGGTAGACGTCGTCGAAGCGGTAGTGCTCCCCGTGGAAGCTCGCAGGCGAGCCGGCCCACACGGCCCCCCATGCTCCGAGGTGCTCGTCGAGGAGGGCGCCGCGCCGCTCGAACGAGACGCCGAGCGCCTCGTACTCGTCCCGGTGCCAGCTCACCGTCGGCTGAACGACGAGCCTCCCCTCGGAGAGGATGTCGAGGGTGCCGAGCTCGCGTGCGAGCAGCAGCGGATGCCGGAGCGGCGCGATCACCGCGCACGCGGCGACGCGGAGCCGCGTGGTCGCCGCCGCGATCGCCGAGAGCAGGACGAGCGACGACGGCCACGGCATTGCCGGGTCCTGGTTCCCCGGCATCGCGTACTCGCGCGGGTTGCCCATGATCCCGTCCGCGCCCGCGCTCGGGCCGAGGACGACGTGCTCGCTCACCATCACCGCGTCGAAGCCCTCGCGCTCCGCCACGATCGCGAGCTCGACGAGCGCCCGCAGGTCCCGCGGCGGCGTCAGCGTCCAGTTCTCGGAGAGGACGAGGACGAGCTTCACGCCGGCACGAGGTCGACGTTCGCCGTGGCGGCCGCGACGGCAGCCTCCTGGTGGGGCTGCAGCTCCTGCCCGAGCACGTCGCCGAGGTAGGCGAACGGGTCGTCGATCCCGGCCGACTCGCCCGAGAGCGCCTCGATCGCCGCAAGACCGCAGAATGGGACGTGCCCCGCCGAATAGCCGCCTTCGTGCGAGAGGACGAGCCGGCCGCCGCACAGCCCGGCGGCGGCGTCGACCAGCCGCGCGGTGAGCTCGCCGAAGGCGGACGCCGAGAGCATCATCCTCCCCAGCGGGTCGAGCGCGCCGGCGTCGAAGCCGCACGCGACGACGATCAGCTCCGGCTGGAAGCGCCCGAGCGCGGGGACCACGACCCGGTCGATCGCGGCGAGATAGGCGCCGCGGCCCGAGCCGGCGGGGAGCGGGACGTTCAGCGTCGTGCCGCGAGCGCCGGCGCCGCCGACCTCGTCGAGCCCGCCGGAGTCCGCCGGGTAGAGCCCGTCCTGGTGGAGGGAGACGGCGAGGACGCTCGGGTCGTCCCAGAACACGGCCTGTGTCCCGTTCCCGTGGTGGACGTCCCAGTCGACCACGGCGACGCGGCCGATGCCGCGCGTCGTCTGCGCGTGGCGGACGGCGACGGCCACGTTGCCGAAGATGCAGAAGCCCATGCCGAGGTCGGGCAGCGCGTGGTGGCCCGGCGGCCGGACGAGCGCGTAGGCGTTGTCGACCGCGCCGTCGAGCACGCCCTCGACCGCCGTGATCGTTCCGCCGGCCGCGAGCAGCGCGATCTCGTACGAGCCGGCGCCGAACGGCGACTCGCTCCCGGCATCCCCGCCGCGTCCCGCCGAGAGCTCGCAGATCCGCTCGACGTAGGAGGCGTCGTGGACGCGACGGACCTCCTCGACCGTCGCCTCGCGCGGCGCGAGCGGGACGAGCCTGTCCACGAACCCCGTCGCCTCGAGGAGGTTCTTCAGCCGCCGCTTCGTGTCGGGGTTCTCGGCGTGGACGTGCGGCTCGAGCCAGCCGCCCGACGGCAGCTCCGACGTGCCGCTGCCCGTGTCGTGCCACATGCAGCGCTCGTGCCAGACGAAGCCCGTCCGCCTCACGACGCCGACCCTTCCAGGATCTGCAGGGTCTTGAGATCCGAGTAGAAGTCGAGCGCGTAGTCGCCTCCCTCACGCCCGATCCCGGAGATCCCGACGCCCCCGAACGGGGCGGTGAGGTCGCGGACGAGGAAGGTGTTCACCCAGACGGTTCCGGCGCGCACCGCGCGACCGACCCGCTCCGCCCGCGCCGCCGAGCCCGTGTAGACGATCCCCGAGAGACCGTACGCGGTGCCGTTCGCGAGCGCGACCGCCTCGTCCTCGTCGGCGAACGTCTGGAGGGTGAGGACCGGCCCGAACACCTCGCGCTGCACGATTTCGCTGTCGTTCGAGCGCGGCACCACGAGGGTGGGCTCGTACCAGAGCCCGCCCCGCTCGGCGAGATGCCCGCCGCGCGCGACCTCGTCGCCGTTCGCACGCGCCCGCTCGACGAACCCCTCGACGCGGGCGAGATGGTCGCGATGGATGAGCGGCGCGACCGTCGTCGCGTCGTCACGCGGGTCGCCGAGGACGTGCTCGTCCGTGAAGCGGTGGAAGAGCTCGAGGAACCGGTCGGCGACCGGCGCCTCGACGAGGAGCCTCGTGCCCGCGAGGAAGACCTGGCCGGCGTCGTCGTACTGGCCGGCGGCCCTGCGCGCCGCGGCCTCGAGGTCGCAGTCGGCGAAGACGAGGAGCGGCCCTTTCCCGCCCAGCTCGCCCGTGAACGGGACGATGTTCGTCGCCGCCGCGACGCCGATCGCGCGTGCCGTCTCCGGCGAGCCCGTGAACGAGATGCGTCGGACGCCGGGGTGCGAGACGAGCGCGGCTCCGACCTCCTCGCCGATCCCCTGGACGACGTTGAGGACGCCCGGCGGCAGACCGGCCTCGAGCGAGAGGTCGGCGAGCAGCGAGCACGAGAGCGGCGACCACTCGGCGGGCTTGAGGATCACCGTCGAGCCCGCCGCGAGCGCCGGCGCGATCTTCCACGTCGAGAGCAGCAGCGGCGCGTTCCACGGCGTGATCACGACCGCGGGCCCGCTCGGCACGCGAAGCACGCGGTTGGCCGTCCCGTTCGAGGACCAGACGCGCTCCTCGTACGCGGCGGCGAGGTCGGCGTAGCTCCGGAAGTTGCGGGCGCAGCGGTTGATCAACCTGGCGCGGAGCGAGCGGAGGAGCATCGCCATGTCGATGCACTCCACGGCCGCCAGAGGCTCGACGTTCGCGTCGATCAGGTCGGCGAGGCGATGCAGGATCTCGGCTCGGCCGCTCGGCCCGAGCGCTCCCCACGCCGGCGCGGCCTCGGCGGCGGCGGCAACCGCGAGGTCCGCTTCACGCCGGCCGCCGCGCGCGACCTCCGCCAGCGGCTGCTCGTCGATCGGCGAGAGGTCGGTGAACGTCTCCGCGCTCGCGACTCGCTCGCCGCCGATGAGGTGCTCGGTCGAGACCGAGACCCCGGCGACGTCGACGCGGTCGGTCATACGAAGACCGTCGCCCCGACGTCGACGACGGTGCTCCCGCCGTCGACCGTGAGCACGGCGCCCGTGACGAAGCTTGCATCCGGGGAGAGGAGCCACGCGATCGCCGCCGCGACCTCGTCCGGCGTGCAGGGGCGGCGCAGCGGGACGTGCTCCGTCGCGGCTTCGTAGGCGGCTTCGCGCTCGGTGCCGAGATCGGCGGCGAGCTCGTCCATCTCGCCGTCCGCCATCGGCGTCCGCGTCCAGCCGGGGCAGACGCAGTTCGCGCGTACGCCCGCCGGCCCGTGGTCGAGCGCGATGCACTTCGTCAGCATCACGACCGCGGCCTTCGACGAGCAGTACGCGAGCGAGGAGGGCGCCGCCGCGAGCCCGGCCACGGAAGCGACAGTGACGAGCGCGCCGCGGCGCTCGAGCAGATGGGGGATCGCTGCGCGGGCGACGAGGAACGCGCCCGCCACATTCGTCCGGTAGACGTCGTCGAAGACCGCCGGATCCGCGTCGAGCAGCGAGCCCGTCCCGCCACGTCCGGCGTTGAGCACGACCGCGTCGAGACCGCCGAGACCCGCGACCGTCTCCTCGACCGCACGCGAGGCGTCCCCCGCGACACGCGTGTCGGCGACGATCGCGAGCCCGCCCGTCTCGCCGGCGACCGTCTCGAGCGGCTCGCGCCGCCGTCCGCTGACCGCCACCGCGTAGCCCTCGCCCGCGAGGCGCCGCGCGGTCGCCGCGCCGATCCCGGTCCCACCCCCGGTGACGAGGACGACCTTGCGGCTCCGAGCCACTACGTCAGCTCCTTCACGGTCTCGAGGTCGTCGACGGTGTAGCGGAAGGTGAAGCGGTAGCCCTTGCCGAGCCGCACCGGCGCGAGCGCGTCGATCTCCTCGTGCGGGGCGCCGAACAGCTCGAGCGTCGCGGAGCCTTCCCAGACCTCGGAGACGGCACGGTCACGGGAGACCGCGCGGACGAGCTGGTGCACCGCGGGCGCGTCGTGGCTCCCCGCCTCCAGTCGCGGAAAGTGGCGGACGTTGACGATCGGCGGCGCGTTGTGGAACGGGCCGCCCTCGGACGGGCGGTCGAGCGTCACGGTGGCCTCGGCGACGCGGCGCTCGTACGCGGCGCACGTCGCGCCGAAGCGGGCGCCCGGCTCTAGCCCGGGATCGGCAGGGCCGCCGAGGCCGAAGCTCCGCGTCATCCAGATCGAGCCGAGCTTCTTCGGGAAGCCCTGGATCCAGCCGCGGGTCAGCGCGAAGTCGCGATCGACCCAGATGTACGCGCAGGTCGTCACCTCCTCGCCGTCGAGGAGTGCGTCGACGACGACGAACACCTCCTTGTACTGCGACCGCGACGGGTCGACCAGCTCGTCGCCGGCCTCCGAGCACGACTGCCAGTCGGCCGCGACGAACGCACAGCGGCCGGGATCGGGGTGCGGCTCGAGGCCTTCCGGCAAGAACGCCGCGGCCTTCTCCGGGTCGGCCCAGTAGTCGATCACGAGGAAGGTGCCGACGTAGTGCCACGGCGGGTAGGGGACGAGCGACGAGCGTCCCTCGGGCGTGCGAGGCAGCGTGTAGCCGCGCAGGCTCATCCGGGCCAACCGTCGGGAGGCGGAGGAAGGAGCTTCCCGCGCGTCTCCCAGCTCTCCCGCTCGAACTCGACGGCGACCGGGTCGAACCGGAAGTACGAGCGCGGCGGGAGCGGGCCCCACGTGTTCGACGAGTAGCGGTCGTCCGGGAAGACGCGCGGGACGTGGTCGTCCTGCAGTTGCTCCATGTCGCAGTAGAGCTCGACATGGCACTCCTCCTCGGGGATGCGGACGTACGTGGCGATGTTCCCCGCGATCCCGTGGCGGGTCGGGCCCCACGAGACCCAGCGGCCGTGACGGGCGAGGTGGTCGAGCAGGTCGCGCATCTTCCCGATGTCGACGGTCTCGAACGCGAGGTGGTGGAAGTGCGCGTAGCCGACGTCGACGAGGGCCATCACGTGGTGGTCGGAGTCGACGTGGAACCAGACCCCGGCGTCGCCGAGCCAGTCTGACAGCCGCATCCCGAGCACCTCGGTGTAGAAGCGGAAGCCGGCCCGGATGTCCGCGGTCAGGCAGTTGACGTGACCGAGCCTGCGCGGGCCGCCGACGTGGACGGTGGCGGACGGACGAGCGTGCTGAGGCCAGCGGTCGACGTCGGTCGCGGGCTCGTGGTACGGCAGCAGCTGCACCGGGCGTCCGTCCGGGTCGTCCACGAAGAGGCAGCCGTCGCGCTCCTCCCAGGCGTGCCCGAGATCGTCGAGCCGCGCGCGCGCGTCGTCGAGCGTGCAGCCGCGGTGAAGCTCGAACGCGACGTGGTCGTGTCCGGCGCGACCGCCTTCGACGAGCTCGATGCTGTACGGCTCGTCGTTGCAGGCGAGCAGGGCCCGGCCGTCTGCTCGCGAGCGCTCGACGAGCCCGAACTGGAGCTGCCAGCGCGCCGAGGCTTCGCCGAGATCGGCGACGCGAAGGCAGACGTGGTCGATCCGGTGGAGCCGGATCACGAGACGCGGCCCTCGGCGGCGAGCCGCTCCGCCTCGTCCTCGGGAATCGCGAGCGCGACGTGCAGCGTGTTCCCCGAGACCTCGAGCTGCTCGCCGGGCCCCGAGAGGTCGACGTCCCACGCGACGACGGTGTTCGAGAGCCGACCCAGCCCGGAGATCTCGACGTCGACCACGTCTCCCGGCTCCATCGGGCGCGAGTTCGCGGGGGTGCCGGTGAGGAGCACGTCGCCCGGCTCGAGCGTGATCAACCGGCAGAGATCCGCGAGCTGGTAGGCGACCGAGAACAGGAGGTCGCCGGCGGTCGCCTCCTGCACGACCTCACCGTTCAGGTAGGTGCGCAGCGTGTAGCGGGTCGGGTCGAACTCCGACGCGGGGACGAGCTCGGGGCCGATCGGCAGGAACCCGTCCTGTCCCTTCACCCGCAGCATGGCGCCGCGGTCGGCGTGGCGGAAGTCGTGCAGCCCGACGTCGTTCGCGGGCGCATACCCCGCCACGAAGTCCAGCGCCTCCTCGATCCCCACCCCCTTCATCGGGCGCCCGACGACGACCGCGAGCTCGCCCTCGTAGTTGAGGAAACGGGCGCCGGCCGGGCGACGCAGCAATCCGCGGTGCCCGTTCAGCGTCGTCGGCGGCTTGACGAAGTAGGACGGCTCGCGCGGGATCCGTGCGGCATACTCGTCGACCCGGCTCCTGTACGTCAGGTGCACGGCGAAGATCTTCGTCGGCTCGACCGGTGCGAGGTAGGTCGCGTCCAGCTCGGCGAGGCGTGTCCCGTCGTCGAGCTCGATCTCGGCGCCGTCGAGCCTGCCCCAGCGCGGCTCGCCGTCTAGCTCCACTCGGACACGGCGCGATCGCACCTCAAAGGTGGGCCGCATACTCCTCGAGCTCCCACTCGCTGACGGTCTCGACGTCGAGCTCGCCGACCGCCTCGGCGAAGCGCTCGACCTCGAAGCGCTTCATCGCCACGAACGTCGAGACGAGCTCGGCCCCGAGCCGCTCCGCGAGGAACGTGTCGGCCTCGAGCGCGTCGAGCGCGGAGCCGAGATCGGTGGGCAGCTTGGTGCCGACGTGCGCCTCGTCCGCACGGTAGCCGTCGCCGACGACGGGCTCCGGCGGCTCGAGCCCGCGCTCGATCCCGTCCAGCCCGGCGAGGAGGAGCGCGGCGGTGATCAGGTGCGCGCACGCCGCGCCGTCGCCGGTCCTGATCTCGATCCGCGCCCGCGAGCCCCGCTCCCGCGGCACGCGCACGAAGGCGGTGCGGTTGTCGTGGCCCCAGTTGGCGTGCGTCGGCGCGAGGCTGTCCGGGAGGATCCGCTTGTACGCGTTCACCGTCGGGCCGAGCAGCGCCTGCAGCCCGGGCGCGTGGGCGATCACGCCGGCGATGAACTGCGCCGCCAGCGGGCTGAGGCCGTCCGGCCCACCCTCGTCCGCGAAAGCGTTCCGGCCGTCCTCGGCACGAGCGAGCGAGAGGTGGAGGTGGAAGCCCGAGCCGCCCTGATCCGCGAACGGCCGGCCCATGAACGTCGCGAGCAGGCCCTCGCGGGCCGCGATCTCCTTCACCGCAGCCTTGAGCAGGAACGCCCGGTCGGCGCCGTCGAGCGCGTTGGAGTGCCTCACGTTGATCTCGTACTGCGAGTTCATGAACTCGTGGTTCGCGGCGAACGCCTGCAGGCCGAGCTCGTCGCACCAGAGGAGCATGCGGAGCACGATCTCGCGCGGGTCCGAGACCGCGCCGACTGTGTACACGCGCGAGAGCTCGTCGACGTACCGCCGGAGACCGCCGGGGGCCGAGGGGTCGCGCTCGAGCAGGAAGAACTCGAGCTCGGGCGCGACGATCG
>Ga0187779_10000173_pt1 | contig 47208 bp, 45 predicted proteins | sample 1015_Q2_SP10_10__FD_132435 | JGI IMG/M metagenome (GOLD analysis project Ga0187779, IMG submission 132435) | Tropical peat soil microbial communities from peatlands in Department of Meta, Colombia - 1015_Q2_SP10_10_MG | ecosystem: Environmental > Terrestrial > Soil > Wetlands > Peat | place...
GGCCCCACAGCGCCCTGGGCTATCGTCCGCCGGCACCGGAAGCCATCGCGCCACGGTGCGCGTGAGTCACATTGCAAGTGGTACAACTACAGGGGGCAGGTCAATCTACCCCAACATCTCCCTGTACTATTATTGGAACGATAAAGGCAGCGGGACGATGCGATGATGTTCGGTTGAGCGCTCTGTCAAATCCTTCTCTTGACCTCCTCCAGCGGTCGTTGCAGCAATAAGATGGGTCGATATATCACGGACTTGCGGGCCAGGACTAACGCCTGACGAGGCTCGCTTGTAACCTTCCCGAACCTCACCGCGACTAGCAAATAGAAGGAAAAGCAGCGGTCACAGTTTTGTCCTATATTAACCTGATGAAGGAGGACACCATGAGACGGAGTACGTTGTTGATTCTTGGCCTTGGGTTGGCGAGCGCACTCATTACTGCACCGATGGTGCGTGCCGATGATGGAGCCCGCTGTTCCGGCGGCAAAGCCCACATGATGTCGCATCATGGTGGACATAGACATGGCAGTATGACCACTCACCTGCTCCGGCACCTCTTGAAAAACAAGCAGGAACTTGGTCTTACCGATGAACAGGTCACGAAACTCCGTGCCGTCGCGCTCGATGCGGATCGAGCCCGTATCCGCGCAAAAGCCGAGGTGAAGGTCAGCGAACGGGAATTGCGCGCACTGTTGTGGGATGAAAAGACCCCCCTTCCCGCGATCGAAGCGAAGGTAAAGGAAAAGGAATCGTTCGACGCCACCGTCCGGATCATCGGCATCAGGGCCGGACGGGAGCTCATGGGCGTCCTGACACCGGAGCAAAAGGAGAAACAGAAGGCCTTGTGGCAGCAATACCGGCACCGGGATGGGGGTCATATGATGAAGGCTGAAACGGATGACTCCTCGAACGAAGCTAGTGAAATGGAAGCCGGCTTCAATGCTTCCGAGGTCGAGGTGAGCGAAGTGGAGGGTGGACCGTCGGCCGGGTAACCTTGCGATCCGACTCACGTTCGACAAGACATCGTACGATGGTATGATGAGCGACAGCTCTCTTGGGACGTGTATAGTAGGTGTGCCAGGAATGCACTTGCCGATGGCCGATGAGTCGTTAACGGATCTCTCACGGGCCTCAGAAGACAGCGCTCTCATCCGGCGGATCATCGGAGGGGAGACCGACCGATTTTCAGATGTTATCAGTCGATACCAACGTCACGTGATTCGCATCGTCAGTCGGCGGGTGCCCGCGGATCACGTCGAAGAGATCGTTCACGATGTGTTTGTCAAGGCGTATTTCGGGTTGGCGCAGTTTTCGGACTCGGTCTCCTTTGATCACTGGCTGGCCGGTATTGCCGTCCGAACGTGCTACGATTTCTGGAGGGCAAAAAAACGCGAAGAGCTGCCGGTCAGTACGCTCACCGAGGAGCACCATCGATGGATTGAGCACGCGCTGGCCGCTCGGTCGGATGATCAGTTTCGCGACCACGCGCGAAAGCAAGAGGCGGCGGAGATCCTGGAATGGGCGCTCAGACAGTTGTCACCGGAGAATCGAGCTGTGCTGACCTTGGTCCATCTCGACGGTCATTCAGTGCGTGAGGCGGCACACCTGTTGGGATGGAGTGTGGTCAACGTGAAAGTACGAGCGCATCGTGCCCGGCGGGCACTTCGCAAAATCCTGAGCGCCACCTCACGAGGGAGCACATAAATGGGACATCGTGATGACGAGATCCAAAGGCTTGAGCGCACCCTGACCGAATCCTATCGGTCTCAGCCGGACCTCCCGATCGGCGCTGTCGATGTGACGCAGAACGTCATGCGAGCCATTCGCCAATCGACCAACAGCAACGCTCGGTGGATCCCGACCGTCTCGCTCGATCAGCTCGTCTGGCGGACAGCGACGATCACAGCCGCGGTTGTGCTGGTTGCGATGGTCCTCACCGTCCAGATGTTTGGGTCTCCTGCGGGAGAGAGCGCGGGGTTGTTGGCTGAGGAGTTCGACTCGAGCCCGTTATTCATGGATTACTGAAGCGGGAGGAGCTTACCATGTCACGACTCAGATTATGGGCGGGCCTGATCGTCCTGTTTGCCGCCGGTGTTTTGACCGGCATCCTCGGGACCCTTCTCTACGTTGACACCGAGCGGACGCAACGTGGAGATCGAGGCCCGGTCGCCCAACACGAACGGATCATGAAGCGGCTCACGCAGGAGCTGTCACTCACCGCGCAACAGCAAACGGAGATCGATCCGATCGTGACTTGGGCTCATCTGGCGATTCTCGAGTTGCGGTTTTCGCATCAGGTTGAAATAGAGGACATCCTGACCAAAGGAATGACGGACATGAAAGCGAAGCTGTCTTCGGCCCAGCAGTCGGACTTGGACAGGATGTATGCGGGGCTGCAACAACGCTGGCAGACTTCCCGCGACTATCTGGCGGCGAAGAAAAAGGAAATAGCGCCGTAGTAGGGTTGCCTGACCGGCGGCGAGCGTGCAGATAAGAAGGACCACATGCCAGAATCCCTTGGCTTTGCGACGACACTGAAACGATGGGTGATCGGGCTCTCTGCAGCCTGCCTCCTCGCCTTGGCCGGGTATGCCCTTCTGGCGAAGTCGGGCGAGGAACCGTCACGCGCCGGCCAGACCCCGAGCGGAGCACGTGCTCTGCCTGTGACGGTGGCTTCGGCTCGAACGGGTGACATCGGCATCTACCTCAACGGGCTCGGTTCGGTAGTGCCGCTGAACACCGTCAATGTGAAGAGCCGAGTCGATGGCCAACTCATGAATGTGCTGTTTCAAGAAGGGCAGATCGTCCGCAGCGGCGAGTTGTTGGCGCAGATCGACCCGCGACCGTTTGAAGTGCAATTGGAACAGGCCGAGGGACAGATGGCACGCGACCAGGCGCAGTTGAAGAACGCCCGGCTCGACCTGGAACGATACAAAGGGCTGTACAAACAGGACTTCATTCCCAAGCAACAACTGGACACCCAGGACGCGATGGTGCGCCAGCTGGAAGGCATCGTGAAGGCCGACCAAAGCCAGATCGACAATGCCAAATTGCAGCTGATCTACAGCCGCATCACGGCGCCGATCAGCGGACGGGTGGGATTGCGGCTCGTGGATCCCGGGAACATGGTTCGCGCCAACGACACGAATGGTCTCCTGGTCATCACACAACTCACGCCGATTACCGTCATCTTCACCATTCCGGAGGACAATTTGCCTGCGGTTCTTGAACGGCTCAAAGCGGGTCAACAGCCGACCGTCGACGCGTTCGACCGGGAGCAAAAGAAAAAACTGGCCTCCGGTACCCTGCTCACAGTCGATAATCAGATCGATCCCAACACCGGCACCGTTCGGCTCAAGGCAGTGTTTCCGAACGAGGACAGCGCCCTGTTCCCCAATCAATTCGTCAATGCGCGCCTGTTGTTGGAGGTAAAACATGGCGTCACCATCGTGCCCTCCGCTGCGATTCAACGGGGAACAAAGGGCACGTTCGTCTATGTGGTGAATGATGATCGGACGGTCGCTGTTCGAACCGTCGCTATTGGCACGACTCATGGCGAGGAGGCATCGATAAGTTCGGGGCTCGCCCCCAACGAATTGGTCGTCGTGGATGGCACCGAGAAACTGCGCGAAGGCAGCAAGGTCGATGTTCGGAACCAGAATGATCAGCCTGCGAAAGGATCCGACGTTCCGCCGGCTGACCTTGAAAGGCCGCCGCGAGGAAGACGATCGTGAATCCATCCCGCCTGTTCATCATGCGGCCGGTGGCGACCGCTTTATCGATGGTCGCCATTCTGCTGGCTGGTGTGTTGGCCTACCGTCAGTTGCCAGTCTCCGCCCTACCCCAGATCGATTATCCGACCATCCAAGTCCTGACGTTCTACCCCGGCGCCAGTCCCGACGTCATGGCCTCGTCCGTCACGGCGCCGCTCGAGCGACAGTTCGGGCAGATGCCCGGCCTGAATCAGATGACCTCGACCAGTTCCGGCGGCAGTTCGGTCATCACATTGCAATTCAGCCTCGACCTGAGCCTGGATGTCGCCGAACAACAGGTACAGGCCGCGATCAACGCATCTTCCACGTTCCTCCCGCGCGATCTTCCGAACCCGCCGGTCTATAACAAGGTTAATCCAGCCGATGCGCCGATCCTGACGCTGGCTCTGACGTCGAGCACGTTGCCCCTGCCACAAGTGGAAGATCTGGCGGAGACGCGATTTGCGCAAAAAATCTCCCAGCTTTCCGGCGTCGGGCTCGTCAGCATCAGCGGCGGCCAGCGACCGGCCGTCCGCATTCGGGCGAATCCCCGAGCATTATCGGCGTACGGGCTCACCTTGGAGGATGTGCGCGCGACCGTGGCTGCGGCCAACGTCAATCAAGCCAAAGGGGCCTTTGACGGGCCGCGAAGGGCCTCCATCATCAATGCAACCGACCAATTGCTGTCGAGCCGCGATTATCAGCCGTTGATCGTTGCCTATCGCAACGGCGCGCCCGTCCACTTGTCCGACGTCGCTGACGTTGTTGACGATGTGGAAAACGTCAGGCAGGCAGCCTGGATGAACGAGACACCGGCCGTTCTCATCAATATCCAACGGCAGCCGGGAGCGAACGTCATCGAAGTGGCAGACCGCATCAAAAACCTGCTGCCTCAACTCCAGAGCGCGCTGCCGTCCTCCGTGCAAGTCACGGTGCTGACCGACCGGACCACTTCCATTCGAGCCTCGGTGCGCGACGTGCAGTTTGAGCTGATGCTCGCCGTGGCACTCGTCATCATGGTCATTTTTCTCTTCCTGCGCACACTATCGGCGACCGTGATTCCCGCGGCGGCAGTGCCCTTGTCGATCGTGGGGACATTCGGCGCAATGTACCTGATGGGGTTCAGCCTCAACAACCTGACGTTGATGGCACTCACGATCTCGACGGGCTTTGTCGTGGACGACGCGATCGTCATGATCGAAAACATCTCGCGGTACATCGAGCGGGGCGACTCGCCGCTCCAGGCCGCACTCAAGGGATCACAACAAATTGCGTTCACCATTCTTTCGCTGTCGATCTCGCTCATCGCGGTGCTCATCCCGCTTCTCTTCATGGGTGACGTGGTGGGCCGGCTGTTCCGCGAGTTCGCGGTTACGCTGAGCTTTACGATCGTCATCTCGGCGATCGTCTCACTCACATTGACGCCGATGATGTGCGCCAGACTGCTCCGCTACCGGCGTGAAGTGGACCAGGGAACGTTTTACCGTTGGTCTCAAGAGGTCTTCGATCGGGTGATCGCGGCCTACGGCAGGACACTGCGGTGGGTCTTACATCGTCAATCTGCGACCCTGGCGGTCGCGGTCGGGACGCTCCTGTTCACCATCCTGCTGTATATCGTCGTGCCCAAAGGCTTCTTTCCTGTGCAGGATACAGGCGTGATCCTGGGCATTTCCGAAGCGGCCCAATCGATCTCGTTTACCGCGATGGTTGAGCGTCAACAGGCGTTGTCCGCCGCCATCCTCACGGATCCAGCCGTCGCTAGCCTGTCGTCTTTTATCGGTGTGGACGGAACCAACATTACACTCAACAGCGGACGCATCCAGATCAATCTGAAGCCTTTGGCTGAACGCAGGATCAGCGCGCAGGAGGTGATCGGCCGCCTGCAGCCCCAGGTAGCCGGCGTTGACGGCATCACCTTGTTTCTCCAACCGATGCAGGATCTCACGGTCGAGGATCGGGTCAGCCGTACGCAGTACCAATATACGCTGGAAGACGCGGATCCGGAGGAGCTGAGTCGATGGGCTCCCACGCTCGTTGAAGCATTGCAGGCCCTGCCCGAATTGCGAGACGTGAGTAGCGATCAACAGGACCAGGGACTTGCCTCTTTGTTGGTCATCGATCGCAGCACAGCCTCTCGGCTCGGCATCACGCCCCAACTGATTGTCGATACGCTCTACGACGCGTTCGGACAGAGGCAGGTATCCACGATGTTCACGCAGTTGAACCAATATCGCGTCGTGCTCGAAGTGATGCCGGAGTTCCAGAGCGGGCCGCACGCGCTCCAGTTTCTCGATATCCGGTCGCTGACCGGCGGGCAGGTTCCGCTGAACGTGTTTACCCAGTTCTCCGAGACGACCACCCCCCTGGCCATCAGCCGGCAGGGACAGTTTCCCGCCGTCACGTTGTCGTTCAATCTCGCGCCGGGGAAATCCCTGGGTGACGCCGTGACGGCTATCGAACAGGCAGCACAAGCCATCGGCCTGCCGGCGAGCATCAGGGGGAGTTTTCAAGGGACCGCCCAGGCGTTTCAAAATTCCCTGGCGAACGAAACCTGGCTGATTCTCGCAGCCCTCGTCACCGTCTACATTGTGCTGGGCATCCTGTATGAGAGCTATATCCACCCGCTCACGATCTTGTCCACGCTCCCGTCTGCGGGCGTCGGTGCGCTGCTGGCCTTGATGCTGTTCCGCACCGACTTCAGTGTGATTGCGTTGATCGGCATCATTCTGTTGATCGGAATCGTAAAAAAGAACGCAATCATGATGATCGACTTCGCGCTCGACGCGGAACGCAAAGAAGGCAAACAGCCGGAAGAAGCGATCTACGAAGCCTGCCTCTTGCGCTTCCGGCCGATCATGATGACGACGATGGCCGCGCTGCTCGGGGCGCTGCCGCTGGCGATCGGCTCGGGGGTCGGCTCGGAACTGCGGCATCCGCTCGGGATCGCCATCATCGGCGGGCTGATTCTAAGCCAGGTGTTGACGCTGTACACCACGCCGGTCGTCTATTTGGCCTTCGATCGGCTCGCGCGTCGCGTCAGCTCCCGTCAGTCGTCGACTCTGGATACCGAGGCGTTGACCCCCGGTACGTTATGAACATTTCCGCGCCGTTCATCCACCGTCCGGTCGCCACGACCCTGCTGACCATTGGCGTTACGCTCGTCGGCATCGTGGCGTTTCGATTTCTCCCTGTCGCTGCGCTTCCTCAGGTGGAGTTTCCGACCATCAACGTGTCCGCCACGCTGCCGGGCGGAAGCCCGGAAACCATGGCCACCTCTGTGGCGGCCCCGCTCGAACACCAGTTCACGCGCATTGCCGGTGTGACGGAGATGACGTCCACCAGTATGCTCGGCTCTTCCAATATCACACTGCAATTCGAACTGAGTCGTGACATTGACGGCGCCGCTCGAGACGTCCAGGCCGCAATCGTGGCCGCGAGAGGCGATCTGCCGGCCAACCTGCCGAACAGACCCACGTATCGCAAGATCAACCCGGCCGATGCGCCGATTCTCATCCTGTCGCTGACCTCGGACATCGTCAGCCGGGGCCGGATGTACGATGTGGCATCGAGCATCCTCCAGCAGAAGCTGTCGCAGGTCGACGGCGTAGGCCAGGTGACCGTGGGAGGAGGCTCGCTGCCCGCCGTGCGTGTTGATCTGAATCCCACGGCACTGAACAAATACGGGATCGGACTGGGCGACGTCCGCCAGATGCTGAGCAACACGAATGTGAACCGTCCGAAGGGTCAACTTGCCAATGAAACACGCACGTGGGAGATCAGAACAAACGATCAGCTTCACGACGCAGAGGACTACCTGCCATTGATCGTGAGCTACCGGGAGGGACGGGCCGTACGGCTGTCGGATGTCGCGGCCGTAGAGCAGTCGGTCGAGGATCTCCGGACGACAGGGTTGTCGAACGGGATCCCGGCGGTCCTCATCATTATCAACCGGCAGCCGGGTGCGAATATCATCGAGACCGTTGACCGTGTGCGAGCATTGCTTCCGCAGCTGGAAGCATCCATCCCCGGCAGCATGACCCTCTCGGTCGTGGTCGACCGGACCCCAGTCATTCGCGCATCGCTCCACGACGTCGAACGGACGCTCGCGATCTCCGTGCTCCTCGTGATCCTGGTAGTCTTCCTGTTTCTTCGGGACGTTCGCGCCACGCTCATTCCCTGCGTAGCGGTACCGGTTTCTCTGATCAGCACGTTCGGGGTGATGTATCTCTTCGGGTATAGCTTGGACAATCTTTCCCTGATGGCGCTGACGATTGCGACTGGATTCGTGGTGGACGACGCGATCGTGGTTTTAGAAAACATCAGCCGCTACCGCGAAGAGGGCATGGCGCCGTTTCAGGCTGCGCTGCGCGGCGCGCGCGAGATCACGTTCACCGTTTTGTCGATGACCTTGTCGCTGGTCGCGGTGTTTGTTCCCATCCTCTTCATGGGCGGCATGATGGGCCGGTTGTTCAGGGAATTCGCGGTCACACTCTCCGTGGCGATTCTCGTCTCACTCGTCGTGTCACTGACCACGACCCCCATGATGTGCGCGCGGGTGCTGAAGTCCGAACAGGGCCGGACTCACGGACGGTGGTATCGGTTCAGCGAGCGGTTCTTCGAGGGCATGCGCGGTGGATATGCCCGGAGTCTCGCGTGGGTGCTACGCCATCCGCGGAGCATGTTGGCGCTCACGCTGGCGACCATGGCTGTGAGCGTCTATCTCTATACCGCTGTCCCCAAAGGATTTTTCCCCCAGCAGGACACCGGGCGCATGTTCGGGAATATTCAGGCCGCACAGGATATTTCGTTTCAAGCGATGCGCCAGAAGCTGACGGAAGTGGTGGACATTATCAAGAGCGATCCGGCGGTCGATACGGTCACAGGGTTCAGCGGCGGAGGCGTGAGCGGTCAAACAAATACCGGCCGGATGTTCATCGCGTTGAAACCGCTTCAAGAGCGACAGATGAGCGTGGACCAGGTGATGGCCCGGCTGCGCCCCAAGCTGGCCAAGGTGCCCGGCGCACCGACGGTGCTCCAGGCGATTCAGGACCTGCGTATCGGCGGCCGGGCAAGCAGCGCGCAGTACCAATACACGCTCCAAAGCGTGGACCTGGCCGAATTGAACACGTGGGCGCCCCGGGTGGAACGTCAATTGCGTACGCTGAGCGAAATTGTGGACGTGAACAGCGATCAACAAGACAAGGGGCTCCAGTCGCTGGTCGTCTTCGATCGCAGCACGGCCTCGCGACTCGGCCTCAGTCCGCAGCTCATCGATGACACCCTCTATGACGCCTTCGGTCAGCGTCAGGTCTCCATCCTCTATACGCCGCTCAATCAGTACCACGTCGTGATGGAAGTCGCCCCGCAATACTGGCAGAGCCCCTCCACACTCCAGGAAATCTATGTGCGGTCCCCCACAGGAGCGCAAGTGCCGCTGAGTGCGGTGGCGCGCTACGAACCCACGAACACGTTGCTGCTGGTCAACCATCAGGGGCAATTTCCCGGCGTGACGCTGTCGTTTAACATGGCGCCAGGCGTGTCGCTGGGCGATGCGGTGAAGGCCATTGAAAAATCCACGCGGGAGATCGGCTTACCAGCCGGCGTCCATGGCAGTTTTCAGGGCACGGCCAAAGCCTTTCAGGCGTCGGTGCAGAACCAGCCGTTGCTCATCCTTGCCGCGCTCATCACGGTCTATATTGTCTTGGGGATTCTCTACGAAAGTTACGTCCATCCGGTGACGATTCTGTCGACACTGCCGTCTGCCGGCGTGGGAGCGCTGCTCGCACTGCTCCTCTTTAAGACGGAGCTGAGCATGATCGCACTCATCGGGATCATCCTGCTGATCGGGATCGTGAAAAAGAACGCCATTATGATGATCGATTTCGCCCTGGACGCGGAACGAAAAGACGGCAAACGGCCGGAGCAAGCGATCTATGAAGCCTGCCTGTTACGCTTCAGACCAATCATGATGACGACGATGGCAGCGCTGTTCGGCGCCTTGCCGTTGGCGCTCGGAACGGGAGTGGGCTCGGAACTGCGTCGGCCGCTCGGCATCGCCATCGTCGGCGGGTTGCTCGTCAGTCAGTTGCTCACCCTCTATACGACGCCGGTCGTGTACCTTTATCTTGATCGAGTGCGCCTGCGTTTCTTACGAATGCATCCGAGGGCGGTGGAAGCCAGGCCGCTGCCCCAATAAGATCCAGCCCCAGACCGTGCGTAGCGGCGACGGAAGATATGATCCTGTGGTAGGCTTACTCAAGGTGGTGGTGAGGTATGATCGCAAGGACTAAGCGTATCGGGCTCGCTCTGAGCAGCCTTCTCATGATCGTCGGCTGCTCCACGACGCCGGCTCCCGGAACAAACCCTGATACCGTACGACAACATGCAGACAAAGCGTTTCAACAACTGAGAGTGGAAGAACACCCGCAGGAACAAGGCGCCTCTCCTTCCGCTCAGCCGATTTCAAAGGTCGAGGATACCACATCCCCACCGGCAGCGGTCGCCCCAAAAGACGTGCAGATTCCGCCCGCCGAGGTCGGCCCATCCGACGGCGAGTACGTCCGCGCGACAGGATACGGCAATCTCACAAAGGGGCTCTACCTCTGTCAGCATTCGGCCGACCTGGCTGCGCGTGTTGAGCTCTCAAAGCTCGTCCGTGTCCAGGTGAAGGAAAAATCGGTGGATCGAATCCGGGAAAAGACCGGAAAGGACGCCGAACAGGATATCGAAGTGGTCCGCGAAGGCCTGGTCGACCAAGTCCTCAGCGATGTACGGATCGTGGATCGCAAAGTGGACAAAGAAGCGGGCACCTGTTCAAGTACTGCGGTGATCCCCAGACGGAATCTTTTCCCGACGCCGCCGACTCCCGATGCCAAGATCGCTGCTCCCCAGTAAACGAGTACGCCCTTCCGGATCACGCAACTATCTAGAAACAGACTTTCACGCTGGATATCGCGCGCCCTCGTCAGTAAAATGAACGGCGCGAAGGGGACGGTGGTCCGAAGCGGGTCACAACTCAGCTGAAACGAGGGAGAGCATGCCTGGATTCGAGTTGATTGGCGAGGAAGAACGCCGCGAGGTTCAGCAAGTTCTCGAATCCGGCGTGTTGATGCGTTACGGATTCGATGCGGCGCGGAACGGGCAATGGAAGTCGCGCGACCTTGAACAGGCTCTGGCGACTCGTTTCGGCACGCGACACGCCCATGTCTGCTCCAGCGGGACGGCCGCCCTTAGCACAGCTTTGGCAGCGTGCGGTGTCGCGGCCGGTGACGAAGTCATCCTTCCTCCCTTCACCTTCGTCGCCGATCTTGAAACGGTGTTGCTCGCGGGCGCGGTGCCTGTCTTCGCCGAAATCGACCAGACTCTGTGCCTGGACCCGCATTCGGTCGCGGCCGCCATCACGCCGAAGACCAAGGCCGTGCTCGTAGTTCACATGTGTGGAGCTATGGCACGGATCGATGCGTTAGCTGAATTGTGCCGTACGCACCGCCTGATTCTTATCGAGGATGTCGCTCAGGCAGCCGGTGCAAGCTTTCGAGGCAAGTCGCTGGGCACCTTCGGGAAGATCGGGTGCTTCTCCTTTGACTATGTGAAAACCGTCACGTGCGGAGAGGGCGGCGCGATCATTACCGACGATGCTCAAGTCTATAACCTCGCGCAGGCCTTTACCGATCATGGCCATGATCATCTGGGTGCCGACCGAGGTGCTGACAATCACCCGCACATCGGCACGAACTACCGCCTCAGCGAACTCAATGCTGCGGTCGGCGTCGCTCAGCTGGCGAAACTTGACCGTATCCTAGAAACCCAGCGGGCCCATAAGGCCCAACTCAAGGAAGGCCTCGCGGGACTCCACCGCCTGCAGTTTCGTGAGCTTCCCGACGCTGCAGGAGACTCGGCCACCTTCTTGAGCTTCCTTTTACCGACTGAAGACGAGGCACGTCAGGCTGCCAAATCCCTGGGAGCTGCCGGCGTCGACGGCTGTTTCTACTGGTACGACAACAATTGGCACTACCACCGGAAATGGGACCATATTAAGACGTTCACATCTCCAGGCCGCTTGCCCATCGATCGCTTCGGATACGGCGCCGATCTGACGAAAATTTCCCTGCCCCAGTCCGATGCCATCATGGGCCGGACTATCTCAATGTTGATCAGACTGCGGTGGACGCAGGATCAGGTGCGTGATAGACTCGCGCGGATGAAATCGGTTTTAACCTAGCTCCTACACCGTCCTCTCAGGTTGGACATCCCCATGAACGTCGCGATCATTGTTCCGGCCCGCATCGGCTCGACGCGCTTTCCAAAAAAGTTGCTCCACCCGGTCAAGGGCAAACCCGTCATCGTCTGGACCGCCGACCGCATCAGGAACGAGGCGCCTGAGTTTCCCCTTTACTTTGCCGTGGATCACGAATCGCTGGCTGACGCGCTCCGCAAAGAGGGATACGAAGTCATCATGACCGATCCAGGCCACTCCTGTGGAACAGACCGGATTGCCGAAGCCAACCGCGGCCTCAAGGCCCGGTATGTAATCAACGTGCAGGCCGACGAGCCCTTGGTGACCGGAGAGCAAATTCGCCAACTTGTCGATCTCATTCAGCGCGACACGGAGATGGCCACATTAGGAACGCCGGTGCGGTACGACAAGGATTACCGGAATCCGAACCACGTCAAGCTGGTGTGCGATGAGAACGGCTATGCCGTGTATTTCTCCCGCGCGCCGATCCCCTATTTCCGAGACACACACGGGGCCTTCGAAGCGGAGGTGGCGGCCGGCGTTCCGGTGTTGATCCATCTCGGGCTGTATGCCTACACAGCCTCCTTCCTCGAGCTGTTCAGCAGGCTCCCTCCGGGCAAACTCGAGCAGGTCGAGAAGCTGGAGATGCTGCGCGCCATGGAACGAGGGCACCGAATTAAGGTGGGAATCACGAAAGATGCGTTGATCGAGATTGATACTCCTGATCAGGCCGTGGATTTTGAACAAGTCGTTACCGAGCGATTCTTGTCGCACTAAACATAGGAGGGTGAATAATCGTTTGGTCATTCGTCCGATGGAGATAGGCAGGCGGTGCAGAGGGGCTGAGAGTCTTCGTCAGGATGCTCAATTAGGTTGTCCTCGTCATATTGTATTCATCGTTCGTACTTCGTATCTCACAAGCGAATTACGCTTCCCGGGTCTACCGAGCGGCACGAGAACCACGCCTGGTGAAGGGCGTGTCTTGACACAGCGGAGCTGGGTCCGTGAGAACGGGGACCTTTTCAACATCCTGAAAGGACGTAACCATGTACCGAAACCTCCGCTTAGTCCCCCAGCTTATTTTCGGGCGAGGCAGCATCAATCAGCTCGGGGATATTCTGACTAAGCAACGCACCGAGAGTGGATGTCCCGTCGTGTTTCTCATCGACGCAGTCCACGAGAAACAACCGTTCGTCCAGCGATTGCCGCTCCGCGCGAATGATTTGATCATCTTCGTGGATGTCGGAACGGAACCCAAGACCCAGTATGTGGATGAGCTCACGGAGCGGGTGAAGGCCTTCTCGAACCGCCAGCCGGACGCGATCGTGGGGATTGGAGGCGGCAGCGCGATGGATCTCGCCAAATCCGTCTCGCTTATGTTGACCAACCCCGGATCAGCCTCCGATTACCAGGGGTGGGACCTGGTAAAATACCCGGCGATTTATCACGTCGGTGTACCGACGCTGGCGGGAAGCGGAGCAGAGGTCTCGCGCACCGCGGTCCTGACGGGACCGGTGAAGAAGCTGGGCATCAATTCCGATTTCACGCCCTTCGACCAGATCATCATGGACCCCGATCTGATCGCAACCGTCCCACCGAACCAGCGATTCTACACCGCAATGGATTGCTACATTCACTCCTGCGAATCACTGCAGGGCACGTTTATCAATGAGTTCAGCCGCGCCTTCGCGGAAAGCGCGCGCGACATCTGCCGCGACGTGTTTCTCAACGACTGCGACGCGAACGTGGCCGATGAACGGCTGATGGTGGCATCGTACTTCGGCGGCTTGAGCATCGCCTATTCCCAAGTCGGCGTCTGTCATGCCCTCTCGTACGGGCTCTCCTACGTGCTAGGGGTGCGTCACGGCGTGGGTAATTGCATCGTGTTCACTCAGCTCGACGAATATTACGGTAAGGACGTCCGTGAATTTCAGCGCATGATCGACAAGAACCATATCGACTTGCCCACGGGTGTCACCGGCGCGGTGGAGGAAGCAGGCATGAATAAGATGATCGACACCGCGCTGGGGCTCGAGCCCCTGTGGAAAAACGCGCTTGGTGAGAACTGGAAGCAGATCATCACCCGCGAGAAGATCCGCTCCTTGTATGCGAGAATGTGAAACCGCTGCGTCCTGCCGGCATGCATAGATGAGGTTATTGCCCCTTCACCCACTCCTCGAGGCTCCCTGATCCGACCCGTGAAAATCCTTATCGTGAAAACCAGCGCGATCGGGGATGTGATTCACACTCTCCCTGCGCTGTTGTCGCTTCGCCATCACTATCCGGACGCGCATATCGCCTGGCTGATCGAAGAAATGGCGGCCGATCTGATCACCGGCCATCCGGCGCTGAACCGCGTGCTCGTTTCCCGTCGCAAGGCGTGGCTGGCCGACCTGCAAGCCGGACGGGTGTTGCGGGCCCTGCGAGAGTTCGTCCGGTTCATCCGCACCCTGCGGGATACTCGGTACGATCTGATCATCGATTTTCAAGGGTTACTCAAGAGCGCCATCTGGGTTCTCCTGGCGAAAGGAGTCCGCAAAGTGGGATTCGGTCGGGGGATGCATCATGCCGAGCTCAGCTACGTGGTGTTGAACGAACCGGTGCCAGCTGTCGACATGAACCAACACGCCATCGAGCGGGAATTGCTTCTCCTCAAAGGAATCGGAGTGCCTACCACAGGTGTGCGTTACGAACTTCCTATTTCGCCCGAGCATGAGTCCGAGGCAGCTGCGCTGCTGCGCGCGTCGGGCATTGACGATCGGGATCGATTGGTTGTCATCAATCCCATGGCTCGCTGGCCGACCAAGTTGTGGGAGCCGGCCTCTTTCGCCGCAGTGGCGGATGGACTCGAAGGCCAGGGCATTCGTGTCATCTTCACTGGCGGGACGCAGGATCGATCGTCCATCGACGAGATTTGCCGATTGATGACGAGCAAGAGCCGCCGGGTCGATGGCCGAACCAGCCTTAAAACTCTTGCGGCGATTTACAGGCGCGCACAGGTGCTGCTCACCACGGATAGCGGCCCCATGCATCTGGCCGTGGCGATCGGGACGACGGTCGTCGCCTTGTTCGGGCCGACCGCTCCGTGGAGGACTGGTCCTTACGGCCCAGGCCATACGGTGTTGCGAGCAGGGATCAGCTGTAGCCCCTGTTTCAAGAAGGACTGTTGGACCACTGACTACGAGGAGCGGGCCTGTATGAAACGCTTGACCGTTGACGAAGTCGTTCGGGCCGTCATGGAGAAAATGGCGACGGCGCCGATCGCAGCCTCTTTGAACTGACGGGAGATCCCTTGCAGTTGCGATGGCATCAGCAGGTCGTCCTCGCCATCTTCCGCACGGGCTTCACTCTGGCCATCCTTCTGTTCGTGATCGTCTTGTTCCCGTTCTGGGTGCTCATCCCAAAACGACGGAAGACACTGTTCAAACGCCTCGGCTGGCAAGACTATCCCCGACGAGCACCGTCTTCCCCTGGACCGGTGTGGATCCATGCCCTGTCAGTGGGCGAGCTCTTATCAGCGGGAAGCCTCATCGAGAACCTGCGCCGTACGATCGGGGATCGGCCGCTATTCCTGTCGGTATCGACCTTATCGGCTTTTGTGATTGCCACAGAGCGATTCCGTCGATTCTGTGACGGCCTGTTCTATTTCCCCTACGACGTCACCTATTCCGTGAGGAACTGCCTCGACAAAGTTGACCCGGCGCTGTTCGTGCTGGTTGAAACCGACATCTGGCCCGGGTTCCTCGCGGAACTCCGCCGGAGGGGGATTCTCTGCCTTCTGGTCAACGGACGCCTGTCCCCGGAATCGTTTCGCGCCTATCACTTCCTGCGGATGCTGTTCGAACCGGCGTTCAATACATTTCGGTGGGTCTATCCTCAGTCCTCTGGCGAAGCCGAGCGGTTTCTCGCGTTGGGGCTCGAACCGGCTCGGCTGCGCAGTGCGGGCAATCTCAAATTCGATGTGGCTCTGTCACTACCCGCAGATGAAGCATGTACGGCGCTTCAACAGGAACTCAACATCCCGCCTGGATCTCGCGTCATGATTGCCGGAAGCACTCATCCGGGAGAAGAAGACGTGATTCGTTCGGTGTTCCTTCGACTAAGAAAGGAATTTCCGCCCCTTCAGCTGATCATCGTGCCTCGTCGGCCGGAGCGAGGCGACGAGGTTGCGAACGTGTTTCGGAACGATGGTGTGCAGGTGGCGCTGCTCTCTCAACCAAAGAGCTCACCACCCGTGGTTGTGGTTGTGGATCGGATGGGCTATCTCAGTCGCTTGTACGCTCTGGCCGACATCGCGGTGGTCGGTGGGAGCTTCGTTCCCAAGGGCGGGCAGAATCCGATAGAACCGGCTGCCTGCGGAAAACCCGTCCTCTTCGGACCTGACATGCATGATTTTCCTGACGTGTCCCGATGGTTGGTGGAGGCAGGAGGGGCTGTTCAAGTACGGAATGAGCAGGAACTATTCGCAGAGTGTCGGCGGTTGTTGGCAGACCCGCAACAGGCGAGGGTCATGGGAGACCGCGCCCGTGGCGTCGTGACGGCGAATCAAGGCACGACGGCAAGAATCGTCGCAGACATTACAGGTCTCGCGGCTGGCTCCTCCCCGCCATTGTCCTCATCTCTTTCAGGACTCTGAATATTCTGACGGGAAGGCGGTGATTGATTGGGTGGCCGCTCCCCCGGTTGCAGATTCGTATGGGGGAGCGGGTCGTGATGAGCGGGAGGAGACGATTAATGCGCCGGCATAACAATGCTGATGGCGCCGGCCAGATCTCCTTCATTCCAACCTTCTTTTCTCATCCCGGTGATGTCCCGTTCTCCCTTCGGGTTGCCGTGGCAGCTGAGACACGAGGCTCCGGCATATTCCGGCTTCATGACGCGAAGCGCCGGTTTCCCGTTCACCATGCTGGTGCGGCTGACGACCTGTCCCTTGGGACTCTTCGGGTCCGCAAACACTTGGAGCACCTCCTGCTCAAAATCATCCGGCTTGTTGCCGTCATACCGGTAGGCGACGCTGGTCAACTTCACCTGGATGCCCGTTTTCTTGTAGAAGGTTGCCCCGGTTCGGCGTGCGAAGACGGCGGGCAGGAACGCCTTGAAGCCGACCCCTTGCTTGTTGATCATCGGCTGGGCTCCGTCCATCACTTCTTTTTGCGATTCGAGCATGGTCTGTAGCAACTTGATCGAGGGATGAGCATTCGGGCCGAGCAGATCGACATTCGTTTGCTTCTTAAACCGATCGGCGATCTGACCGGTCACAAATTCGGCGGTGACACCCTTGTCGCCCTTTGCCGGATCGTTGATCAGGGTTTGCTGCTCCGAGATTACGCCACGGCCGATTTCGACCATCTTAATCAGCAGCTTGGCTGTCTCAAGATCCTGATCGGCCCGTGCCAGATTCGGGAGGACAAGAAACAGTCCGCTCAACAGACTTCCGAGTACAATGGTTGTGATTCGCATCGCCGCTGAATCCTCCTGTGTTCGCCCGGTGAGTGATAGGTGCGCCCTGACATTCACCGACGCAACCTCCTGAAAAAGTTTGATTGGATCGATCAAAAGCCCGCGCCCCTACGAGTATAGCAGGCGATAAAAAACTGTCTTGTCGGGGAGGCTGTGATCGAATGGGCAGGTCGATTGGGGCTAGAACAGCGAGGGGAGGAAACGTATTAACTTATTGTAAAATAATAGGTTCCGTCGCCTCACGAGCCGAGATGCTGGATCGCGACCGCTTCGACACAGACACGGAGGGGAATATTATCAGGGTTGCGCAGGACCTCAATTTGCGCGGTTATTTGCACACGATCGCCCTCTCGGAGCGGTTCAACCAGGCGATTGGCCCGACGGATGGCCACCTCGATAGAGCCCGTGTCATCGGCCAACACAAACGCGACGCTCCCACATTTCCCGCCCATCTGTTGCTGATGCCGCCGAGCAAGATGCACGACGCCTTGAAGTGTGACAACCTCCAGGTTCGACGACTCCACCGTCGAGCGCAGGCTCCCGATCGACATTTGACCGTGGGCCTCCGTCATCGCCAGCAAGAGCATCAATAGCACCCAGCGGATCGTCCACATGGAAGCATCCTCCTTCGATCCTAGTCTAGCAGACAGGCCGAGGAGTCTGAGAATGACATGTGTTCGTGGTGGCTTCCAATCTGTGCGTCGAAGGGCGACTTCCCTTTTGCTAAGGCACCTTCAGCTTACGGGTGAACCTCCTTGGTACGGTGTTGCCGGTCTCGCACCACGAGCGAGGGCTTCCCCTCTTCGTCCACACTCAAGACGAGCCGGGTTTTGCCATCCACATCGCGCACGGCGAGACCGGTCTCAGACGAGATGCCGATCCACACCCGGTCGGTGTCGAACTCATCCTTCAATTGAAAGTAGGGCTGCCCTTCATCTGTGACATCGAGTATGGCCCGAATGTGGCCCTTGGCATCGACGAGGCAGAATTCCTGAGCGCTGATTATTTGAGGAATGTCTGAGGGCGTGGGCTGGGCGATAACCGAATTCCCCACAAGAAGGAAGGTTCCGAAAACTCCTCCGACCAGACCGGACATCAGACTCAACACGACAAGCAACCGAGGATTCGCGTTCAGCATGAAAACTCCTTTCCGCGAGATATTCATTGGTGTGGCACGATGCCTCATCATTCTGATCTCCGCCACTCCTCTGGCAGCCATGACTTACTTCTTTTTTCGCTGTTCTCGCCCTAACCCATCGCGGCCCAGATTTTCTGCGCGTTCTCTCCGGTGTACGACACTTCGTCAACCGTGGTGCCCCGCTCGAAATAAAGACGCAGCACGCCTCCCCCGAAATGGGCCTGACGGACCAAATCGAGATTGATCGCCGCATCCCCCGGACGGTCTTCATCTTTCACTTTGACGAATCGCATCGGTGCTCGCCTCCTTGAATGAGTGTTGCGGATTGCATTGTTATGAAACCAGCCAACCTATTCCGAGAACAAGGTCTGATCAAACTATGCGGGGAGGAACCATGAGTCAAGAGGAGGGAAGGACTCTTTTTGAGGCGTGGATACCAGAGACACGCCACTCGTCCACCGAAGAGTCATCAACAGCGAAGGACTTTCGTTTCTCTGGTATCATCTCTCACGATGACGAGGAGACACTTTTCTGACGAACGACTCGAAGACTTCGGGTTAAACGAGACCGTCCACTCTCGATTCTGCGGATCGAAGATTACGCTGTTCAGGTCATATTCATCGAACGTCTTCCCTTTCTCCTTCTTCGCTGCATTCTTCGCCAGTCGCACGACCTCAGCCTGCAGCAAGATCGCCTGACCCACCCCGCTCGAAGACTGCGCTAGCAGCCGAGGGAGACGGTTGTGTCGCTCCATCTCACGTCCCGACAGCGCCATCAACGCCGTGCCTCCTTTTGTAAATTGTTGATTCCCGAAAGCACTCGCGTAAGCGCTGTATGGTAAGCCACAGCCAATTATGACGAACAGCACACAAATAATGATGGTGTGAGATACGCTCTTATCGGATTTCTTGTGATGTCCTGTCACGTTATCCCTATTATTTCTGAGAATGGAAGTGGGCGCAGCCCGATCTGTCCAATTTTCTGTATAATAGCCTTGTCCATAACTTAAGGAAACTCGCGTCATGATGCGTAATTAGGCCTGGTACGGGCGTTCGAACGAGAACAGATCCGTCACTCTCCAGTAGATCATCAGCGCAATCTCAAAATTGTGGAAGCCTTATTCTAAGAAGCGCATCTCCTAGGTGTATGGCCGCCATCAGACCCACTTGAAGGAATCGACGTGGATATTCGCCTCGCAAAGCCCTTGAATGCTCACAGAGCTCCTGATACGTGCGCATCGGCGAAGACGGATACCAATACACCGGCCGGCTGATTCGCTCATTGCTGGCTGAATGGCTCACGCCACCATCGAGCCATTCTGAGTTTGCCATCTCAAGCTGTGTTACACTGCGCTCAATGTCGAACCGGGCTGATTCTACCCCTACTCCTTCTCTAAAGTTGCTTCCTGCTTATCTTGGGACAAGCTCCATCGAGAACGCGCTGGCCACCGCCCGCGGCCGCCGGATTCTCTGGCTTGAAATTTTGGTTAATGATCAGCTTGATCCAACTCCGTGGCTCGAAAACCCGGCGTTTCGCCAGGCATATCAGATTGCATGCCGGTGGTATACCCAGTACCGAGGCTTGCTCACGTATTTATTCGACCGGGCTCCCCTCCCTCTAGACGCTGCTCCTATTGATTTTCGAGACTACCGGGCATTTGCAAAAGCCTTGTACTTTGTGGCTCATCGTGACCAGACAAGATGCTCTTAGTCGATGTTGGTTGTACCACCGACTCTGAATGCCGAAAGACTGAACGGCTAATTCACTCGTTATTGATTGACCGCTTACTCCATCATGACGCACCTCTCTCGACGTCGTTTCCTCACCGCCATCGGTGCTGCTACAACTTGGCTGGCTGTGCGACCATTTACCGCGGTTGGCGGCATTCTCGATAAATTGTTCGGGCACAGAGAAGTCAAGCCGACTCCGCCCATTACGCCTAACGAGGACTTCTATGTGACGTCGTACCGCAGCCCGCCCACGGTGCGGGTCGCCGAGTGGTCGATGCGTATCCTTGGTCTGGTCGAGCGACCGCTCACGTTGGACTACGCGCAGCTTCTCGCCAAGCCGACCGTTTCGCAGATCGTGACGCTCGAATGTGTCGGAAACACCGTGGCCGATGAATACATCAGCACAGCGGAATGGGAAGGCATCCCCTTGCGTGCGCTCTTGGATGAAGCAGGCGTGAGTCCCGATGCTTACGATGTGGTCTTTCGCGCCGCCGACGGGTATTCAGACAGCATCCGGTTGGACCGCGCCATGGCCGGCGACGTACTGCTTGCCCACAAGATGAACGGTGTGCCGTTGCCGCAGGGTCACGGCTTTCCCGCACGCATGATCGTGCCCGGTGTCTATGGGATGAAAAGCGTGCAGTGGCTCACGGAAATCGAGGTCGTCGATCAGGACTATCAAGGGTATTACCAGCAGAAGGGTTGGTCGGACGAGGCCACGATTAAAACGATGTCGCGCATCGATGTGCCGGGACATGGTGCGACTCTCCACGGTCTGACCCATCTGGTGCAAGGCCTCGCCTTCGCGGGGACGAGAGGGATTCGTCTCGTCGAACTGAGCATGGATGGGGGCGCGCAGTGGCACGCCGCCACACTCACTCCTCCGCTGTCTCCGTCGAGCTGGGTGTTGTGGAGTTTTGAATGGGCGGTACTGAATGCAGGACGTTATGAGTTGGTCGTGCGGGCGACGGATGGGTCAGGAAAACTTCAGACGTCGATTGAGCAGGACCCAGCCCCCGACGGCGCGACCGGCCTGCACAATATCACCGTGACGGTCGATCTCTAGGATTGCGTCATCGAACGACGAGGACTGAGCAGCTGCTATGCTGGACCAGCTTCGTCGAGACACTGCCTAACAGAAAGCGCGCGACCGCTCCCATCCCCTTAGCCCCGGTGACGATCAGATCGGCTTTCTTCTGAGTCGCGACTTTCAAGATTTCTTCGGCGGGCTTTCCGAGGCGGAAGGCTTCGTCCACCACAAATCCGCCTTTGATCAATTTGTTCGCCGTCTGTTCCACCAACTTCACTCCGGCCTGTTTAATCTCCGGATATTTGAGGAACGGCATGATGTGGACGACATCCACCTCGATCGCCGTCTGTCCGCCGTTCTGGCCCAGCACATTTGGCCGCAGCCTCTTCAGAAGAAAGTCGAGCGCCTTCTCCGAAGACTTTGAGCCATCGGTCGCGAACACGATGCGATTGAGCATGCGAGCGTCTTCCTTCACAACCAACACTGAACAAGGCGCATGGGTCGTCACATGGGTAGAGACGCTCCCGAGCATGAAGCGATCGAGTGCATCGAGGCCCCGGCTGCCGACGACGACCAGCCCGTCGCGCTTCGGCGCACGTTTGAGGATACTGACTGCCACGGCGCCCTGCTCTTTGACAACCTTGCCTTTTATGTTGAGTGAGGCCAGGACGGTTCGGGCCTCCGCGACGGTTTTCTTCGCTCGCTCCTCCAACCGCTGGATTTCCTCCCGGATGTAGCGCTCGTTACCAGCCATGACCGGCTGCACCATGAACGGAGCACGCAACGCTGCGACATCGACGACGTGCAGCGCGGTGATCTGAGGCGGAGCCGCAAACGGCATGTGCGCGATCCATTCAAGCCCCCAGCGCCCGAATTTTGATCCGTCAATAGCCACCAGGACTTTCATCGTCCCTATCCTTTCGTCAACTCACTCAGCCGCTCTTGTCCGACTCCCCGACCTATATAACAGAATTGAACCGCGTGCGAAATACCTCGGCCGATACCCCCACCACCGAGGCGCATCGTGTCATCGTCTCGCCATCGGCCAGGTCGTCCTGAGACAGGCGGATCATGTACCGGCGTGCGATCTGGTAGGACTCCGACTCGACATCCACCATTCGGACCTTCGCCCGGCCCGTTGACGGGTCCAACATCTCTTTGAAAGGGATCGGTGTGAATCGACCCTGTTGAATCGACACCATCGCCGCGGTGCCACCGTCGAGCAGATACTGTGCGGCACAGTACCCGAGATCGCGCGTGTATTCCATGTCGAACGGAATGGGATCGGCACAGCGCAATTCGTATCCGATGTTCTTGGACACGATGGTGGTCTTGAGATTGAAGCCCGCCAGCACTTTCGCGACTTCCCGTTTGAGAACCTCTCCGATATCGACTTCCGAGAGCCGAATGTGACCGTGCTGGTCCCGCTCTACGTGATCCAACCCGCCCAGACCCTGAGGATCGAGCACTTCGACCAGCCCTTCGGCCAAGATGGCAACTCCGTCGAGCCGCCCCTCGCTGGCCCGTTTGATCATGGCCGTCGCCAACGTATCGACCAATCGCGCCAGCTGCACGGGGCGCTGGCGAAATTCCTCGGGAATGAGCGTCAGTGTCGCACCGGCGGCTTTCCCGATCCCAAGTGCTAGGTGGCCGGCTTTCCGCCCCATGGTCACGACGAAGTACCAGCGGGAGGTCGTCTGGGCATCGACCATCAAATTTTTCACAATGCCCACGCCTATATGGCGGGCCGTCTGAAACCCGAACGTCGGAATACTGTAGGGAAGATCCAGATCGTTGTCGATCGTCTTCGGGACATGTACGACCTGGAGGCGGCCCGCCGCCTTTTCTTCCACTTTCAGCGCTGAAAATGCCGTATCGTCCCCGCCGATGGTGATCAGCCTGGTGACACCGAGGCCGGTCAAGGTCGACACAACCTTGTCGAGATGCTCGGGTTTCTTGGTTGGATTCGCGCGCGAGGTCCCGAGCAATGAGCCTCCACGGAAATGAAGGCGACTGACGTCCTCGATTGACAGAGGCCGCACGCGACTCGTGTTTCCTTGCATCAGCCACTCGAAACCGTCGAGGAAACCGAAGACCTCGCATCCGGCCAGAAGACTCCGAATGGTGGCAGCCCCGATGACGCTGTTGATGCCGGGGGCCGGCCCACCTCCCACGAGAATTCCAACGGTCGTTCGGGGCTGCTTCACGACTCCCTCCCTTGGTCGGCCCATGACACTCTCCATCTCTCAACTACGACCGCATAGACTAACGCACGAGGACCATTCCATTCAGAACTCTGCCTGGCGCCATCACAATGAAACTATTCACCAGATTGTCCACTAGAACCGCCGCGGCCGTCGTCACCTTCTTACGGTTCCTCCACGACGAGGGTCGGCTCCAAGAGATTTCTCCACGCTTGTCCTCAATAAGGAGGAGGCAGGTCAATTCGCTGACCTTCCCCGACGGCGCCGGCCTCCATATCTTACCCGGAACCCTTGCCTACACGCCATTCGGAAACTCGAGCACTCGTATCGGTCAGGGGCTGGCCCGATGCCGATCGCCGGCAGGGGCATGAGGTCGTACTTCGTAGGCAGAGGCCGGGGCGAAAGAGTAAGATACGGCGCAATGACGATTTCAGCACAATTTCCACAGGAACAGTCCAGCGAAGGTGAATTCATCCGACAGGAGGATGCCTTTCGTGAATGGGTCACGGCTGATGGGAGTTCCGATTTTCCTGCTGCCAAGGGGCGTTACCACCTCTATGTGTCATGGGCGTGCCCGTGGGCACACCGCACGATCATCGTGCGAACGTTGAAGGGACTTGAAGGTGTCATCGGCATGTCCGTCGTGGACCCGATCCGCGATGATCGAGGCTGGGCCTTCCGCGAAGGGTCCGGCCACACCCTCGACCCCATCAATGGATTTCGGTTTCTCAGCGAAGCGTACCGCGCCACCGATTCACAGTATCGGGGACGAGTGACCGTCCCGATCCTCTGGGATACGGTCCGCAAACGCATCGTGACGAACTCCGACGACGATCTCATGCGTATGTTCAACAGCGAATTCGAACGGTTCTCCGGGAGTACGATGGACCTCTATCCGGACCGGCTCAGGAAGGACATCGACGCACTCAACGCGTTCATTTACGAGAACGTGAACGACGGCGTCTATCGGGCCGGCTTCGCGACATCACAACGCGTGTATGAGAAGGCCGTGCGACGTCTCTTCGACGCGCTCGATCAGCTCGATGCTCGCCTCACAGACCGACGATACCTCTTCGGACCGCAATTCGTCGAAACCGATTGGCGATTATTCGTGACGCTCATCCGCTTCGACGCCGTGTACCACGGCCATTTCAAGTGCAACATCCGGCGGATTATCGATTACCCGAATCTTTTCGGCTACCTCAAGGATCTTTATCAAGTCGACGGTATCGCCGACACGGTCAATTTCGACCACATCAAGCGCCACTACTACATCACCCACGACGACATTAATCCCACCGGGATCGTGCCGGTCGGCCCTGAGCAAGATCTCTCGGCATCGCATGGCCGCGAGGGACTGCGATAACCTTCTACGATCGTTGTTAGGTAGGATTTGCGCTGGCCAGAGAATTAACTGCCTATTGCAGTGGCGAGAGTACCGTCTTTCTTGCGCTTCCCGCAGAGAAGTGGTCGTCAGCTACGAGACCAGCCCTGTCTGGTACCTAACGCTCAGACTCAGCTATTTCACTTTCGAAAAGTCGGTCTCGAACTCGCTCATCTTTCCGTCCGGGAAAAACACAATGACTTTCGTTTTGGCAGTCGGTTCAAAACTCTCATACGCAAACCGTGCGGTGAACCGCGAGCGGTAGGCAGGTCCGGCGCCCTCGTTCTTCCTGCCTCGTTCTGCCGGACTCACGTCCACCGGTTTGATGTTCTTGCTGCCTTGCTGGAAGGCCATTTGTACTCCCTCGGCGAAGTACTCGTCATCGCCGCAGAGTTGCACTTCGACCTCCATGTTCGGCATGTCGATCACTTTCTTGATAAATTCTTCTGGCATACGGACCTCGGACTTTTTCTTCTTGCTTTCAGCCGCTTCTTGACGGCCGAACGCCTCCAGCCGATACCGCTTGGTCCGCAAAATGGCGCTGGTTCCACAAGGATCTTTTTCGGGATCGGCCCCGACGCGCGTGACCATCGAGGCTTGCTGAAGCACCTTCTTCACATCCTCCGGCGAGTTGGCCTTCTCCATCGGTGCACGACCGGCTTCGAGCGCTTTCTGAGCATCCTCCATCGTGAGTTTCACGTCGATCGCGTAGACCGGTTGACTGAGGGCGAAGCCTACCACGATCGTTGCCGCACAGCTGATGATTCCAACCAATTGTATGCCCATGAGTCCCCCCGTAAGATCACGACGAATAAATGGCGGCATTTTACGAAAACCCCCACCCCAATGCAATCAGTCAAGCCGTCTGATCGACAACGGGAGCAAGGATAACTCGTAAAAGGCCTTCATGAAGGAGAGACGTTGGAGAAGCGGCCCCAGTTGGGGTAGGGCTTTGCCGTGTAGAGGGTTTCAATCTCGACCGGCGCCCTTAAGCCTGCTTGCGCGAGAAGCGTCGCCACGAGTCGAAGAGGTAATCCAACAACGGTGGGGAAATCTCCTTGAATAGCAGCAATGAGGTCGCCGCCTAGGCCTTGAATCGAATAGCCTCCGGCTTTCCCGAGACTTTCCCCGGTGGCGAGGTATCGTTCATGCGTCTGCTCCTCGTAGCCCTTCATCCACACGGTCGCGGTGGAAAGGGCCACCAATTCAAGCTTCCGCACCTTGCTTACGAGCCCAACCGCCGAATGCACGTGATGATGGCGACCGGCCAGGCGTCGCAACATCGCGCGGGCCTCAGCCACATCGCCCGGCTTCCCAAGCACATCGTGATCCACCTCGATGACAGTGTCGCTCCCTAGCACAATGGCCACCGGCTCTTGCTCTGCGACAGACCGGGCCTTGCCAATGGCAAAACTTTTGACCTGCTCGACGGCGGAGTGATCGGATTTCAATTGCTCATCGAACGACGGGCTCCTCACGTCGAAGGGGATATTCAGGAGAGCCAGCAACTCGCGGCGGCGGGGTGAAGTCGACGCCAGGATTAGTTGCATCGAGACAGAAGCGGTTCAGCAAAGACCACGTGATCGACAGGGCTTTCAGAAAACCCTTCGACCGTCGCAGATGCGGTGGCACGATGTTCGGTGAGTGCCTGTTCGACTTCCTCGACCGACGACGCCTGGAACATCCGCGCGCGGAGCGACGCCGCGTGAGGAAAGCCTTTGCAGTACCACCCGAGATGCTTGCGCATGCGTCGGAACTGATTCTGTCCGGCGAGCGCTTCGAATCGGCGCGCGTGATCAAGCAAAATCTCAAACCGGGACTCCAAGGTTGGTGCCCAGATCTGCGCACCATGACCATCCTCGGTTTGGTCAGCTCCATCTCTCATTGCTTTCTTCTGACGGAAGAACCACGGCGTGCCGAGCACAGCCCGTCCAACCAAGACACCATCGACCCCAGTCTCTCGAACCCGACGCATCCCGTCAGCCAGGCTTTGCACATCGCCGTTTCCGAGCAGCAGCGTGCCGCTGCCTTGTACGATGTCCGCCGCCCTCGCGATGGCACGCCAGTCCGCTTCGCCCCGATACATTTGCTGTAACGTTCGACCATGAAGAGAGATGATAGCCGGGTGCTCAGCTAATAAATGCTCGATCCATCGATCGACGATGACGGCATCATATCCGAGACGAGTTTTGACGGATAAGGGGATCGTCCGCTTGATGACCGGGCGAGCCTGCGATCGCCGTTGGTTCATCCGTTGAATAGCGGCGATGCGAGCAGGCTTAAGGCCGGCGCTTTCCAAGCTCTGGCCTTTGGCCCAATCGGTGATGCCCTGCCGGGCCGCTCGCATGATTTCGTGGGCGAGATCGGGGGTCCGAATGAGCCCGGCACCGGACCCGGATGATGCGACGTTCCGGGACGGGCAGCCCATGTTGATGTCGAGACCGTCAAACCCCAGCTCACAGACCGCGTGAGCAGCCTGGTAGAACAGCGCGGGATCCTTGCCATAAAGCTGCGCCACGACCGGCCGTTCGACTTCGCTGTAGAGCAAAGACTCCAGCAAAAACTCCGGTCCTCGACAGACGTCGTGCACATGGGTGAACTCACTATAGGTAACGTCCGGTTTCCCATGTACCGCCACCGTGTGGCGAAACGAGGCGTCCGTCACTCCGTCCATCGGCGCCAGGCCGATGATTGGCCTAGGGAGTGCTGTCCAAAAATTCATCTCGCTCTCCCTTGAGCCGGTATGGCCGGCTCGTTGACTTCAGCATAGGCCGCACGTAAGCCTGCCGCTTCCTGTTCCGCGCAAGTGGTTACCTCAGGCGCCCGCTCTCGCACAAATTCCACGAATCGTTCAATCTTGATGAGAAAAAAGTCGTAGCACTGCGTAATAGGCCTCGGCTCCCGAAACCAGAAGGCGACAAAGTCCGTGAGAGCAATTCCACGTTGGCGTAAGGCCTGGCAGCTCTCTGGAAACATGTCCGTGAGCGAGCCACCCCACTGGAGAATTTCATGAGGCAAATAGGACGTACGGTACAGCTCGAGTCCCTCGCATTCACATACAGCTCCGTTCCACTGATCCCCTGGTGGAGCGGTATGGTCTGACACGATCTTGGCGTATCGTTCATAGTCGTCGCACAACTGCTGTCGCTCGAACCGGCTGGTGATAGCGGGTTCATACGTGCCGTAGGGCGATTGCTCTGAGGCGAGGTTCGTCATTGTGCTTCCACCCATCACACCCTGAATGACCGGAGCGAACTGCCGTGACACCTGTTCAAATTCGTTGGCGATCAAGTCGATCACCTTGGTGTCGACTTCTAACGCCACCCCCCTCAGACTCGTCAGGTTTCTGTGGCCAAGCACTTGTCCCAGGATCTCGAACAGGACCGGTGGAATCGGAGCTGCGTGCGCATCGAGCCATTCGGGCGGCTCGGAGCTGATCTCACGCCTATGAAGTGCTTCATGTGTGGCCAAGCCCGCGATGTGGATTTCCACGACGCGGTCCATCGGGAATTCATCGAGGAATTCCTGGACGAATTGGACCAGGGACATTCGTCGCCACATTCCTGTGTAGCGATACACCGTCCAGAGATGACCGAGATCCAGCACGAGGCCGCAAGGAGCACGCTCGACGATCAATCGGAAAAATTGTGCGATCGGAATGGTACCGACGGCGAAGTAGGTCAGTGGCGGCATTTCCAACAAAAACACGGGAGTCGAACCATCAGGTCTGCGACATTGGCTATCGAGCGCAGCCTGCACAAGAACAATGTTCTGAGCAACGACTTCGGCGCTCGCTGGCGTAAAGAGCGGAGGCAAGTAGGTCCCGAACGAATAGCCTCCCATCTGTTTCGTCGCGCATTCATGGTTCAGCCACGGGCTCTGGAGGATATTGAGGTGTGTCGCGGCTTCGGCCACTGCCTCATCAAATGTCTGATGGCCTCGGCTTTCTGGTTGAGTCACCCACAATCCCTCTCCATGATACGAGAGGGCGACGCTCGGTAGATGCTGTCTTATGACCTCCAGCGCGCCCGTCGAGGCTTTAAAAATTTCGAGATAACCCGGAGAGAGCTTTCGACTTCCGAGGTGGTCTGTGAGTTCGATCAGGTCAGGAGAATAGACGTCTACTGAGACTCCGAGACCCTGAGGGGAAATCGCTTGGAGTCGATCCGTAAAGGCTCGCTTGACGTTTCCAGAGACGGTCAAGAATCCACCCTTGTGCTGTGCCAAAAATTGGCCTAGTCTAGTCGCCAAACCCGTTGTTTGACAAGGGAAGACCTCGATCCGGGTCAACAGTTCCTGTCTGCTATAATTGGCTTACGCCGACGGGGGCGAAACCCTCACGAACCTGGGAAAACCGCGACAGGAGCGGTTTCGAACCCATGTCAACAGCCGATGAGTATCCCCCTCGGACCACGAATCCAATACCGACTGTGGTTGCCCATATGATGACACCAGGGGTCGTACAGATTCCGGGCGATGTCTCCGTGAGTGAGGCGGCGCTCATGCTCGAACGCGAACAGACTCCCTGCCTGCTGGTGAAAGACACTGAGACGCTGTTCGGACTCATGACTCCAACCGACATCGTCAAGAAAGTGGTCGCGCAGGGACTGGAACCTCATAATATCGAGGCTCGCACGATCATGACTCAGCCAGTCCAGTTCATCGAATATGACCGTGCGTTGGAAGAGGCCACCGCCCTCATGACGTCGACGGGAGCCTCTCACTTGATCGTCACAAAAGACAACCAGCCGGTCGGTGTACTCAGCGCACGCGATCTCATGCTGACTCCACCGCCGCGACGCACGCGAATTCCCGCGATGCTCAGAATCTCACAGAGCGGAATCGCGGCTGGGACGACTCCTTACAGCGCCACCATTATCCAACTCGGTCACCTCGGGGCGCTGCTCGAGTTAAACACGGCTCTGGATGCGGGAACAAATATTCTTCTTGTCTTTTCGTTGCCCGGTCAGCACACACCGCTGACGCTTCAAGGAACGGTGCTTGTCTGTAAGGAAAACCGTTCGGGCAACGCCTCGAATGCCGTCGACATCCAATTTAAAAACGTAGCGACGACGGACCAGACACGTATCAAAGCCTGGGTATTGCAAACACTTCCGCTTCCCCAAGATCGCTCCTAACGGGTCTCTTCCATTGCTTTGACCAATCGTGAATCAGCTGATAGAATTTTGTCTCTAGCACGCATCCTACTGAGATGAATGATCCGGTGAAATCCACACCAGCTCGTCCTCGAAGCACACTGTCGAAGGAGGAAACCCTCGACCAGGTCCGTCTCCTGCTCGATCGTCCCGACGACGACCTTCCCGCCGCACTGTTGAAAGAACTGCTCGGGGGGGTCCTTCGCCTACACGAAGCCCATCTCGACGTTCTGGATCTGAAAATCCTGAATCGGGCGATGAAGGAACTGCGCCACGCATTTCGCGTGTTCCACAACTATCGGGGTCGCCGAAAAGTCAGTATCTTCGGGTCCGCACGTACCGCGTCGAACGATCCTAATTATCAATTGGCGTTCCTCTTCGCCGAACGTGTCGTGCAAGCCGGTTTCATGGTGATCACAGGTGGTGCGGACGGCATCATGCGGGCGGCACAGGAGGGAGCCGGCCGCGAGAACAGCTTCGGCGTCAATATCATGCTGCCCTTCGAACAGGGGCCCAATGCGACGATTGCTGACGATCCCAAGCTCGTCACGTTTAAATACTTCTTCACGCGCAAGCTCATGTTTCAAAAAGAGGCCAATGCCATCGCCTTATTCCCCGGTGGATTTGGTACCCACGACGAGGGATTTGAGATTTTGACATTGGCGCAAACGGGCAAGAGCGATCCCATGCCGATCGTATGCCTTGAGGCGCCGGGATGCGATTATTGGGACGAATGGGCAGGCTTCATCAATGCTCAGCTACTCGCTCGGAAACTGATCAACGAAGAGGATTTGAGCCTCTTTAAGATCGTCACATCCGCGGACGAGGCCGTCGCGGAAATCATGGCCTTCTATCGACGATTCCACTCGATTCGATACGTGGGACGGCAGCTGGCCATGCGCCTCACGCAAGCCCCCTCGTCCGAACAGGTGGCGAATATCCACGCACGGTTTGCGGACCTCCTGTCTGAAGGTACCTTCGATCTCCGCGGGCCGCTTCCTGAAGAGCTAGACGAGCCGGACCTCATCGACCTCCCTCGCTTAGTGTTCACTTCAAACCGACGCAGTGCTGGACGGCTACGCCAGCTGATTGACCACCTCAACACGCTGTAATCGAATTCACGAAGAGTCTTTAGTCCCGTTCGAGTGCCATGGTATGCTCGCAATATTATGGCCGGCTCGCATCAACCTCGTCGTTTCTCCAAACCTCCGACTGTCATTCTCTACCACGCCGAATGTGCGGATGGCTTTGGGGCAGCGTGGGCGATCTGGAAACAATTTCCCAGCGCGCGCTTTATCCCGGTGAAACATGGCAATCCGCCTCCTCCCGAGCTGACCACACAACGAGTCGTGATCGTGGACTTCAGTTATGACCGCCCAACCCTTGAACGCATGGCCTCCGAGACGCAGGCTCTGTTGGTTCTCGATCACCATATCACTGCAGAGAAAGCCCTGGCTGGTCGACCCTACGCCTACTTCGATTTGAAGAAGTCCGGCGCGGTGCTCGCGTGGGAATGGGCCCATGATCACCCTGTGCCCTGGTTGCTCGACTATATTCAGGATAAAGATTTATGGACGTGGGCGCTTCCCTTGAGTCGAGAAATCAACGCCGCCGTTGCGTCTCACCCGTTTGATTTTGAACTCTGGAACGGATTCCAACAGAAGGACCTGGAACAGGAGGGCCGCGCCATCCTGCGGTATGAGCATGAGCTGGTGAATAAACTCGCCGCCCAGGCTGTCTTGGTCGAGTTTCAGAAGGCCATTGTCCCTTCCGTGCAAAGTGCGGTCTTAACCAGTCAGATCGGCGAACGACTTTCCGCCGATTACCCGTTCTGCATCATCTGGCACGATCGCGACGGACGACGATACTACAGCATGCGTTCTCGTGAGGATGGAACTGATGTCGGCGCCATTGCGGCCTCGTTTGGCGGGGGCGGGCACACACACGCGGCCGGCTTTTCGATCTCTCTGGGCCAAGACGGATCCCTGCCGAACAATCCGACTCTTCCACGCTCGATCGTCAACCGTCGACGCCCTTCCTCCTCGTGAGGGCCCCATGATTCCGCTCCACGACGACAATCCGACGGAGCACACGCCCGTCGTCACGATCACGTTCATCGTTACCTGTGTCCTTGTGTTTCTGTATCAAGCGAGCTTGTCCGACAAGTTCGGAGAATTGTTCGTCTTTCAGTACGGCGCCATTCCCGCTGCTGTCTTTGGTCAAACCGATCTTCCCGAAGACACAAGCAGGATTCCGGCCTATTCCACACTCTTGACCAGCATGTTCCTGCACGGCAGTTGGATGCACCTGCTCGGCAACATGCTCTATCTCTGGGTATTTGGAAACAATATCGAAGATGTCATGGGTCACGCCAAGTTCGTCATCTTCTACGTCACATGCGGAATCCTCGCAGCGTTAAGCCATGCGATAACTGATCCCTCATCGACCATTCCGATGGTGGGGGCCAGTGGAGCGATCTCGGGCGTCCTGGGCGCATACCTGCTGTTGTTTCCCCGCGCCCACGTGCTCGTGCTGATGCCGGGGCTGGGGATGACGCAGGTTGCGGCCGGAATTGTGCTCGGGATGTGGTTCGTCCTGCAACTACTCAGCGGTGGAATGAGCTTGGGAAGTTCAGGTGGTGGAGTCGCCTTTTTCGCTCATATCGGAGGTTTTGTCGCCGGGATGGCCCTCATCGGATTCTTCAAGCGGCCGGATGTTCCGTTCTTTGCCCCGAGTCGAAGGAACCGATGGGATTTCTAGCATCGTCGGAGCACGGCACGATGCCATACCGGAGTTGATAACTCACCCAAGAAAATGCCGACCCGCGTCTGCGCAACGAGATAAGGCGTGCGCGAGACGGAAAACACCTCAGCTATAGTGATTGAAACGCGAGCGAGTGGCTATGGAGTAAAAATTGGGACCAGTCCGCATAGAGGTTTAAATCCGTCAGCTGTTCTGGTCGCTGGCTAACTTGCGACAGAGTTGTCGTGCGCGCTCCTCTGCGAGGCTCACCGAATCGACAACGAACGTCACATGGCCCATCTTTCGTCGAGATCGCATGATCCGCTTTCCGTACAGATGAAGAAATGTTCCGGGCGTGTTGAGCAGAGCTCCACAGCTCGGGTCATGTATCGTCGTTGCATCGGTTCCAAGGAGATTCACCATCGCGGCAGCTTTCAGGAGACGAGCTTCTCCAAGCGGGAGGCTGCAGAGCGCGCGTACTTGTTGCTCAAACTGAGACACGCTGCACGCATCGAGGGTATAATGCCCCGAGTTGTGGGGTCGAGGAGCAATTTCGTTGATCAGCAATTCTCCGGTGGATAGATAAAACAGTTCAAGACAGAAGACGCCGACACCCTGAAGCGCCTCCACAACCTCCCGCGCGAGCTTTGCAGCACGTGCGGCAATCTCCGCGGGGACGCGAGCGGGCACGAGCGTCGTCCGTAGAATACCGACCTCATGTTCGTTCTCGGCCAGGGGATAGATTCGGGTCTGTCCGTCCATCCCGCGGACGACGAGAATCGAGAGTTCTCGGTCAAACGTTACGAGCCGTTCAACAATCCACCTGATTCCGGGACGAACCGACTCGGACAAGACTCGTTCGAGTTGCTCAACGTCAGACTCACCGGTGATTCGCCACTGACCCTTTCCATCGTAGCCCGCCGTCGCCGTTTTCACGAGCGCAGGATGCCCGACCTTTCCCACGACAGCCGAAAGCTGGTCCGGCTTCAACAAGGGAAGAAACGGCACGACGGGAAATCCCCGGGCGGCTAAAAACCCTTTCTGTTCGAGACGATCTTGAATGGTGTGAAGAATGGCGCTCGACGGCCGAACCGGCTTGCTTACTTCCAGCGTCCTGCACAGACTGACCGGAACGTTTTCCCACTCATAGGTCACGGCGCTGACCAAGGCGAGGAACTCACCGAGCGTGGGTTGGTCGGAAAAGGGAACGGGGAAGGATCGCTGGGCAAGCCGGTGAGCTGGCGCATCTGGATCAGGATCCCAGACCGCCACCTGATAACCCATTCGCTGGGCAGCCGTCGTGAACATGGCGCCCAACTGTCCGCCGCCCAGGACGCCAAGCACGTTCCCGGGCTCAATAACCGCGAATGTCACGACCGGCGACTCGGATGACGGGACGTGGTGCCCCCGGCCACCATGCCTTTGGCTTCAGCAGAATGGAGAACCCCCTCGGTCTGCTTTTTTCGAAACGCTTTTACGCGTGTTTCAATTTCAGGATACCGACCGGCAAGAATCTGAGCCGCGAGCAGCCCTGCATTCTCTGCGCCCCCGATCGCCACCGTTGCCACTGGTATCCCGCGTGGCATCTGGACGATGGAAAGCAACGAATCGAGTCCACGGAGATTTTCTGTCGGAATCGGGATACCGATGACGGGAAGGTGTGTTTTTGCGGCGAGCATGCCGGGGAGATGGGCCGCACCGCCAGCTCCGGCGATTATCACTTCGATACCTCGTGCCGGGGCTTGTTCGGCATAGGCAAACAGGCGGTCCGGGGTCCGATGCGCCGAGACCACCATCAGTTCACTGGCAATCCCAAGTTCTGTGAGGACCGCAACTGCCTTTTCGAGGATTGGGAAATCGGACTTGCTTCCTCCAAGGATTCCGACCAGCGGGCGGGCTCCTTTTTGTCCTTGTTGCCGAGATCGGCTGCCACCACCGGCAAGGGCCATACGAGAAAATCCTCTGGTTCCTCCGAGATCTACAACTATCGCAGGGGCTTCACCATAACGATATTCCCATTGACGGTCAAGATCATGCTAGACCTCTCAAACAGCGCGTTCTTGCTCAAGAATTGACCCATTGAGCTGCTTTCCTCTATGATAAACGGGCGACTGACTCGCTCGTTCCTTCCTTCATCTGAAGAGGACGTGGTGGCACGCCTGACCGAAGGCCTCAGAAACAAAGTCCGGTCTCTCGTCAAACAGGACACCGGCCTCGACCAGATCGCCATCGACGACCTCGCGACTTCCAACAAACTCCAAGCCTGGGAAGCGGTTGATATCCCTGAACGCTTGCGCTTTTCCTCACGGCTCGCCATCAAGTTGGTCCTCCTTTTTATATTGATCATCGCCTTTGTTCCCTGGACCCAGACGATCACGGTGACAGGCCAACTGTCTGCTTACACCCCGTTCGAACGACCCCAGGACATCGAAGCGCAAATTACCGGACGGATAAAGAAGTGGCACATCTTCGAGGGCGTGCGGGTCAAGCAAGGCGATCTGATTCTGGAGATGGACGATTACGACCCCGACTTCATGTCCCCCGACTTGCTCTCGTTACTCGAGCAGCGGCGGAAGGCTCTGGCTGATACTCGGAAGGCCGCCTTAGGTCGCGCCGAGCAACTCGACAAACGCATCAGCGAGATGCAGAACCTCGTAAAGGCCGCAGTGCCTTCGGCACAGGCTCGCGTCGTCGAGGCAGAAAACAGGGTTCGCGAAGCCAACCAGAAGGTAGAAGCGGCGAAAATTGCGGTCACGACGGCAGAGTTGAACGTAGATCGCCACAAACAACTGGCTGAACAGGGGTTGGTTTCTCAGCGTGAACTCGAGTTGACGATCCAAGCGGCCATTGCGACTAAAGCAGACTTGACCGGAGCGCAGGCCAGTCTCAAAGCGGCGGAACAGAGCATGAAGGCGTTGAGTTTCGGTCGAGAGCAGGTCAGCGCCGAAGTGCTGCAACGTTTGCTCGATGCGGAAGCTGCCCGCGACGCGTCGGTGGCTGAGGCGGCCAAGGCCGCCGATCAGTTGGCGGATGTGTCGTTACGGCTCTCCAACGCAGAGCAACGCCGTCTGGCCAGCCGCGTCTTGGCTCCGATCGACGGCACCGTCGTCCGCATGGCGCAGGCAGGCGCTGGAGAAACAGTCCGACAAGGAGATAAGATCGTTCGTATTTCACCGGCCAGCACCGATAAGGCCATTGAAATGATGGCCGACGGGTTGGACGCGCCATTGCTCAACGTTGGCCGAAAAGTCCGCATTCTCTTCTACGGGATTCCCGCCATTCCCCTTCCTGCATGGCCTGAGATTATGGCCGGTACCTTCGGAGGCGTGATCAAAGTCATCGACCAAGTTGACGACGGGAAGGGCAACTTCCGATTCTGGGTGGTCCCTGATCCGGACGATCGCCCGTGGCCTCCACAGGAGCACATTCGCCAAGGCACGAAGGCCATGGGATGGGTCATTCTGAATCGTGTCCCTCTCTGGTATGAGCTGTGGCGACGGTTCAATCTCTTTCCGCCTGATTATCAAGAACGGCCGCCGAGCTTAATCGACACCCTCCTGCCGAAAGCAGGACGGGGTGCGAAGTAAGCACGACCCGGCATCCGTCCTTTCATTTCTCATTTCCATCGTCGCCCGACAGTCATCGTGCTTGTGCCGACCATAAGCTCGGACAGCATCGGCTTAGTCGCATCATGAAAGGAGCGCACACTATGAATCTCTTTCAATGGTTTTCAGTCGTCGTGCTTGCAGGGACTCTTGGCCTCTGCCCCGTGTTGACATCTGCCGGGGAGACTACGAAATCAAAAGATCTCCCACCGATCCCGCTTAGCCTGGATGAGGTCCAAGCCTGGATCGATCGGTCCCACCCTCTTCTGAAGGGAGCGGGGACCGAGAAGGTCATGGCGCGGGGGAAAATGCTCAAGGCGTTGGGCGCCTTTGAGCCAACCGTGGTCAACGACACGGAGGTCGAACGATTTATCTCGAGCTCGAACCCCAACGCAGGCACGCAGACGGTCGGCTTTAACGACACACTGGTCGAAGCCCGTCATCCGTGGGGATTTAAGTACAGTGCCGGCGTCCGCGAAGTGATCAATGGTCCGGCCAAGATTCCAGACTTGTCGTTCAACAATAGCAACAATCAGGTGCTGCTCGGTGGATCATTCCCCCTCTTGAAAGGCCTCTTGATGAACCCGGAGAACGCCGAACTACAGCGGTCCGAGTTGGCCGATCCACGCGCTGATGTGCGAGTCGCTCAGACCAGGCAGGATCTGTTTCTGGCGGCGGCGATACAATTCTGGGACTGGGTCGCGAGCGTAAAACTTGCGGAAGTCCAGCGTAAGGCGCTGGGCGTCGCGGAGGAGCGCTACAGGCAAGTCGAGGGCCGAGCCAAGGCCGGCGCCGTGGCTCCGCTCGACGTTGTGGAAGCCAACCAAGAAGTCCAGCGACGAAGAGAAATAGCGATCGCCGCCCAACGAGGTGTCGAACAAGAACAGCTCAAGCTGTCGATGTTTCTGTGGGAGCGCAATGCTCCAGTGACGCCCCCCATAGAGCGAGCCCCTGAATTTCCCTCGCAAATGTTGATTCCCTCTCCGGACACGATTCAGGCTCATAAACTCCAGGCAAAGGCCGATCGTCCAGAAATCAAAGAGATCGATATTGAAGCCAAGCTCAACAATATTGATTTGGCGCTGGCGAAAAACAACCTCCTTCCCAGCCTTGATGCCGAGGCGGCACCCGCACGCGCCCCCGAGAAATTTGTCCTAGGTCTTGGGTACCGGTTTGGAGTCGAACTCAGAATTCCCATTCTGCAACGAAAGAGCCGTGGCGAAGTATTAGAAGCGCAAGGGAAGGCCGACCGGTTCGTTCTGGTGCAAAAATTCCGTGAACAACAGGTCGTGATCGACGTCGACAACGCTCTATCGGCGATCGAACGGGCCAAAGAACGGGTGGCGGCTGCAACCGATTCATTACGATTGGCTAAGACACTGGAGGAAGGTGAGCGGTTCCGTTTCAGCCTGGGCGCCACCAGTGTCTTGTTCGTAAACCTGCGAGAACGCAATTCCGTTGACTCTGAAAATCAAGTCATCCGAGCGAAAGCCGACTATCAGAAAGCCCAAGCTCTGTATCAATGGGCCATTGGCGCGTGGGCGAGGAACCTGCCGTCGGCCATCCCGGTCAGCTACCGCGCGCGCGACTGAGATGGAAGAAGTGGCTTTTTCCGCTGTGTTTTGATAGCGTTAGAGCGATCCCGCTCCTGGGGAAGCGGTCCGGCTTCTCCGTTCTGAAGCCGAGGACAACCGCGCAGGCCCGCAGAAGGCCGGCGCAAACAAAAAGGCGAACTTCCGTGCAGCGTCACGCGGGCAACCAGCCGAATCTCTTTCAGTCGGTCCTCGGCTACCTCGGCGTCCTTCTGCGCTTGGAACGGCGAGTTCTCACCCTCGTGGTGTCTTATTCGCTTGCCATCGGTTTGTTCTCCCTCATCGTCCCGTTGACCGTCCAGGAACTTGTCAACACCTTCGCCTTTGCTATTCAGCCCATCACGATCGTGACCCTTGCCGGTGTCATGGTGGCCGCTCTTTTATTCGTCGGAGCCTTCCGTACGTTGCAGTACTACGCAGTCGAAGTGTTGGAGCGGCGATTCTTTGCCCGCGTCGCGATCGGCATGGCGAAACACTTACCGCACATGCAGTTTTTGGGGTTCAAGCCCCGCTATGCCAACTATTTCATGGAAACCGTGTTCATGCAGCGGGCTCTTTCGGTACTCCTGGTCGATCTCATCAACGTGATCGTCGGTGGCGCCGTCGGGATGACGATCTTGGTGTTCTATCATCCCTATTTCCTCCTCTATAACGCTCTACTCCTAGCCGGTTTCAACGTCGTTTTCTTGCTGTCGCGCGGAGGACTCAGAGCCACCATCGACATGTCGCACGCCAAGTACGACACGCTGCATTGGATGCAGGAAATCTCTTACAACCTGCTTCATTTTAAGGCGACCGACAGTCAAGCCCTGCTGATGCAAAAGACCGACGACTTGGTAAACAAGTACGTCGAAACCCGTCGCACGAGATTCGGAATCCTGGTTCGCCAATATTTGGGATCGGTCGGCTGGCAAGCGTTCGCCCATAGCGGACTCATTGCGACCGCCGGATGGCTCTTGTCGATCGGTCAATTGACCTTGGGACAATTGGTCGCGGCCGAGGTTGTTGTCAGCGGACTCCTGGCAAGCTTCGACGAGGTCGTCAAGCGGATGGGGCACATCTACTACTTTCTCACCGGATTAACCGAACTCGATTTTCTCTTGTCGCTCCCGAAGGATCAAGAGTCGGCTAGGCTCTCTGTGCCACTTCCGGACCCGACGATTCACGGTATTCGCGTGACTTGCAAAGATCTGACAGTGGAACATCCCGACATGCCGCCGATCTTCCAGAACTTCGATCTCGAAGTAACCCCAGGAGAAAAAATCGGGATCTATGCGAGCACCACGGCGGCGAAGACAGGGCTCGCACGGGTTCTGGCAGGCTTGGAAAACCCAACCAGTGGTGTCATCCGGTACAACGGCGTTGATCTCCGCCATCTTGATCTCAATTCGATCAATCGGTGCCGGGGGTTCATGATCGACTCCCAACTCTCCTTGTTCGAGGGCACGATTGAGGATAATATCGTGTTGGGACGCTCCTATGTCCCCTACAATGATGTGCGGTGGGCCTTACACATCACCGAGCTTGAGGAGGACGTCGACGCGCTTCCCCAGGGGTTGAAGACTCATATTCGGGCTCCTGGTAGGATCCTCGCTCCGACGCATATCATGCGCATCCTCTTGTCACGGGCCATCCTGGCGCGGCCACAGATTCTCATTTTCGACGGAATCCTGCACAACCTGCATCCTGCCATGCGCGAAACGATTCTGCGTCGGCTCTGTTCCAAGGACGAACCCTGGTCCGTTATCTTCGTGTCGAACGATCCGAATTTGACGCCTCACGTTGATCGCCGATTGATCCTCGAGTGAGCGGAGGTTGCACGTGGGCCTGTCTTCATACATTCGATCGTATCGGCCAAGCGGTGCACGGATCGTCATCAGCCTGCTAATCGCCGCTCTGGGCTGGCTCAGCGGTCAAGCCCTCAGTCAAGTCGATCAAGATATGCGGATCATGTATACGGAGTATACGCTGGGTGCGGCAGACTTGGCCCACATTTCGGCTGACGTGATCCGCTATCGCAACACCATCATCCGCGCCTTAGAGGCGGATAACAAGAAGGACTTCGAGCGGATTACGGAATCCCTGCCTGTCCAGCGTGCGAAAATTCAGCATGCCGTCGACCGCTATGCAGCAGCAGGATTGCGCGTGTCCCGAAGCGGACGAAGCGAGCCCGAAGATATTGAAGCGGTACGCAGGAGTTTGGATCAGTACTTCTCCGTTGCCAGCAGGACCATTGATCTTCTGACGCAAGTATGGAATGCCCCGTTGCAACCGGATCGCGAGGCACTGCGGCGTAAAGCCGAAGAACACGCCTCTGACAATGGCGGTCCAAAAATGATTCAAGTCAGCTTGGCATTGGACCGACTGCTTGATACCGTAGCCGATGTCGCCAAAGATATGCGGGACGAAGGGACCAAGACGATTCAAAAGACGAGCGTTCTGGTCATCGGAGGAAGCTTCTTCATCGCCATGTTGAATCTCTTCCTTGCTGTGCCGCGGAGGCGGGATCGTGATCGAGATGATACGGAGGTCCACCCCATGATCGAACCTCGGGATGTTCAGGTATCACTCCCTATTGGCAACGACCGGCCCAATCCCGTCTTGCGAACGGAATGAGTGATATCCCGACATATGACGGTTTGGCGTTACGTCGCGACTGCATCACGTCCGACCTCCTCTAAGAGCTTCGTTCGTTCCTCATCGGTCAGGTTTCTCCAGCTGTTGGGAGCCAATCCCGTAATTTTTATATGCATGATCCGGATACGGTGGAGTGTCAGCACGCGATAGCCGAGAGCGCGGCACATGCGTCGGATCTGTCGATTCCGACCCTCTGTGAGAATGATACGAAACCGAGCGGGACCCAGACGTTCAACCTGACAAGGCTTCGTTGGACGACCTAAGATCACGACGCCCCGGACCATCCGATCAAGGAATGCCTGATCGAATGGACGGTCCACTGACACCAGGTATTCGCGCTCATGACCAAACTCCGTTCGCAGTATCTTGTTGACGATATCGCCATCGTTCGTCAGGAGAATGAGCCCAGACGAGTCCTTGTCAAGACGGCCAATCGGAAAAATTCTCTCCTGATGGCCAATCACAGCGATGATGTTGCGGGGGACGTGAGATTCGCTCGTCGTCGTTACCCCGACCGGTTTGTGGTACTTGATGTAGATCGCCTTGTTCCCCCACGGAATGACCTGCCCATCGCGAGCAATGACATCGCCAACGGCAATTTGGTCGCCCAGTTTCGCAGGACGGCCATTAATAGTGACGCGTCCGCACTCGATGAGCCGGTCGGCTTCGCGACGAGAACAGATCCCGTGTTCAGTAAAGAATTTATTAATGCGGAGTGTTTCAGCCACAGGGAGGACAAGCCTGTTCAGTGGACTCGGCGGCCCGCTCGAATTCTCCCTAAGATCCGATAGATCAGCCTGGCGATAGAAAACTGCGGCGCAACGAACCCTTCAATCGGGGCGATTTCACTGACGTCCATGCCGAGAATACCAGGGCCATTTGCCAAGGCAGTCATGAAGTTCAGCGTATCGTACCAGCCTAGGCCACCAGGTTCCGGAGTTCCCAGCGCCGGCACGAGCGAGGCGTCAAGTCCATCGCAATCAAACGTGAGATATACCGGTCCCCGACAAGCTTTGACGACGTCAGGAATCCATTTGGTCGCTCGTCCTTCGTACGGTCCCGATGGATCGAGCAGGTTCGCGGCAAAGAATGTCGAGATGCGATCGGTGCTCCTGATGCGTTCGATTTCTTCCGGGCAGATCGAACGAATGCCGACCTGCACCAGTGGTAAACCTTCGTCGACGACACGAGCCATCACACTGGCATGACTATAGGGGTTGCCTTGATACGCCTTCCTCAAGTCTCCGTGGGCGTCGATTTGCACCACACAGAGGTTGGGATACCGACGAGCATGTGCGCGGATAGCACCGAGCGCGCCGGTATGTTCTCCGGTGAGAGTGACGAGAAACCGCCCGGCGCCGACATGCGGACGTACGAAGGCTTCAATGGCATCGACCGCAGGGCCGTCAATCTTTCCGTCAAGCTCCAACGTCGCCGCCGTCGCGATCCCGCCCCATTCACGATAGGGTTCACATTGAAGCTGTTCATCGTAAAACTCAACTTGGTGAGACGCTTCGATGATGGCTGATGGCCCTTGATCGGACCCGAGGATATAACTCGAGGTATGTTCGTACGGCGCCGGGAGCACATAGACACCGGCCCGATCGGGATGGCACCAGGGCTCTTCAAGACCTAAAAAATTGTGACGTGCACCGAGCCAGCCGGCAGGAAGGGTCATGGTCTGCTCTGTTGTGACCGCGACAGGACGCTAAGGGTGCAACGATCTCGATTGTATAACCAGTCGTTGAACCCCGTGCGACTAGCGACGACGAACCTTTTTGGGAAGATTTTCAAGAGGAATAAAGACCGCCAAGGCAACCACGGTGGTCCAACGATTAGGCTTCCCGATCGCGGATTGGGTAATGTTCAACGTACGGACGATTTTGCCGCCCATCTTGAAGACCTGTTCTCGCTCTTTCCAGGCGATGTTGGAATCGAATTCGATCCCCAACGTGGTCGCGAGCATTTGTGCAGCCAAATCCTCCGTATACTCCCCCGACTCTTCGTCGGTCTCTCCATAAGCGTGGTGCTCCGACAGATAGCCGTATGTGTGACGGTCTGTGGGAATCGCGAGGCCGATAGAAGCCGAAATCAATCGATTACGCTCGTTCGTCTCCGAGCGAGCCATGACACAATGTGTGATCTCGCCGGGGTTCAAGAGTTTTTCGCCTCGTTTGCGGGGGATGATCTTGCAGTTCGGAGGGAGGATCGAGGACACGCTGACGAGGTTACAGTAGGCCACTCCGGCGCTACGCAACGCTTGCTCGAACGAGGCGAGCTTTTCGCGATGCACGCCCACGCCTCTACTCAGAAACATATGCGTCGGTACCATAGTCCTCTTCTCCCTCTATACAGATTCACAGCGTGGGCGCTCGTTCCTCACCCAGAGCTTAAGCACAGGGTCGCTGTTGTACCAAGAATGGCGCCGCTTCGCAATATCCCCGCTCGTTTTTTTCGATTAGGCTGTACCAGGCGACTTCAGATTCAGCACGAGTAGGCGAGGCTCGGTCATTTCCTCGATCGCTGCCCTGACCCCCTCTCGTCCACTCCCGGAATCCTTCACGCCACCGTAGGGCATATGATCTGCGCGGAAGGTCGGAATTTCATTGGCCAGCACCGCTCCGACCTCCAGATGCCGAAAGGCATGAAACACTTTATTGATATCCTGCGTGAAAACACCGGCCTGCAGCCCGTAGTCGGAATCATTCAACGCCGCGATCGCTTCGTCAAACTGTCGGTAAGACGTGAGCGTCACGACGGGACCGAAGACTTCCTGACAAGACACATTCATCGTCGGCGTGACATTAGAGAGCACCGTCGCTTCGACGACCGAGCCCATCCGCTTGCCGCCCAAAAGAACGCGAGCACCTTGCGAGACCGCCTCTCCGATCCAGCCTTCCACTCGAGCGGCTGTGGATGGGTTGATCAGGGGGCCGACGACTGTGCCCTCATCGTTGGGATCACCGGCCTTCAGACGCGCAACCTGGAGCAGCAGCTTTGTCGTAAAGAGGTCCGCGACAGAATGGTGTACGAAGATTCGCTGGACGGAAATGCAGGTTTGGCCGGCATAGCCGAACCCCCCGGTTGCACAACGTTGTGCGGCAAGGTCCAAATCTGCATCCGCTTCGACGATGACGCCGGCATTTCCTCCCAGCTCCAAGACGACCTTCTTCTTTCCGCATTTTGCCTTCAACATCCACCCCACAGCAGCGCTGCCGGTAAAGCTTAACAGCCTGAAGCGAGGATCGATTACCAAGAGTTCAGCGATGGCGTTGTCGCACGGCACGACATTCAATCCGCCACGGGGTACACCTGCTTCCAAGGCAACTTCACCGAGCAGAAGCGCGGTCAAGGGTGTTTGCGGTGCAGGTTTGATCAGAATCGGATTTCCAGCCGCGAGTGCCGGTGCCACTTTATGCGCCACGAGATTGAGGGGGAAGTTGAACGGAGTAATTCCGAGCACCGGTCCGATCGGAAATCGTCGGAGGATGCCAAGATGGCCATCGGTGCCGGGGGTCCAATCGAGCGGAATCACGTCGCCGGGAATACGCTTCGCCTCTTCCGCCGCAACGGTGAATGTTTGAATGGCACGGTTGACTTCCCGTCTGGCGTCCGTAACCGGTTTCCCCGCCTCGGCGATCATCAGACGGGCAAATTCTTCCCGCCGATCGTACAGTGCCCCGGCGATCTTTTGGAGGAGATGATAGCGAGCGTGAGAAGGAAGCGACGCCATGACCGACGTCGCATCGACGGTTGACTGAATCGCAGCCTCGGCATCCGCCCGGGTTGCTTGCGATACCTCGGCAATCACCTGACCCGTGAACGGATTATTCACACGGACGACACTGTCGCCTTGTCGCCAGTGGCCGCCGATTAAGATTGGACGTGGTCCCTGCAACGGAGACGCTCCGCCAAGCACCAAGAGTTAGTCCGCGGACTCAAGTGAAGACGCGGGAGTCGGTTCGGGAGTGGGAACCGCTGCTCGCTGCTCCTCGGAAGCAGCTCTCGCGATCAACTCTTCTGTTCCCCAATCACGAATCGCCTCGAGCGAAAAAGCCTCGTACGTCGAAACTCCGTGACATGTGGGACAATCCGGCATGGGGACCTTGCGATAGAAAACTTCGCCCAGGCAGGACATGCAGACCCAAAATGCAGCCTCCCCCTCTCCTTGGGGAACGGACCAGAACAATTGTGATGCTGACATAATAAAGGTTCCTACGTGATTGGGATCGTGTAATGTCTCGCCGTCGAATGGTCAGACGATCCGCTGACTGCCAGGCGGCGCTTCCTAGGAACGCGGTGCACTGCGCAACAAACGCTCGATCTCCTCCGCAAAGTCGTCAAACGGGAATGCCCCGGGGATAGCCACTGCCGGTTCCTGTTCCGTGGCTCCTCCGACCGTATGCATCAAAATAAACCCGGGAGTCCCATGAAACCCCCAGCGGTTGGCCTCCTGACGGTCTTGGAATATGGACTCCAGGTACCGCCGTTCATCAACACACTGAGCAAAAACTACTTGATCGAGGCCGATGGACTTCGCGTAGCCCCGAAAGGCCGCTGAGTCCAAGCGCCCCCCTTCGCCAAACAATCGGTCATGCATGGCCCAATAGCGACCCTGTGCCCCGGCACACCGGGCCGCCACAGCCGCTTCGACTCCCACCCCTCGATCTGCTCGAGGGTAATCGCGGTATACGAACCGCAGCTTGCCGGTTTCGACGTACTTGGCCTGCAGTTTCGGCCAGGTGTCGCGGAAAAATTTCAGGCAATAGCCGCAGGTAAAGTCTGAATACTCGATCAAAGTGACTGGGGCATCGACGCGGCCCCGAATACGTCCATCGTCCGTGATCTCACCGATTCCAGCGGTGGCGAGTGGAATAACCACCACACTTATCAGAAACAACGTCAGGCCGATGATTCGTGTAAAACCAGCCAACATCATGTACGCTTGGGCTGTTTGGCCTTCTTCCTCTCCAGCAACCCGACCATCAATAACGGCCACACGACAGTCGCGTCGCTCAACACTTCAGCAAAACGGCCGCCTTCCTCAGGAGGGACAAATTTCCCCCACGAAATGCCTTCTTGATACGTACACCCACTCAACCCACCCCAATAGTCCGGCTCCGGACAGATTCGCACGCCATATTGAAACCGAGGCGGTTTCACATTCAGCCCCAGCCGCATGTTGGCGATTTCGATGTAGGGGCCGACTTGTTGTGCCCAATTGCGTGGGACGCCTCCACCAATCGTAAAAATGCCCAGTCGTTTGGTGGATGTCACGACATTGGTATAGCTATTGAGATCGAGGTAGGGGTTGAAAGAAGGACAAGACCGGTTGATGAAACGGAGCACCTCAAGATCATTGGCGCCTTTCCCCTGCGATCGCGCCCGATCGATTTCACGACTCATCGCCCACGTGCCGACATCCAGGCCCATTTCTGAATCAGTGAATGCGGGGATATACACCGGAATCTTCTTAAGGTACGCGCTCTTGAGGATCCCATCACCTTCAAAATCCTCGGCCAGCGTCTTCCCCAGTTCGCGTGTCAGGATTTCGGAGGACAGCGGCTGCTCGTGGTTGATCCGCTTCAGTGTCTGCGCAACAATGTGCTCGACGTAGTTCAGATTAGCTTCCATCTCCAGTGTGTCGTAGACACGATTGTAACCCTTCCTGAACAGTTCTTCGTCACTCATCGACGGGCGATGGCGATAGTGTGTTTTCCCGATGGATTCGCTGAGCCCATGTGCGATCAACGCGCCCGTCGAAACAATACCCTGGACCATGCCGTGGTCGATCATGGTGCTGACGATTTTGCCCATTTTGGCGATCGTCATCGCACCGGACAGCGTCAGGATCACCGAACAATCTGGATCATCGATCATCGACCACAGCACTTCGAAGGCTTCGCCCAATCGGCGGCCGCCAAAAGCTGTTTTGCGCATGGCGGTTAGGAGATCTTCGAAGGATCGGATCTTTTCCGGATCAAGCGGCTCAAGCGGTTCAAGCCCGTCTTTCGCACCGTCGTGGAACTCACGTGCAGCCATTGAAGACTCTACCTAGATCAGCACTGAACAAATTAATGGGAGCGCCTTCGTTATACACAACCAACGATAGAGGCGTCAACGAAGTTTGGGCGTGGAAGAAGCCAGCAGCATGCATGACCACGGTCCAAATAAATAGGACACTCCGGGGGCGTTTGTCCGCCGAAACAATCGCAGTAGAGCGAGAGCAAGTTGGCGGTGCATACGAAAGGCGATATTGATGTAGGGGGACGCCAGAGAGTCTATCTGCCCGGGGTATGTTGCACGATTAGCCAACAAAGAGCAGGCAGCACACCCAAGGAGGGTTCGAACAGAAGACAGTCACATTGTGGCATTTTGCGGATCGCCCAATGGAGCAGAGAGGCTTCCGTTCGGCTAGCTCGGTGTGGTGGTCCCAACGGGATTCGAACCCGTGTTTGGGCCTTGAGAGGGCGAAAATAGCGATTTCCACAAGGGCTTGATCTAAAACCTGGTTTCCCCATTTCGCTTGTTGACCAAGTAGTTAC